>ERZ773014.1151-NODE-1151-length-17142-cov-20.423948_pt1 | contig 17142 bp, 19 predicted proteins | sample MGYA00580841_ERZ773014 | MGnify/ENA primary metagenome ERZ773014 (study PRJEB29015, sample SAMEA2737989) | human oral metagenome | biome: human oral; feature: human-associated habitat; material: dental | place: China | collected 2067 ...
CAGTAAAAGTTATATCAGTGTAATTATTTTTTATGGCTTCTTTTATAAGAGAATAGATTTCATCTCTTGATTTATCTTCTCTTTTATCAGTCATTTTTGAACCTTCTCCGTGACAAAAGAAACATTTATAGTTACAATCTTTTGTTAAAGAAAGTCTTAAACTCTTTATATTTTGACATTTTTTCTCAAGTGTATAGAAATTACCTTCTCTATTTTTAAAAGTATAGCCATTCTCCATCAAGAAGAATATAGTTTTTTTATCACCAATTGAAACCTTTATATTGATAAATTCTATATTCTTCTCAACAGATTCTCTTTCAATTCGAGTAATTTCCCAATAGTTTGTATCATTTATTTGTGTTATATTAGATAACATAACTATATTATCTTTATAGTCTATTTTCATATTTTTCATTAATAAATATTTCCTTTATTTCTTATTATAATCTAATATATGTGGTAATTTAAAGTTTGTTTCCCTCTTTTTATTAATAAACCAATTAAGAGAATTTTCATCTTTACCTTTAATCTCTCCAAACCTATTTCTTTTAAAATCTACTGGAAAAGCTGTTTCACTGAAATCTAAATTATTACTTGATTTTAAAATAGTTTTTAATTCTTTTATTTCTTTTCTTTCATCAGTATCTAATTTATATTTTTCTTTAGCTATTTTTAAATACTTTTCTTTATCCATTTTTTCATAAGATTTTACAAAAGAACTATATTTTTCAGAACTTTCTAATAGGCAATCTATTATTTTTATTTCACAACTTCCTAAACCAAAAGCCTTAGCCTTACCAAACTTATGAAGTAAATCTTGTTCAAGTTCTAAAGAATAAATTAAAATTCCTAATTCTTCATCTGTTAAATCTTTAAATGAAACTTCAAATTCAAAATTTTGTTCAGGTTTTAAAAAATAAATTGTTGAACTTACTTTTTTATTAGTACCATCATCTAAAAGAGTATTTAAGTAACTTTTATATCCTTTTTTAGCATTAATTTTTTCAGTATGATGCCAATAAAATTTTCTTCCTCTTATTTGGGAATTTAGCTTATCATAAGTACCATTTTCTAAATAGAAACTTGCTAAGGAAGGATGAGGTTCTCCTAATGGTTTTAAATTTATTTTTTCTTCCATATTTTTATTTCTTTCATTTATTGATAAAGCATCAGAAATAAATATTTTACTTGCCATAGCAACAGTTTTTTCTTCTTTTTTTTCTCCATTCTTAATTTCAGTATGATCCCCAATAGTTCCAAACATTCTACAAGCAAAACATAGTTCTTCACTAGTGCAAGGATGAAAATCTTCTGGTATTAAATCTAGTGGACTCATCTTATATCTTAATCTTGGTATTTCAGAAAAAGTTAAATTTTTAGCCTCATTTTTATCATCTGCTTCAAATATAATAGTATCTTTTACTTTTAATTCATTAATATAAAACTTTTCATTATTTTTTTCTTCAGCTTCTTTTCTTTGTTTAATTAAATAAAGTAAGTCCTCATATTCAGACATTGTAAAAGAATAAGTTTCTCCATTAGGAACTAAAATTTTTTGATATTTTTTATTATGAATATCTGAAGAAACCCATAACACAGCTTTTATAGTTCCTCCTCTTGTAATATTTTCAAATTGGGTAAAATTATTTATAGCTTTTGGATCATCAGCTTTAGGATCTTTAGGTTTTTCGTCTTTAGAAATATGATTTTTATATTTCTCATTAACATTTATTTCGTAAAAACCTTCTTTTTTAAATTTGTTTTTAATTTCTAAAGGTTCTTTAGGTTTAGGTATTGTATCATAAAACTTAACTTTAACTTTATCTACTCCAAGAATAACTCCCTCATCATTAGCAGTAGGAAATTTTTTTATAATTCCAAAAACATTTTTTCTTCCACCAGCTTTCCCTCTATAATCTAGTCTTTCTTCTTCAACATTTTTTATACAACTTGTTGTCAAAACTTCAATTATATTTCTAATTTCACCTTTTAAAGTACTTGCAGGAATAACATATTTTTCAGTTCCCTCAACTTTTAAAGTTAATGTTTTTTCTTCTTTTTCATCAGTTTTATTTCCTATAAATATAGGAGTTAAATTTTTTAAACTACATTTTATTTTTCCACTATGATTACCTTTAACTCTTTTTTCTCTTTTAATTTCTTTTACTTCTCCCAAAGAAACAAAGTTATATGGGTAATCAAAGATAGAAAGTTTTTCTTCTTTTTTAGGACTATTAAAACCTTTTTTTACTCCTTTATCTTGACTTTTTTCAAAATCTACATCAACTTTTCTTAAAATTTCTAAGTTTGGACCTTTTATATCATATTCTATACTATCTCCAACTTTTAAGTTAAAGCTTTTAAACTTTTTTGTAATTGGAAAATTTTTATCAACTTTTTCTAACTTAAAATATTTCTCTGTTTCATTTACTTCTATAATTTTAGCAGTTTTTCCAGCCATTAGTCTTCACCCCCAAATTTTATATACTGAATGACTTCTCTTTCTCCAATTTTTCCTATTCTTACTTTTAATCTTCCATATTCTCTCATATAGATATACTTTATAGTTTCTTTTATTTTTCCTTCTTCATTCTTATCAAAATCTGATTTTATAATTTTAGTATACTTATATTCATTATCTCCAAAGTTAAATACAGTTAGCATAAAATCTTCATTAAAAATATATAATTTATAGAATTTTTTAACTTTTTCTAAAATTGTATCTAAGTTAGAAAGATTAATATTTTTTTCTAATTTAATTCCATCTTTATTATCATAGTCAACACTAACTAAATATAAATCTTGAGTACTCGTAATTTTATTTTTAATCTCTCCTAATGATAGAGTTTTAAATTCTTCCATTAGTTCACCCCCATTTCAAAAAGAGCAACTATAAATTTATTAGGATTTTCTACATCAACCTTTTTAAAGTCATCTTTTAAATGTAATGATTTATTGATGTACTTATCTCCTAGTTTTTTACTTTCTTTATCATTGATATTAAAATATTCTTCAAATATTTCTAATTCATCATTTTGACTTTTAAATTGCTCATATTTTAGATCTTCAATTTCAAATTTAACAAGTCCGAAACCACGAGTTTTTGAGTTACCTATTCTAATTTCATTATTTATACTATCTCTTATTAAGAAATAAAGAGCTTGTAAATCTTTTAAGCTAGCATTATTTATAGTCAATTCAGTTACAAATTTTTCCATAGTATATTCATATTGTAAAGGAACTTTTGCCTTTGAACTAAAATGATCTACTGGAGTTATAGCTCTTAAAGAGGTTACTTGTTTTAGAGCTTCTTTAGGATTTGCGTAGAATAATTCTCTAAGTTTTTCATCAGATAAAAAAGCATCTTGCACAAATAATCTTGATTTTTTAGCCTTATCTCCTTCAACAAAACCAAATAGATTATCAACATATTCATTGTTATTTTTAGAAGAAGTTAAAAATCTATCTCTAAATAAGCCTTTTAAAGTAGAACCAGCAATATATATTTCTCCAACTCTTACTTCATCTTTTATACTTCCTTTTTCTATTGTAAGTTTTTTCCAAGTCTTGTTTTCATCTTTCTCATTTCTCATATTTTTTCGGTTGTTATAACTGCCACATATGTATCGTCTTTTTCCTCATCATTTCTGTCATTTGAAGAATATTTTATTGTAAGAGGAGAAAGAGGAATTATTTTTAATTTAATAACTAATTTATTATCCAATTTTAAAAATTCTTTCATAGCTCCTCCTAGTCAACTAATTCTAAGTTTGCAAATTTAAAGAAATTGTTTTTATCCATATCTGATTTTTTCTTTTCAAAAATATATTTTTTAAGATTATTTTTATCAACATATTGAATTTTTAAATCTTCTAATTTACATTTTCCAATACCTCTTGATAATTTACCACCAAATAAATCACCTTCATCACATATATCTTTTAAGGCTAATGCAATTAAATCTAATTGATAAGGCTCAACATTTTCTAGTTCAATAGTAAATTTGAATTTAGAACCTGCTGGAATAATATCATAATCAAATTTAGCACTTACCTCAGTAGCACCTGTGTTTCTATCTATTTTTATTCCATCTCTTCTAATAGAGTTAACATCAGAAATTATTGGCATATCTGCAATATGTATTCTTCCTGCTACACTTGAAAAACTATCTTTTTCTTTATCAGTAAAATCCATTTTTTCTTGAACTCTTTTTATTATGTCAGCTGTATTATCTGTAAAAAGATTAGTATAACCAAATAATAATAGAACATCTGCCATATTTAATAAATCTTGTGTTTTCTTATCTTTAAATTTAAAATTATTTTCATCTAATAAAAATCTTTCTAATTTTGTTCTTAGGTATCCTCTAAAAGAAGAACCTGGAATATAGAAATTACCATCTTCTTTTATAAAAGGTGCATCGTGTTCTGCTTCTTCCTTTCCACTACCAATATGTAAAGCTGTTAAAACTGTTAAATCTCCCTCAATAAAGTATTTATTTTTAAAAACTGAAAAATCCATATATTTACCCTCCTTAATCTATTTAAGTTTTTCATCAAATCTTTCTACACCAAGAATATATCTAAAATAAGTTTTTAATAGTGTCAAATATATTTTGTTCCTTTCTGAATCAGTTATATCATCATCTTTTAAAAAATTATCTTTATAGTAAGTATAGAATTTTTTTGCCTTTCCTACTGGAGATTCATCTCCTAAGATTTTTGCTCTTTCTAACTGTTCATCAATAAATTTTTCAATATCTTTGCTGTCCTTATAGAAATTTCTATCTTCTAATAAAGAATAAAATCTACTAAGTTGAGCAGAATTTATACCTTTCATATGTTCTTTTAATTCTTCATTTTTTATATATTTATCAAAAAATTCTTTCTTTATATTTTGAATTTCTTCTGTTGATAGTGAACTTTTTTCCTTTTCAATTTTTTTCTTTTTTTCTTCTAAAACATTAAACTTTCTTTCTCTATTAGGATACCACATTAATTATCCCCCCTTGAGCTACATATTTTAACTCTACCAAAACCTTCATTTTTTCTAAGTCCTAGTCCTTTTTCTTCTATTTTCTTTAAAAGCTCTAATTCATCTTTATAATTATTAACTTCAAATGTAAATACAGAACCTCTGTTGAAAACTAACTCATCAATCTTTCTAATATTATTTATTATGTTATATCCTTCTAGTTTAGCTGTATTCACAAAACTTCTGTTATAGCTAAATTCAAATTTATCTGATAAATTAGCAAGAATTTTAAATTGTTCTTGAGCATTATAGATATCATTAAAAGGTAAAACCATATCTGATTGTAAATCAAAAGTGATTAAAGTTTTATTATTTAATGCTTCTTTTTCATCTTTTGGAATATCTTCATTAAATTTATCTATTCTTGAAACTATATCTTCCTTTGTTTCAACATAATCTTTAAAAGTAATCTTAGCTTTACCGAAACCTTTTGTTTTTAGCTTTCCAAGATATATTGTATAGACTTGATTTTTATTTATTAAATCTTTTGGAAGTTCAACATCTCCTATTAATTCAATTTTTTTGAAGTTTTTATCTCCATCTTTTTCATAAGAACTTAGGTATTCACTGTTAAATAACATTCCACTCTCAGCAGATTTTGTCTTAGAGTTTATTTTAACACTAACTTCATTTCCAACTATTGAAAAGTCTTGTTTAGAATATCTTTCTAATTTTACTCCATCTACTTCAATTATAGTAGTTTGAGCTTTATCTATTTTTTTATCTTCACCATTTATTTGATATTTAGTTTTAAATAAGCTAGCCAAAGAAACTTTACCTTTTATTGCATCAGAGGTTGTAATTCTTAATATTTTGTCTAATTCAATGCCATTCTTTACAAATAATTCAATTAATGCCCCTCTTATAGTTGAGCCTTGAAGATATTTTTTTACTTCAACATAGTTACCAAGTTCCCTAGCTTTTAAGATTAGTGGTTCATCTAATGTCAATGTATAAGAATATTTAATTAAATCATTGTTAATTTTATCTTTATTAATTTTTTTATCTTCTTTTTCCAAATTATTTATAATTTTTTCTAAATCTTTTATATCTTTTCCATCAATTAGAACTTCAATTTTCCCAAGCCCTCTTGATTTAAAACCACCTATAAAATTTAGGTGAAATAATGAAGCTAGAATAAATTTCAAGTCTTCCTTATTTATATCATCTTTAAATACTAATGTCCCTTCAAATTCATTATTTTCTCTTAAAAATTCATAGTTAAATAGAGATTGCGGAATAGTAGTTCTTGTTCTTCTATCTATTCTAATGCCGTGTCTATTTCCAGCTTTTTCTTCTTTATCTTTTTTTAAAGTTAAGTTAGAAAAAATAATTTTAGAAAAATCATTATTTTCTAAATAATTTCCTTCATCTCCAAAATATTTTTTTATAAAAGAGCTAGCTTCTTCATTTAAAGCATTTTTAAATTGTAATACTCTTTCTCTTAAAATTCCTTTTATATGTTTTCCACTAAAAAATGGATTACCTTGTTTATCCCTTTTTATCTCCACATCTATATCTTTTCCTATTGTACCTAGGGAAGCTGTTATAGCTGGTAGAAGAAGTTTTACTGTGTAATTAATCTTCATTAATTTATTACCTCCTTAGTCTTAGTCAATGAAATTGTAGATTTCCAAAATGTCAAAAATATTAACAAAATCATTTGTAAAATCATTTTCTAATTTTTCATTTGATTCAGATTTATATTCTATTCCTAATCTATCTTTAATAAACTTTACTTGCTCCTTATTCATCTTTGAAAGTATATTGATAAGTTCCATCTTCTTTTCAAAGTTAGCTTTTTTCTTATCAGCTTTTAAATCATAAATATATCTTAGCTTGTTAGATGGAAAAGTAATTTTTTTCATATCTTTAATAAGAGTTAATAATTTTTCTATATTTGTAAAATCATCTTCTTTTTCAAGAGCAATTGAATAAGGTCTTTCCATAACCTTGTTGTCTTTAAATTTATCTCTAAATTCATCAATATCAACACAACCTTCTGAACCAATAACTTGAAAATCAATAAAGCCTGTTTTATTAAGATTTTTATCAACAGCTTTTTTTCTAGCTTTTTTTGCAGATTTTTGTAGATGTAATGCTTGTTCAAAAAGTTGAAACATAGGAGTTTTAGCCTTTGCAATTATAACTCCTGAAGATGAGGTTATTCTTGTATTTTCATCTTCCCCTATATCTTTTGTTATTTCTTTCATTGCAATAGCCATCTGTTCTTCAAATCTTTTTTGGAATTTCATAGAGATTTCCATAACTAAGTTTGGAGGAAAGACAGCACAGACATCATCTCCACCAACTATTAAAAATTCTCCCCATTTATCTCTCTTATCAGCTTTTTCAAAAACTTCTTTCAAAACATCTCTAAGAGATTCCTTAGTAGTTTTATCTAGTTCTTTACTAAATTCTCCCATAAATTTTAAATATAAATCTTCAGCATTATCTTTTTTTTCTAAAAGCTTAATAAATTTATCTTTTGAGCCTTTTAAAAAATCACCTAAGCCATCGCCATCACTGTACATCAATCCAAAAAAGCTATCAGTATCTTGATAATCTTGAATATTAGTTTTTATATCAACTTCTATATCATTAGTTGTATTTTCTTTTGTTACATTTTCATCATTTCTAATATATTCTTTAATTGTGTTATAGAAACCTACATTATCAATTTTATCAACTTTCTTTAAAAGATTAGCAAAAAGTATTTTTCTAAAACTTGCATCAGATATTTTTCCTGTTGTTTTAGCTTGGTTATTGATTTGTCCTTTTAAAGTATGAAGGTTGATAGAACAGCTTTCTGTGTCACTAAGTTCTTTAAAAATTAATTCTCCATCTTTTATATGAAAACCTAAGTTTTCTAAATCTCTTGAGAAATTTTTTATACTAATTTCAGCAAGTTCTGTTCCACTTAATTCACATTTTTCAACACGAGGTAAATCAATATTTAAAGTAGAAAAACCCTTACTTTTTTCAATAGCAGTAAGTTCTCCTAATTTATCTAAATCATTCCATACTTCTTTTCCATTCTCACTTTTTTCACCTTTTTTATACTGAGTTTCAACATAGACTCCTACAACTTTTGCACCTGGAGCTTCTCTTTCATATTTCTCTTTAACTTCTGCTATAATTTCCTTAACCACTTTTTCAGCTTCTTCTTTAGTTTCTCTTTCAACAAAAAATTTAGCATTTCCTGCTCCCACATAAATTATATCTTTGTCCTCTACTCTCTTATCTTTTTTTAGAATCTTCGGTACTTCCACCTGATTTAGATAATCCAATAGATAACTTGCCCCTCTAATTACTTTCAGCTTATTAGTTGAAAATAAAAATTCCTTAATCTTTACTGTCTCAATAGCTACAATAAATTTTGCCATTTTATCCCTCCTCATTTATAAAAAAATTAAATTAATTCTATTACTCCATAATATTTTTTGTATTTATAGCCTACTCCATTTAATTTCATAAAATTTAATAGGATTTCATACTTTTCTTTTTCTTCATTGGATATTCTTGAAAAATCTAATTCAACTTCTCCAACAAATGAATTTAGCTCACCTTTTTCTATGTTTTCATGTATCAAATCAATTTTTTCTAATTCTTCTTTATTTAAGATAAGTTTTTTATTCTTAAAAAATTTATTATATTTTTGACAACTTAATAAAAATAATAATTGAAATGAAAAATCTAAAAAATTATACCCAACTTTAAAAATAGCAGGACTTTTAAAGATAATGGATACCCTGTTATTCATGATTTTAAATTTTTCTTTATTTTCATAATTATTTTTGACATCATCCAATAATTTAACTTCTTTTATCATAATTTTTTCATGATTGATATAGAAATTATCATTTAATTTATATTCTAGAATCTTATTAAGCAGTAAATTCAAGTCCTCATCATTAATTAGTAACTCAATGTTTTCCAAATCAATATTTATTAAAAGAATTTTATGGCTTAGTTCATTTGGAAAGAATCTTTTTTGTATATCAACTTGAAGATATTCTTTACTAAGATTATTTTTGCGTTTTTGAGTTTTTATTAAAATAGTTTTCATATTTTTATCCTTTTAATAATACCAAAACCTACACTTTTTCTTTTTCCAAGTGCAATTAAATCGGGTAAATTGACATTTGTTTTAAATGTCCCAGTAAAACCTAATATAGTAGTATCCTTTTCTATTATTTTATTTTCTTCAAAGATTCCTGTTGCAATAATTCTTTTTGTAGCTTGAACACCAGATAATTTAAAAAACTCTAAGATATTATTTCTTAGTTGATTATCAAGTGAAAATTCACCTTTTTGATATTTTTTATAATTTTCTTCATTTAAAGCTATCCAAAAAGACTCAAATTTATAGTCATATCTTTCATCTTGGATTTCTAATTCAGGAAAAGTTATCTTTATTTCTTTCTCTTTTATTTTATTGTCAATTCCTTCTAAAACGATCTCATCTAATTTAATTTTTTCTATTGATTTTAATAAAATATCTCCTCCTTCATTTATACCTAATATTGATAAATTTCCATCTATTACTCTGTATTGAATATTTGGTGACTTGTAGTTAAATGTAATTTGGTCTAAGTGATTATGAAATTCTACAATGTTTTTAAAAAAATTTCCAAAATATCCCCTCAATGCTTTAGATGAACTCTTAGAGAATTTATCTCTCCCTTTAAATATAACCTCTACTAATTTCATTCAAACACATCCTATTTTTATTTTTTTAATTATGTTTTAAAAATTGTTTATCTATATTTTTATAAAACAATATTTTTAGTTTGATTATATCATATAATAATAATTTTTAATATTATATAATTTTATTTTTACTTAAATTTTTCTAAATTTTTACTTTATAAAATTAATTTAATTTTATAAAAAAATGATATAATAATCATACCGATAAATAAAATGAGGAGTGGGTAGTTATGAAAGATGATTTAGATGATATAAAAAAAGATCCAACTGGTGATGATACTTCATCAAATAGTTTTTTAAAAATTGATCCAATTAAGAATTTAGACATTAGTAACATAAAAGTAGAAACAAAAACAGAAGAACCTAAAAAATCACCAGAAAAACAAACAAAAGAAGACATACCACAAAATGATAAGCCAGTAAAAGATAACTCAAAGATAATAAAAATAGGAATAGCAGTATTAATAGTTATTTTATGCTTAGTTGGAGGATATTTTGCATATTCAAAGTTTGTGGCTAGTGATGAAAGTGAAGAATTAGCTGATAATACAGTAACAGAAGAAGTTGTGGAAGAAACTCCTGAGGAAACAGTTACTGAGGAAAATACTAATACAGTAGAAGAACCTATTACAGAAACTTCACAAGAACTTATAGAAGACAGTCAAGAAGGAGGACCTGTAAGTGAAGAAGCTAGTAGTGAGGAAAATAGTGTACAAGTTAATGATGACAATTATGATTTAGTTGTTTTAGATAAAGTCTATGATGAAGTTATAAATAGAGGAAATGAAGCTTACTTAAATAACTTTTCATCAGATGAATTAGCAATAATAAGAAATACTCTATATGCTAGAAATGGTTATAAATTTAAGAAAAAAGAATATCAAGAATATTTTGGAGAAAAATCTTGGTATAATCCAACAACTTCAAGTCAAAATATTTTAACAAGAAAAGAAGAAAAATTAGCAAATATAATAAAAAGATATGAATAATTAATAAAAAAGGATTAATTTCTATAAAATAGGACTTAATCCTTTTTACATTATTTAATGTAATTTTTACATTAAAATTTACATTTTTTTCTAAAAAGTGCTATAATAATCTTAAAAAGAGGTGAAGATATGTATAGAAAAATCTTTGAATATTTGAAAAAGTGGAAAAATAATTTATATAGAAAACCATTGATATTACAAGGAGCAAGACAAGTTGGAAAAACTTATGCTATTTTAAATTTTGGAAAAAATGAATATGAAAATATAGTATATTTTAATTTTGAGACTAACCCTAAATTAAAAGAGACTTTTGAAGAAAGTATAGAACCAAATTATTTGCTTCCTATTCTTTCAAGGTTAGCTGAACAAACTATTGTAAAAGAGAAAACTTTAATTTTTTTTGATGAAATACAATTATGTGAAAGAGCTTTATCAGCACTTAAATATTTTCATGAACAAGTACCAGAATATCATATAATTGTAGCTGGAAGTTTATTGGGGGTTGCTGTTAATAGAGAAAAGTTTTCATTTCCAGTTGGTAAAGTGGATATAAAAACTCTTTACCCTATGGATATGGAAGAATTTTTATTAGCAATGGAAGAAGAAACTTTAATTAAAGAAATAAAAAAATCTTTTAACAAGAATACTCCTCTATCTAGTGCTTTACATGATATTGCTATGGAATACTATAGAAAATATTTAGTTATTGGAGGTATGCCAGAATGTATTAGTAAGTTTAAAGAGACACAAAATTATACTCTAATTAGACATACGCAAGATATGATTTTACTTTCATACTTAAATGATATGAGTAAGTATAATACAAGTAATGAGATAAAAAAAACAAGGTTAGTCTATGATAATATCACAGTTCAACTTTCAAGGCAGAATACTCGTTTTCAATATAAGTTAGTAAAAACAGGTGGAAGAGCTTCTGAATTTGAAAATGCAATAGAGTGGCTTAATTTATCTGGAATAACTTCTAAAATATATTGTCTTGATAATATTCAAAAACCTTTAGAAAACTATAAAAATGTAGATTCTTTTAAAATTTATATTTCTGATGTAGGACTTCTATGTGCAAAAAAAGAGATAATTCCTGAGGATATATTATATTTATCAGATGAATTAAATGATTTTAAAGGTGGAATGACAGAAAATTACGTTAATATACATTTAAATATAAATTCATATACTCAATATTTTTGGAGAAATGATAAAGGAACAGCAGAGATTGACTTTATTATAACAAAAGAAGGAAAAATAATCCCAATAGAAGTAAAGTCTTCAAATAATACTCGCTCTAAAAGTCTTGATACTTATATTAAAAAATATAAACCTGAATATAGTATAAGAATTTCTAGCAAAAATTTTGAGTTTGAAAATAATATAAAAAGTGTTCCTTTATATGCAGTTTTTTGCTTGTAAAAAAAATATCTATATGTGTTATAATAAAATGAAAAATAAATTGAGAGGAAGAGTAAAAATGAAAATAATAGATTCACATGTTCATTTAAATTTACAACAATTTGATAATGATAGAGAAGAAGTTTTTAAAAGAATAGAAGAAAAATTAGATTTTGTTGTAAATATAGGCTTTGATTTGGAAAGTAGTGAAAAAAGTGTAGAATATGCAAATAAATATCCATTTATTTATGCAGTAATAGGTTTTCATCCAGATGAAATAGAGGGATATAGTGATGAGGCAGAAAAAAAGTTAGAAGAACTTGCAAAAAATCCAAAAGTTTTAGCAATAGGAGAAATTGGCTTAGATTACCATTGGATGACAAGACCAAAAGAGGAACAATGGGATATTTTTAGAAAACAGTTAGAATTGGCAAGGAGAGTAAATAAACCTGTTGTAATTCATACAAGAGAAGCTATGGAAGATACAGTTAATATATTAAATGAATTTCCAGATATAACAGGAATATTACACTGTTATCCTGGTTCTGTTGAAACTGCAAGAAGAATGATAGATAGATTTTATCTAGGTATAGGTGGAGTTTTGACTTTTAAGAATGCAAGAAAATTAGTTGATGTTGTAAAAGAGATTCCAATAGAAAGATTAGTTATAGAAACTGATTGTCCATATATGGCACCAACTCCATATAGAGGACAAAGGAATGAGCCTATTTATACAGAAGAAGTTGTAAAAAAAATGGCAGAACTTAAAAATATGAGTTATGAAGATGTAGTTAGAATTACAAATGAAAACACAAGAAAGGCATTTAAAATGTTATGATAGTAGGAATAGGCAATGATATTATTGAGATAGAAAGAATAGAAAAAGCCATTTTAAAAGAAGGGTTTAAAAATAAAGTTTATACTGAAAGAGAGTTGGAAAATATTGAAAAAAGAGGGAATAGAACAGAAACTTATGCTGGGATATTCTCTGCAAAGGAAGCTATTTCAAAAGCTATTGGAACAGGTGTTAGAGAATTTTCTTTAACAGATTTAGAAATATTAAATGATGATTTAGGGAAGCCTTATGTTGTTGTATCAGAAAAATTAGATAAAATCTTAAAAACAAAAAAAGAGGATTATCAAATTGAAATCTCAATTTCACATTCTAGAAAATATGCAACAGCAATGGCAATAATACTTTAAAGAATGTTAAGGGGGAAATATGGATATATTAGAAATTAAAAGAGAATTTTTAGAAATGAAAGAAAAAACTGAAAATATCAGGAGGTCTCTTTGACTTAGAAAAGAGAAAGTCAATTATAAAGGAATTAGAGAAATTAACTTTTGAAGATAATTTTTGGTCTGATAAAAGAAAAAGTTCAGAAATTATAAAAAATATGAATTTTGAAAAAAATATAGTTTCAAGATATGAAAAGTTAGCGACAGAAATTGATGATGAAGAAGTTTTAATTGATTTTGTTGAAAGTGGAGAAACTTCATTTGAAAATGAGCTTTCGGAAAAACATAAAATTTTAAAATCTGACATAGAAGAATTTGAAATTAATTTGTTACTTGATGGAGAATATGATATGAATAATGCCATTGTAACAATTCATTCTGGTGCAGGTGGAACAGAAGCTTGTGACTGGGCTGATATGCTTTATAGAATGTATTTAAGATGGTGTAATTTAAAAGGCTACAAGGTTTCAGAACTTGACTTCATGGAAGGGGATAGTGTAGGAGTAAAATCAGTTACATTTTTAGTTGAAGGAATAAATGCCTATGGTTATTTAAAGTCTGAAAAGGGAGTACATAGACTTGTTAGAATTTCACCTTTTGATGCCAATAAAAAAAGACATACTTCATTTGCCTCAGTTGAAGTTGTACCAGAAGTTGATGAAAATGTTGAAGTTGAAATAAATCCTGCTGATATTAGAATAGATACATATAGAGCAAGTGGAGCAGGTGGACAACATGTTAATATGACAGACTCTGCTGTAAGAATAACACATTTTCCAAGTGGAATAGTGGTAACTTGTCAAAAAGAAAGATCTCAACTTAGCAATAGAGAAACTGCCATGAAGATGTTAAAATCAAAATTACTTGAATTAGAATTAAAGAAAAAAGAAGAGGAAATGAAAAAAATTCAAGGAGAACAATCTGATATTGGTTGGGGAAACCAAATAAGATCTTATGTATTCCAACCCTATGCACTAGTAAAAGACCATAGAACTAATACTGAGATTGGAAATGTAAAAGCTGTTATGGATGGAAGTATAGATGATTTTATAAATTCATATTTAAGATGGATAAAAAATAATTAAGGGGATTTATGAAAAAAGTATTTAATATTCTACTAATAGCATTAATACTTACAATACTTTGGATTTTATTTTTGATAATAAATCCTAATTCTTCTGAAATACAAGGTATTAAATCAGTAAAAACAGAATATGATAACCATTATGCAGAAATAGATAAAAAGATAGAAAAAGAATTTAATAAAAACCCAAAAAAGCTATATGAAGAAAGAAAAACTAATTTAAAAAGAGTAAACCTAGATTTAAAGTTTGGTAGAGTTAGAAGATATCTAGGAGATAATGAATATATTTTTGGTTTTTCTGGTAATGGAAAATTAATATTAGTTTTAAAAAAAGATAGTCCAGATACTAATAATGGAGTACTAAAATATCTTTATGATAATCAGTCACTAAAAGAAATAGGATATATTGAAGGAAAGAATTTAGATTTCTCTGGAAAGTTTCAATTTTTTAATGAAGAAGGTATTTTAATAACTGAAAGACAATACTATCAAGGTAAACTAGAAGGTTTAGAAAAAGTATTTTCAGAAGATGGGAAATTAGAAGAAGAAAGAGTGTATAAAAATAACCTTATAGATGGTGAAGAAATATATTACTATGAAGATGGAAAAGTAGCTCAAAAAAATCAATATATAGTAGGAAAAATGGAGGGAGAGTCTTTAAGTTACTATGATAATGGAGAAATTTCAGCAAAGATAAACTATAAAAATGACAAACGAGATGGAGTATATTTTCTTTATTATGAAAATGGTATAAAAAAAGAGGAAGGTTATTTAAAAAATGATAAATTAGAAGGTATTTCTAAAATTTATTATGAAAGTGGAAAACTTCATCAAACAGCCCATAATAAAGATGGTAAAAAAAATGGTACTATAATTAGATATTATGAAAATGGGATACAAGAGCATGAATGGAATTATAAAGATGATGTTTTAGATGGATTTGAAATATCTTATTATGAAAGCGGAAAAGTAAAAACAAGAATTTATTATAAAGATGGAAAACTTCAAGGAGAAGGTCTTAGTTTCTATGAAAGTGGTAAAATTATGGAAAAAGGCTATTATAAGGATGATTTTTTTGATGGACAGTATACTATGTATTATGAAAACGGAAAACCTCAAGAAATTTATAATTATATAGCTGGTAAATTAAATGGAGAGTATAAGCTATATTATGAAAATGGAAATCTTGAGGAAATTGGAAATTATGTAGATAATAAATTAGAAGGAAAAGTTTTACAATATTATGAGGATGGAAAGTTAGAAGAAACAGGAACATATAAAAATGGAAAAATAGATGGAGAATATTTTCACTATGATAAAGTTGGAAAATTAGTTGAAAAACAGATATATAAAAGTGGAAATTTAATAAGTACAGAAGAGTTTCAAAAAGTGGAGGAAGTAAAAAATGAAGGAAATAAGAGTGAAGCCATTAGATGAAGACAATAAAAATGGAAAAATGATAGCATATATATTTTTATTTCAGCCAATTTTATGTATAATTGTAGCAGTTTTTATAATTTTTATGAATATAAAAACTTTTGAAGGAAGTTCAATATTTTTTGTAGCCTTAGGAATATTTATTTTATTAGCAGTTTTTTCTTTTTTTAAAAATATATCAGATATAGCAAATGGTGTTTTAGCAGAGGAAGTCTGTTATATAGAGAATAAGATTTTTTGCTATACAAAAACTAGAAATTTTTTAGGTATAAAAAAAGTGATAAAAAGTTTTCAAATACCAATAGCTGAAATTAGTGATGTTAGAGAAAATGAGAAAAAAATTAGAATGAATATGTTTTCATTGTTCAAACCTAGAAATTCAGTCGAGATAGAAACAAGAGAAGGTAAAAAATATAGTATTATGAATGATTTTTATTTATTTGGAAAAAATTTACAAGATAATGATACAAAAGTTGAAAGTAGAGAAGAAAGAGCCAAAAGAATTTTTAATGAAGTTAAAGAATTAATAATGAGTGCAAAAAATGAGAATACATTTAATTTTTAAATTTAGGGAGAGATAAGAATGAAAACAAAAGAAATAAAAATTAGCCCAGTTCCAGAAAAAAAATCTTTAAGATTTGTTGCCCATTGGTTGATGATGGCACCAATTTTCCCTTTTATATTTTTAGGAATAATTTATTATGCATTAGATAAAAAAATTTTAGATGATCTATACCAGCAAATTTTGGAAAATAAAGTATATTTTTGTATTTTCATTTTTTACTGGCTTTTTGCAGCAATAAATTTAGCAAGAGAAATTTTTAATTATTTATTAGTAGAAGAAGTTTGTTATGTAGAAAACAAAGTTTTTTATTACCAGAAATTTAGAATAGCTTTTGGGATGAGAAAATTAATGAAAAAATTAGAGATACCTCTTTCAGAAATATTAGAAGTTAAAGAGGGAAAGAAGCCATTTTTCTTATGTTTTTTATACAGTATAATTACTCATAGAAATGCAGTAGAAATAGAAACAAGAGATGGTAAAAAATATCAGATAATGAATAGTGTAGTTTTTGCAGATAAAGATTCACAAAGTCCTAATTCTTCTAAAACTAATGAAAGAACTAAAGAAATATTTAGTAAAGTACAAGAGATGATAAAAACAAAAAATACAGTTAATATTTAAAAATATTTTTTGAAAATATCTATATTTATATGTTAAAATAAAAGGTAAGAAAT
>ERZ773014.1152-NODE-1152-length-17140-cov-2.398829_pt1 | contig 17140 bp, 17 predicted proteins | sample MGYA00580841_ERZ773014 | MGnify/ENA primary metagenome ERZ773014 (study PRJEB29015, sample SAMEA2737989) | human oral metagenome | biome: human oral; feature: human-associated habitat; material: dental | place: China | collected 2067 ...
GGCCAGGGGAATACGAGCAATGATAGAGGATTACGAGCTTACACAGGATGAAGTGGCCAAGGCCGTATCCAAAAGCAGACCATATATTACGAATGCCTTGAGAATGCTGAAATTACCGGACGCCGTACTTGATATGGTATCGGCAGGCAAGCTTTCTGCGGGGCATGCAAGAGCAATTCTTTCGGCAAAGGAAGAGGAACAAACGGAAATAGCCAAACATGTTGAAACCAAAGGACTTTCCGTAAGAGAAGCTGAAAAGTTATCTAAAAAAGGATTAAACTTTGACAGAAAAAAGCCCGGGAAGCATCCTACAAAAAATGCAGCCGTGAAGCAGATAGAAAGCGAGTTGAGTTCCGCTCTGGGCACCAAGGTAAATTTAAGCCAAAACGGTAATAAAGGCAAGATAGAGATAGAATATTATTCCAGAGAAGAGTTGGAAGGATTGATAGAAGCACTGCGAGCAATTTAACATAAAAACTTTATTGTAAACTTATGCAGATTCCAATGGAAACACCCAATTTCTAGCTTGTGCACGGGCAAAAAATGCGCAATCTTAAGAGAAAACGCTATAAATGCCTTTGTGCGGTGAAATGGTAAACAAAAAAATAACAGCTAATTTTTAATAACGGATAAAACTGCTGATATCATCGCAAATAAACCCCTGTATAATTATGTAAACCAAAATCCAAAAGAAGCACCCTTTTTAAATCGTCCTGAAGCTTGAAAAATAAGCCTCAATAAGGCGAATATGGCGAATAGAACATAGCTATGGTTGAAATTACTTCAAGATGAGAAAAAGCGTAATAAAATGACATAGTAAAGTTGGAATTAGATGACGTAGATGAAATGCTATAAAAAAGATGCTATGAAAACAATAACAAGAAGGAGGATGTTATGGGAATTTATAAAAAAAGTATCGACGAATACGTAAGGGATTTAAGTTCTTCAAAGGCGACCCCGGGAGGGGGAGCGGTGGCCGCCTTTTCGTTGCTGCAGGGAGCGGCGCTCTTATCAATGGTTATAGAGATAACTGTTGCAAATGCAAATTATCAGCATTTTCATAGTGGTTGTTTGGATGCAAAAACATCGGTGCAGGCTTTGATGAAAGAGGGTAGAGCCTTGATTAAGGATGATATGGATGCCTTTAATGCTCTCATGAAGGCATTCAAGGAGAAGGGGAGCGAAAGAAATACGCTTATTAGCGAGGCATCTATTAAGGCTGTAGGTGTTCCGTTAAGGATATTGGAAAAGGCGGAAGAAGGGATTCAGCTCGCCAATATACTCATAAACAAGAGTAACCCCAATGTTGAGAGTGACATTGAGGTTGCGATAGCATGTTTTGAATGTGCAGGAAGGTCGGCCATCGTAAATGTAAGGGTCAATCTTCCGGGGTTAAATGACGGCGATAAGGCAGATGAATACCTTGAAAAAGCGATTAATAAATTGGAATATATAGAAGAAGAAGGCATGCGCCTTAGGGAAGAGATGACCGATTAAAAATTCTTATATGGTAAATCCTCCGTTAGGACTTATGACTTGCCCGGTTATAAATGAAGCGGAGTCTGAAGCCAGAAACGAGACGGTGGCAGCTATTTCTTCAGGAGTTCCCAACCTTTGAAGGGGCATTTCGCCGGCAACCATAACAAGGTCCTCTTCCTTTATGGCAGATAACATATCTGTCTTTATGGGTCCCGGAGCTACGGCATTGACTCTGATATTTGAGGGTCCGACTTCTTTTGCAAGAGCCTTTGTGAGGGCTATTATGGCGCCCTTTGACGCTGAATAATGAGTTTCCATGGCGCCTCCCGTAATTCCCCAAACCGATGCAATATTTATAATACAGCCACTTTTTTTTGAAATCATATCCGGTAAAACGGAATGGATTAAGTTATAAGTGCCGTTTAGGTTTACATCTAAAATTCTTTTCCAATCTGCGGGCGATATATCCTGAAAAAGCTGGTGCTTTGCGATACCCGCATTATTGACGAGCAGCGAAATATTTCCCATTGTGTCTTTGATATCACTTACCATTGATTCGATAGCATCATTGTCTGCAACATCGCATTTATATTTTTTTATATTGATGAAACGAGAAATTTTTTTAAGGGAAAAAACTGTTTTTTCAGCAGCGATATCGTTTTCTATGTAATTAAATGCTATGTTGTATCCGTTTTTTGCAAGATCAAGGCATATCGCCCTTCCTATGCCTCGAGAACCTCCGCTTACAACCGCCGTACTCATGATAATTTCTCCTCTATTCCGGATCTTATTGTTTCTTCGACTTGCTTTGGTAATGCCTTCAGCTCCGGGCGTGAGAGGGCTGCAGTTTCTATTGCGGGGTGAATACGTATTTTTACCCTTGCAGGTGATTCATTGGAAGGTTTTTCAAACAGCGTATAGGTGTTACTGAGAGATACCGGAACCACAGGGATTTTTGAACGGGTTCCATACGATAGCGCGGCATATTTAAAGTCTCCCATTTCCGGAGACTTGCTTCTCGTTCCTTCAGGAAATACCAATATTGACATACCTCTTGAAATTAAATTTTCGGCAACCTTAAGTGTGCGTATAGCATCCTTCGTGTTTGATCTATCCAAAAAAATACAGCGTACTCGCTGAAGCCAGACTCCATAAAACGGAATTTTAAGAGTTTCCTTTTTAGAGATGAAGGTGAAGGGAATATTACTTAACGTGGCTGCCGCAACGATGGAATCCGCATTGCTTTGATGATTTGCGCAAAATAATACGGGGCCTTCATTCGGGATATTTTCTTTTCCCTCTATGGTAACATCTACATTGTATGCCTTTAAGAAAAAATTCCCCCATCTATTTACGACCTTTTTAATTAATTCAAACTCAGTCTTGTCATCATTGTTTGCTCTCGCCGCATCGATAGGCTTTATAAACGGTTTTATGTTCTTAAGTCCTGATAACAAGAGAATTACTATCCTAAGTTTTCTAAACATATTTGCCTCCTATTGTCTGTCAAAAAATACGTTTTTGCCCTTCGCAGAAAGGCCCACAGCGTAGCATACCTTGCAATCTTTCGGAAAGAAGTCGAGCTTTAATGCAACCTTGCCGGCAGAATATAGGATTCTGTTATCTATTCTGTTATCTGCCGCAATGCTGACAGCAGAGCCGAGAGCTATACCGAGGTCAGTGATTTTAAACGTACAGTGTGACTTGTTTTTTATGGATTCATTGCAGTCATCATATCCGCAAATCCCGCATTTAGGAAGGGCAGTAGGCGCAGAATAGACACTTATTAAAAATACGCAAGCGCAGTTTTCTAAATTTTTTGCATCTCTTTCAAAAAAAGCTTGGTTACTTTCCTTGCTATGGGTTTTCATAGCCTTTATGAGGGCTTGTTGTTCTTCCCCGTCTATTATCAGGGTTTCAATTGAATCCTGCCCGCAAGCCTTGGGTGCTGTTCTTGCCGCAACGCACATCTTCTTTGCGACTTCAAGCAATATTTCATCTTCTACCGTATCGGAATTATATTTCATAGCAACACTCCTTTTATTCATTTTAAGCAATATTACCATAAATTTACATCATTTAGAAATTGCAAGCAAGGATCGGACTCAAAAGAGTTGTACGTTGTCATTGACACATAACAAAAAAACGTACTAAAATATATATGCAAATGAATATATTGCCGAAGGTCATGAAAAACAGAAAGATGTATATTAATTTGTCTGACAGTATAGTTTGTGTTCTTATTAAAGATGGGGGAATAATATGGAGAATAAAGAGAAGGTAATGTTGGATATGCCCGTATCAAGAATTAGGGCAAAGGGGCTTTTGCAATTTAAGCAGCATTGGAAGGCATTAATGCCTTTGGTGGTGCTTCAAATTATTTTGGCAAACGTAGGAGGATATCTATTTTCATTAATGCCGTCATCTTTAGTAACCATTGGTATATTGCTGGCCGCACCTTTGGAGGTAGGGTTGTGCATTGCGGTTCTCAAGACTGCAAGAGGAGGAAGAGCAGAGGTTTCTGATTTGTTCTTTCCTTATAAAGCATATTTTTTCAAAGCCATAGGACTTGATTGTCTGATAGCATTGTTTGTTGTACTTTGGAGTCTTACAGGAATAATCCCCGGGGTGATATTTTTAGGAATTCTTGCCGGAGGCGGAGCGAAAGGGTCGGTAGCTTTTATATTTTTTGCAGTGGTTGTAGTTGTATTGATGCTGATACCTGCAGTAATAGCGGTATATAGATATAGCCAAGCTCTTTTTGTGTTTATTGATAATCCGGAACTTAAAGTTAAGGAATGCATTGAGAAGAGCAAGGAGCTCACGCTTGACAACAAGAAAAAACTGTTTTTTCTCGACCTTTCCTTTATAGGCTGGGGGCTGGCTGCTGCTGCACCGGTAATCATAGCTGTTTTACTTACAATAGGGCGGATTAAGATGGCAATACTTGAGATGGAAGCGAATCAAGTTTTCGGAGAATTACATAGTTTTGGGGTAAGAGATATTGTTGAGGTTATTTTGATGTACGCTACTGCCGTTATAGTAGCCGGGATCATATCTCTATTGCTTAGCATACCTGTGGTTGCATATAATGCGGTAGCACGGGCAACGGCATATGATATCTTGACAGGAAGAGCGGATAAGAATGGTGAATATAAAGAGCCGGTAGATGTAAGTGAGCTAACGGATATTGATAAGGTAAAAGCGAAATTAGAAGCATCTGCCTCCTGCAATAAAGATAAGAAAAGCACTACAGATGAAAAAAATGAAGATCAAGATGTCACAAAAAATGATGAGGATCAGGCAAAGGATAAGTAGATCAGATTCTTAAGAAACTTGATTTATGTGCCTAAAAAATGGTATTGAAAAAAAGTTAAGCTATGTGTATAATAGCAGTATAACTTCGAGGAGTGGTGAAAATCCATACCGGCGGTAAAGCCCGCAAGTAGAAATACACGAATTGGTGAAATTCCAATGCCGACAGTATAGTCTGGATGTGAGAAGTAATGGAACATTGTGTGCTATTATTTTAAAAAATCGGAGTTATTCCGATTTTTTTTTGCAAGAAAGAAACGAGTAATGACCGACCGTACAATCGAAGATAAAGAAAAATATATGAGCATGGCCTTAGAGCTTGCCGAGAAGGGACTTGGAACTACTTCCCCAAATCCCATGGTAGGCGCTGTTATAGTTAAGAACGGGGAGATCATAGGGAAGGGTTTCCATAAAAAAGCAGGAAGCGCCCACGCCGAAGTTGAAGCGGTACAGGATGCGCATAGTAAAGACTACGACATCGAAGGTGCAGATATGTATGTGACTTTGGAACCGTGTTCGCATAAGGGAAGAACACCTGCCTGTTCAGACCTACTCATAAAAGAAAAGATAGGGCTAGTGTTTATAGGCATGAGGGATCCCAATCCTCTCGTAAACGGAGGAGGTATAGAGAAGTTGGAAGGCGCATTGATAAAGTGCGAAGTAGGGATATTAGAAGAAAGATGCAGGCAGCTGAATAAAGTTTTTTTAAAGTACGTGACGGAAAAAATGCCGTATGTAATATTTAAATCGGGAATCACTTTGGACGGTAAGATTGCAACCGGCACCGGAAAAAGCAAGTGGATCACTTCCGAAGAATCAAGAAAAGATGCGCATCTTCTTAGAAGTAGGTGTTCTGCAATAATGGTAGGGATAGGTACGGTTTTGGCGGATGATCCGAGGCTTACTGCGAGGTTTGAAGGTGCTTATGATCCTGTAAAAATAATTGTCGACAGCAAGCTTAGATTGCCTTTGGAAGCTAAGGTAGTGGGAGAAGACTGTATAGTGGGATGCTGCGAAAATGTTTCACGTGAAAAAATTGAAGAGCTTACAAACAAAGGAGTAAAAATAATTAAAGCAGGAAAGAATAAGGTGGATCTTAGAAAATTCATGGCAGAGCTCGCTAAGCTTGAGATAGACAGCGTATTATTAGAAGGCGGAGCAACGCTCGCAGCGAGCATGTTCAAAGAGCAACTGGTAGATGAAATTCGATTGTATATGGCGCCCATGATATTTGGAAGCGGAAAGTCATTTTTAGAAGGTGAACTTGATATAGATGATGTTTCCGATGCAATTCGCATAGAAGGTATGAAAGTAGAGAAGATAAACGAAGATGTTGTTTTATCAGGTAATGTTAAACGAAACAATGCATAACGGGAGGGAGTATGTTTACCGGACTCATAGAAGAAAAGGGGAAAATATTGAATACGCCTCAAGGAGAAGCGGGAAGTTTCAGCATAGTGGCAGGTGACATTTTAAACGATGTGGAGATCGGAGACAGCATTGCGGTGAACGGAACTTGTCTTACCGTTACAGCTTTTACAAAGGGTCATTTTGAAGTGGATGTATTGGCAGAAACGCTGAGAATGACAACTTTAGGAAAGTTAAGAATAGGGGATGAAGTTAATCTGGAACGAGCCATGCAAGCGGGTAAAAGGTTTGGAGGTCATATCGTAAGCGGACATATAGACGGTACGGGAAGGATACGCTCAATATCCGGAGAAAAAAACGGCACATGGATAACTATTGTGATCAATCCGGAACTGATGGGTAATATCGTTCTCAAAGGATCCGTTGCGATAGATGGCGTAAGCTTAACGGTCGCGAACGTGGGCGAGAATGAATTTCAGGTGTGCATTATTCCACATACGGGAGAAGAAACCACATTGGTTGGTAAAAAAGCAGGCGATGTGGTAAATATTGAAGTGGACATGATAGCTAAGTACATAAACAACATTTTAAGTGAGAAAAGCGAAAAAAAGGAAATAAATATAACGGAAGAATTTTTGATAGAGAACGGATTTTAGGAGGAAAGATGAAGGACAACGAATTTGGAAGCATAGAACAAGCTATCCAAGATATCAGAGAGGGCAAAATGATAATATGCACAGACGATCCCGATAGGGAAAATGAAGGAGATTTGATATGTGCAGCGGAGAAGACTACACCTGAAATAATTAATTTTATGGCTACCTATGGAAAAGGATTGATATGCATGCCAATGGGCGAAAAGGTTATTGATAAATTGGGCCTTTCACAGATGGTAGATAAAAATACCGACAATCATGAAACGGCCTTTACCGTTTCAATAGACCATGTCGATACGACAACGGGGATATCAGCACATGAAAGAGCGAAGACGGCGGTGGAATGTACTAGAGATGATGCGCAACCAAGTGAATTCAGAAGACCGGGACATATGTTCCCTCTAAAGGCAAAAGCTAAGGGCGTATTTGAAAGAAGAGGGCATACGGAAGCGACAGTGGATCTTTGTAGGCTGGCAGGGCTTAAGGAATGTGGGATATGTTGCGAAATCATGAAAGATGACGGGCATATGATGCGAAAAACCGAGTTATTAGAAATGGCTAAAAAGTATAAGCTTACTTTTATAACAATAAAGGATTTGATAGAATATAGAAAGAAGAACGATATCTTCATGGAGAGGGTGTGTGCAGCCGACTTTCCGACTAGATACGGGCAATTTAAGATTTACGGATACGTTAACAAGATAAACGGAGAGCACCACATAGCCATGGTGAAGGGAAGTGTAGACGACGGAAAGCCGGTACTTGTGAGAGTACATTCAGAATGTTTGACGGGGGATGCTCTGGGAAGCGCAAGATGTGATTGCGGAGATCAATACGATGCGGCGATGAAGGAAATTGCAAAGGAAGGAAGAGGTATACTCGTTTACTTAAGGCAGGAAGGAAGAGGCATCGGGCTTATCAATAAATTAAGGGCTTACGAGCTGCAAGATGCGGGAATGGATACCGTCGAGGCAAACATAGCATTAGGATTTGATGCGGATCTAAGAGATTATTCCGTAGGGGCGCAGATCCTCAAAGATTTAGGAGCCCATGATCTTGATATAATGACAAACAATCCGGAAAAGATAGAAGGACTGGAAAGCTACGGAATTACAGTGCATTCCAGAATTCCAATTGAAGTGGAGCATAAGGACAGCTGTAAAAAGTATATGCAAACCAAAAAAGAAAAAATGGGGCATATTTTGAACAAGGTATAGAAAATTTATGAGCATTAAATTTTAAGTTATAAAGGAGGGAAAGATGAAGGATATTCAAGGGAAATTAATAGGAAAAGGAATGAAGATCGGCATAGTTTTAGCAAGGTTTAATGAATTTATCGGAAGCAAGCTTTTATCAGGAGCAGAGGATGCATTGATAAGACATGGAGTAGACGAAGATGATATTGAAGTTGCATGGGTTCCCGGAGCATATGAAATACCTTTAGTTGCAAAGAAGCTTGCAACATCTGAGAAATATGATGCGGTAATCTGTCTTGGAGCCGTAATTAAGGGAAATACACCGCATTTTGATTATGTCAGCGCCGAGGTATCCAAGGGAATAGCTCAGGTGGGATTACTCAGCGAAGTACCCGTTATTTTTGGAGTGCTTACGGTGGACAATATAGAACAGGCTATAGAAAGAGCCGGAACAAAGGCGGGCAATAAAGGCAGTGAGGCTGCGAATTCAGCGATAGAAATGGTGAATTTATTAAATCAAATATAAATATGTGTCTGCTAATTCACAAATTTTATCTACAAGTCGCCTACGCAGATATAGGGGCTTGGATTTAGTGTGAGCCGTGGTTACGGTTATGAAAGGAGGTAGCATGAAAAAACTCACAGGAATAGTCATTTGTTTTATAATCGCTGTAGTAGCATGGCTTTTGGGCATGAAGTTCCCTGTTGTGGGCGGCCCTGTATTTGGAATACTCATAGGCATGGTCACCGCTAAGCTGGTAGATGTGTCAAGTTTCAGAGAAGGAATAGTGCTTACCGCCAAGAAATTATTACAATTTTCCATAATTCTACTGGGCTTTGAAATGAATCTTATGAGTGTGTTGAGAGTGGGGAGCAAGTCCCTGCTGGTGATGATATTTACACTTGGAACCGCATTTGGTGTGGCATATATAGCAAGCAAAGCATTAAAAATCGATAAGAATTCTGCGATACTCGTCGGAGCGGGCACCTCCATCTGCGGAGGATCCGCAATAGCTGCAGCGGCACCTATAATAAGGGCAAAAGATGAAGAGGTGGCAAAGTCCATATCGGTTATATTTTTATTCAACATAGCAGCTGTGTTTATCTTCCCTGCGCTTGGGAAAATCATGCATCTAAGTGATGTGGGTTTTGGAATGTGGGCAGGTACCGCCGTAAACGATACTTCTTCGGTAGTTGCTACAGGTTCAGCGTGGAGCCAAATGGTAGGGAATGATGTTGCGCTTAAATTTGCAACTATAGTAAAGCTTACAAGAACATTGATGATAATACCTGTTTCGTTTATACTGGCAGCCATTACGGGCAGAGAGATGAAGGCGAAAGCTGAATCACAGTCCGGTGAATGCGAGGTATCCAAGGTAAAAATAAGTAAAATTTTTCCATGGTTTGTTATCGGATTTTTGTTGGCGGCATGTATATGTACTTTCTTTATGCCGGGCGCAAAGGCGTACGGGTATCTCGGACGAAGCGGTAAATTTATAATAGTTATGGCAATGTCAGCCATAGGGCTGAATACGGATGTTATAGAGCTCGTAAAAAAAGGCAAAAAACCGATTGTGCTGGGGCTTTGTTGCTGGATAGCAGTAGCAAGCGTATCGATCTTGGTTCAGTATTTCATGAAAATGCTGTAGCCTTTTAGTAAAAATTCGATTACAAGGACATATTCAGTATTTTAAGCACAGCGTCAGCATCGAGAAGATGGTATTTACCTATGCTTTTGTATAGCTGAGATTTTCTTGCCATTTCACCGAAGTGTTCATCTGTTATGTTTACTTCCCTTAGGGTGGTTGGCATGTTAATGGATTTAAAAAATTCAGTGAAGAGATTTATGCATTCATTTGCAAGGGATTCCTCGTTTTTAAAATCAGCAGGGTTTTGGTGAAAAACATTTGCAGCCAGGTTGTGAAACTTTATGAGGCTTAAATTTTCTTGGATGTCTTTTTGTAAAAAGTATTTAAGGGTATTCGGGAATACGATCGCAAGACCGGCTCCGTGTGCAATATCGTAAATAGCGCTTATCTGATGTTCTATGGTATGTGACCCCCAGTCTCCTCCGGTTTTTTTGCCGCAGAAAAAGAGCGTTGATAAAGCCAAGCTGCTGGCCCACATTAAATTAGATCTTGCTTCATAATTCGTAGGTTCGTTTAAAGCGACAGGTGTATAGTGAAGCACGGATTGCATCACACCTTCGATCATTCTGTCGGTAACGCCGTCGTCGTCATGGCTGTCGAAATATTGTTCGAGGAGGTGCGCCAGTATATCGCTGGCACCGCTCGCAGTTTGGTATTTTGAAATGCCAAAGGTGTATTTAGGATCTGCAAAAACAAAAGATGGCTTTAAAACAGGTTGGTTGAAGGCAACCTTCTCCTGTGTTTTTCTGTTTGAAATCACATAGTTCGCATTCATTTCAGAGCCGGTTGCAGCCGTTGTTAAAACTACACCTATGGGGATGGCTGTCTTAAGACGAGGTCTTGACATCAACGTTTCCCAAGGATCTGTGTCGCTGCCGGCGCTGCAAGCTATGGCTTTGGCGCAATCTATTGTGCTACCGCCTCCGACGGCGAGCAACAAATCAATTTTATGTGAGGTTACAAGTTCGCATCCCCTTGCAACATCCGTGATATCGGGGTTTGGGTTTACACCTGCGAGTTCATAAAAGTCTATTTCAGAAGATTTGAGAGCAGATGTTATAAGCTCGTAAAGTCCGTTTTTCTTTATGCTGTTTTTGCCGTAAATCAACAAAACTTTGCTTGCTTTGTACTTATTCAGATATTTGATTAAGGTCTTTTCTTTTAGTTCTCCAAATATTACTTCCGCCGGTATGCTGTATAAAAAATCATTCATGTTAACCTCCGAAACTTATCAAAATTTAATGTTTTCTAATGCGTCTTATTCCTGCAAATGCTGATCCTGACATGTTATGCCATACGCTGAATATTGCTCCCGGAAGGGTTGCAAGAGGGCTTGCTACAAAATTTATGGCCGCTAGAGATATAGCAAGGCCACTGTTTTGCATGGCTACTTCGATCGCTACAGCGGTAGCTTTGTCGTAATTTAACTTGAAAAGCTTTGAGAGACCGAGTCCCATAATTAAGCCCAATAAATTATGTAGTGCAACTATAATAAGCACTAGGAGCCCGCTTGTCAATATCTTTTCGGAATTTGCCGCTACTATTCCTGCAATCAAAATGACGATTGCAACGGAAGAGACAGAAGGCAGTACGGAGGATACTTTTTTTATGATCTTTCCTTCAAAGTGATTCGCTGCTATTCCTAAGAGAACCGGTATTAAAATTATCGTTATTACAGTTTTGAGCATGGCAAAAAATGATACCTTAACCCATGTTCCTGCAAGCAGGTATACTAATGCAGGGGTGAAGAGAGGAGCAAGTAATGTTGAAGTTATAGTCATTCCTACAGATAGAGGTACGTCTCCATTCGCAATATGGGTTATAACGTTGCTGGCTGTTCCTCCGGGACAGCAACCTACGAGTATCACACCGAGTGCCAAATCAGGTTCTAATTTGAATACTACAGCAAGTAGCCAGGCCAAGACAGGCATGATGGTGTATTGCGCCAGGCACCCCAGTAACATTTCCTTGGGTCTTGTAAATATTTTTTTAAAATCTGAAGTTTTGATGGTTGTTCCCATACCGAACATGGCTATGCCGAGAAGCAGGGCGGTATGTTTCAAAATCCATTTAAAATATTCAGGGTTGAAAAATGCGATAACGGAAAATACAATTATAAGGATCCAGATATATTTTGTTATGAAGTTGCTGACTTTGTTTAAAATACTCATATTCCATCCATTTCTTTTTATTTTAAAACAGTGATAACTACTATAAGTTGCCTATATCTCGCATATAAAATTGTCGATAAGTCTTGTCTTGCCAAAATGTACCGCCATAGCAACGAGAACGGAGTCGTTTATACACTCTACGGGTTGTAAGGTGTTTAAATCTACAATTTCGAGATAATCCATTTTTGCTAAGGGCTCGCCTTTTATGATCTTTTCCATGCGATCTTTAAGTTCTCTAGCAGGCAGTCCTTTTTTTATTATGGATTCCCCCAGAGCAATGGATTTTGAGAGGCAGGTAGCGGCTTTTCGTTCTTCCGGATTTAAATATGCGTTTCGAGAAGACATCGCAAGTCCGTCTTTTTCCCTGACTATAGGACAGCCTATAATTTCTATATCAAAATTTAAGTCTCGTGTCATCTTCTTTATTATGATCAGCTGCTGAGCATCTTTTTGACCGAAGTAGGCTTTGGTTGGCTTTGTGATATTGAAAAGCTTTGTTACCACGGTGCAAACTCCCCTAAAATGCGTCGGTCTGCTTTTTCCGCACAGTTCATCTGAAAGGAGATTGATATCTACGAATGTAAGCGGGTTATCATACATCCCTTCCGGTGTGGGAGTGAACATAAGATCGACACCCAGGCTTTCACATAACTTACAGTCGGCTTCTAAATTCCTCGGATAGCTGTTTAAATCTTCGTTAGCGCTGAACTGTGTGGGGTTTACAAAATTTGAAACTATGACAACGTCATTTTCCGCCCTTGCTTTTTCTATCAAACTTCCGTGTCCTGCATGTAAAAATCCCATGGTTGGCACCAAACCTATGGATCGGTCTTTGCTCTTCCATTGGTACACAAGTTCTTTTATTTCAGCTATTTCTGATACAGTTTTCATCTTCATTCCTCCTCAGTGCTAAAGGTCTTCCAGAGTGCCGTGTTTTTCATAATTAGTTATGCGTGCGGGCTTATTATCTTCATCTACGAAAACCACTTTTGGCTTATGGTGTTTTGCCTCTTCTTCATCGCAGGTACAGTAACTCATAATTATAAGCTTATCTCCTAAAGATACGCATCTTGCAGCCGCCCCGTTGAGGCAAATCAGCCCGCTTCCGGGCTCCCCTGCTATTGTGTAGGTTTCAAACCTGTTCCCGTTATCTATGTCTACAATTTGGACCTTTTGGTATTCGCAAATTCCGGATGCTTCCAGTAGATCTTTGTCTACGGTTATACTGCCCACATAATTTAAATCCGCTTGAGTTACGGTAGCCCGGTGTATCTTCCCGTGCAACATTTCTAAAGTCATTATTTTTCCTCCTCGCAAAAACTTAAATCAAGTTAAAACCAATAATAAAAAAACCGTTTCTCCACACAAAAATATGAAGAAACGGGTATCGAATCGTGACTATTGTTGGAGTCTTATTTGTCATCAATATAAGCTCTTTCATATTGTTTTGTGGTTATACAGTACGAAGTATAGTTTTCATCCGAAATACTACCTTCGGGTATCATTATATTCATTATGACACGGAAAGTCAAATAAAGCCCGTCAAGTTTGGAATATGAATTGCTTGACGGGCTCTTACGTACTAAGAGAGGATTTTAACTTTGAAGGTTAAATCGGTCTCATATTATTTATCCACGATTGTTTAACTCCCCCCTATACTTGCTTACTTTTGCAGCTATGATTATGCCTGTAATCAGAATGATTATATGTGGAGCGGCTATATACCAAAGCTCATATGTATATTGAAAGCCTATTGTGGAAATGCTTTGAATAGCCAGTGCAGCTGCATAGACGACACCCATTAATATCTTTAATATGACATTTTTTAAAAATATTACAACTGCCACAAATGCGAGAAGCGCATAATAGGGAGCAATTAAAAATGCATTAAACGCATCACTTAGATATATTTTTTTTGTTGCTAATTCAAAATGGTTGCCTTCCGAACCGAACATAGCTAGCGCTAAGACTATGTAATATAAAACGGGCAATATCACAGCAAAAAAGACGAAAAGTATCATTGAGTTTCGATTCTCGCCAATAGCTTTTTTTGAGTGTGCAAACTTTGCTATTATTTTCTGCATTAAAATGTACCTCCTTTTTTAGTAATCTTTTTAATTTCTTCTCTTTTCTTAAACAGCATTAGTTAATAAAAACTAAGGAAAAAGTAGAAACATTTTATCAGGGCATGTTGATTGTAACATATTGACTTGTGATTTTGTTACCTAAGATTAAGTTTTTCAAAAAAGTGACTCGCAAAGTTTTTATTAAAAGCAGGAATTAAGAGGAGATCAGGTCGTTTTTATAAGTCCTAAGAACACTAAAAAAGAAGAAATAGAAGGGATAATAATTGTAGAGTTTGTGGTAAAGTAAAAAAGGGGAAAGGGATATGAGCAAAACGGTTAAGTTTAAATTAAAGGATAAGGTGATTTTAAAGCATGTTTTTGATTGTGGGCAATGCTTCAGATTTTATGCTGAGGGGGACGGCTCCTATACGGGTATTTACAGAAACAGTCTTATAAATGTAGCTTTGCATGAGCAGGGAAATATATTGGAAGTTAAAAAAATTTCAGGAGAGAGCCTTGATGAAGAGGCGTTGCATAGGTTTTTTGATTTAGCTGTTTCATATGAACATATAAAAGAAAAATTTAAATCGGAAGATGAGATTATGAAGAAAGCGATTTCAAAAGGGGAGGGCATACGGATATTAAGGCAGGATTTTTTTGAAACGCTCATAACATTTATTATTTCGCAAAACAACAACATTTCACGGATAAGGAAGAATATTGAAAGCATATGTGCTGCTTATGGAAGCGAAGTGGAGGCGGGAAGCGGCATATATGCATTCCCGACAGCAGAAGAGCTTGCGGGTGCAAAAGAAAAGGATTTAAAAGCGTTGAAATTAGGATATAGGGCAGGGTACATTGTAAAATCGGTAGAGCACTATATAAAGAAGAAAGATCGCATACAAAGGTGTATTGAGAAGTTGGTAAAGGAATATGAAAAGCAAGAAGAAGAGAATTTATTTAACGAACTAATGAAGTTCCCGGGAGTTGGAGCGAAGGTTGCGGATTGCATAATGCTGTTCGCTACGCCATGTAAGAACAGATTTCCTATAGACACGTGGATTAAAAAAATTATGGAAGAAAAATATGCAATGAAGGTTGAGAGCAAGAAAGATAAGGATAAAGTTCAAAAATTTGTAGAAGTAAAATTTTCACCCTATGCGGGAATAGCGCAGCAATATTTGTTTTACTCCGCTATAGGAGATTAGATTTTTTCAAACCCGAATTCGTTCGGCGGATTTGGAGACGAGTAGATCGTTTTGTTGTGAGTAAATATTACAAAACCGGGAGGCGCACCATTCGGCTTTTTCAGGTATTTTTTCTTAAGATAGTCCACAGGCACATTTTCAGACTCCCTTGCCTTGCTGTAATATGCTGCAATTGATGCAACGGAGGCAATCAGATCATCGGAAGGAGAAGAACATTTAAGAAGAACGTGACTTCCGGGAATGTCCTTTGAATGAAACCAGATATCGTTTTTTTCTCCGACCTTTGAAACTATATATTCATTTTCCTTACTGTTTCGTCCCACAAAAAGCTTATTTCCATTTTCATCTACGAAGGTAGCGGGAGAAATGGGGCTTTTTTGAGGGCGTTTCTTCTTAGCCCCGATTTGTTTAGCCTTGTAATAATTTGCGGCGATCAGATCTTCTTTTATCCTTTCAAGCTCCGCAAGAGATTCGGCAAGCGATATAAACGAAAGGGTGTTTTCTAAAAACTCTACTTGCATTTTAGCTAAGTTTATTTGCTTTTGCTTTTCTATAGCTGCAGTCTTGGACTTTGTGTATAGAGAATAGTATTTTTGCATATTTTGTGCCGGGGACAAAGTTGTATCTAGAGTTATGGTTATCTCTTCTCCGTTGCTGTAATCGAGAAGCTTTACGTTTCTTTGCCCCGGTTTTAATTCATGAAGGTGCGAACTTAGTACGTTTGCGTATAACTTGTATTTTTCATTTTGCAAAGCCTCATCAAGCTCACCCTGCAAGACATTCATTTTAGCGGAGAGTTTGGATATTTTGGAGCTACATAATTTGGAAAGTTCAGTCTTTAGGCGTTTATTCTCTCCTGCATTGCCGCTGAGCACATAAAAGTCCTCTACGCAGGACGAAATGCTTGGATAATCTTTTGATTGCAGGCTAATTCCGGGTGTTTCGTTTGACGAAGGTATCTCATTAGAAGAGCCTACATCTTCGGCTGCGCCTGTGAAGTTTATGATGTGAAAATCCAAGGGCTTTTCACGTGTATTTGCGGCAAAATAGATCTTAGGAGTATCAAGGACCCCGGCATATGAATGCGAGGCGAGGGCTGCGGATACATTCAGCAAGGCGGATGCAAATGTAAATTCGGTCTTAAAAGTTGCAAGCCATTTTGAGACCGTAGGAGATATTCCGCCTATATTATTCAAAAAGAATCTATCCGAAAATGAAATTTTATTTGTTTTTGAAAAATTGTCCTCTATGTCTTCGTGCTTCAATAAATTTGCAGAATCAATCTCTTCGTCTTGAAGTGACGTGCTGAATGAAGATAGAAAGGCGGAATCCTCTTTGAGCAGCGCTTTTATCAATGCTATCCCGTTACGACTTGAAAATGTTGGAAGAGGAATCTTGTTTTGCAGAGGAGGATAGGAGTAAGGAATCCCTTGCAATACCTCTCTACAGGAGAATTTCTGGGGTTCAATGTGTTTCACACTATCCACCGTGTACAGTTTGTCATTGCGAGGTTCTGTTAAAACGATATTGCTGTGTTTGCCCATGATTTCAACTATCAATATTTTTTGAGTTACAAAGCCCATTTGATCCTTTGCTTCAAGATGTATTTCCACGATGCGCTCAAAGCCTTTTTGTTTAATCTTGACTATGTTGGCACCTTGAACATGCTTTCTCAATACGGAGCAAAAGGCGAAGGGCTTTTTACTGTTTTCGGGGATGTCGTCTGTTGCGTGAATCCTTGCAGATTCATTATTGCAGGAGATGAAAAGGTTTATTTTCTTCTTGTTTTTATGCATGGAAAAAATGATCTCGTCGTAGGTGGGACTTACGATTTTATTTATTTTTGCACCGGCAAACATCGTGTTTAATTCATCTGTAGTGCATCTTGTAAAAATTCCATCAAATGCCATAGCCATCATCCTTTTGTAATAGAGAGAGTATATAACCCATGGTAACAGAAATTGATAAAAATACAAGTTGCTATTAAGTAAACGATTAAAAACTAAAGCAAACGGAGAACAACATGTCGATC
>ERZ773014.1155-NODE-1155-length-17124-cov-31.206046_pt1 | contig 17124 bp, 13 predicted proteins | sample MGYA00580841_ERZ773014 | MGnify/ENA primary metagenome ERZ773014 (study PRJEB29015, sample SAMEA2737989) | human oral metagenome | biome: human oral; feature: human-associated habitat; material: dental | place: China | collected 2067 ...
CGTGGGGAAGTGTTAATGTACCGATTCTTCGACCCCAATGATGCTGACCGATAACTACCGGCAATGAACATATTGCAGTAGCCTATTTAGACTGTCAAGCGTCAGGTTTTGTGGGCACTTGTAGGAAGCTTATTCAGTTGCTGGGGAAATAGCGTTCGGGTGGCGGTAACATCACATCAAGCACACTTAAGATGCTGCTAGCGGCTCTGGAGATGGTTGCTTGGGAGGTTGCAAAAATGCCGGCTAGGGTTTGTTGCCGTACGCTTGGTGGTGCGGTTGTGTTTTCCCAGCAGCTGAATAAGCCTCAAAATATAATTTTCAGGAGGGAACTATGGAGTATTCGGAACATAGGTTTCGGCGAATTGTAGCGGAAGAAACGAAGCCGTTAGAGCAAATGGCATCATACATTCACCAGAACACTGATATGAAGCTATATTTATTCCTTACTCTGGATGACTATGCTGAGTTTGAGGCTATACAAAAACACTATTGTGGGCGGATTCAATGGGTTGTCAACGGTGCTGAAATAAGCCCTTTTGGTTCCATACTCCCGCCTTCATTTTATGGCTTGGTCGAATTTGATGGAACAGACGCCAACATTAATCCCGCCAAAGCGTTTTATTCCACCCATATTTCCTTTGATGGTATGGTCATTCTGGCTGATATGCCCGATTTTCCTGAAAAAGCGAAAGAAGTGTTTTTCGCAGGTGAATTCCCAGAAACTTTTGATGAATATTTACTAGCCGTCCAAGAGGAAGAAGCCAAACCAGATCCTATCGAAGCTGAGTTACTAGCAGCTGGCGCGTCATTAATTTATTCTTTAAATTTGTCTGACACCATAACGGGTGATGCTCCAGGGGAAGTATTTCTTTCTGAGAGCGCATTTATTAGTGATGCGCGGGGTGAAGAGTTAATGTACCAATTCTTCGATCCTAAGGACACTGACTACTAAGCACCTGTGATGAACATGCTTCAGCATGGCGGTTTCCCAGGATATGCCGGCGCAGGAAGCAGGGGAGTCAACCCGATTCCAATGATTCCCGCTATTCCGGTATACCTACAGATGTTGAGCGCCTTTGGGCGTCGTCAAGCAGGCGAAGCGAAACGTTACTCCAGCTCAACCGGGCCGGTAATACGGATCTCTTCGGTGTCCAACCGCTCCTGAATCGAATGCAGCACATTCATGTCGATCACGCCCTCATTACGCAGGCGCTTGAGCACCTCACGCTGGTGACCAATGATCGCCAGCCGGAGCGTTCGTACCTGGCCCTGCAACGTTATGGCTTCCAGCTCCTCGGGGGTGAGATCGGGATTATTCTGCAAAAACCGGCAGGTCTCAATGCCGGTATCATGCTGGAAATCCAGTTCGTAGCGAACATACGCCAACGCTTCCGGGCCGACATCGTTCTGGGCGGCAAGATCCTCCAGGGCATCATAGGACTCCTTATTCATGGTACCCACCGCGTTGAGGGTTTCCTGGTGCTCGGTGTCGTCGGCGGGAATCTTCGCCCACCGGATAATCGCCGGCAGGGACAGGCCCTGCACCAGCATCGACACCATGACCACGGCGGCCACCATGAAGATAATGAAATCCCGGTTCGGCACCGATGTGCTTACCGACAGCGCCACCGCCAGGGACACGCCACCGCGCAGGCCAGCCATGGTGCTCACCACCCGGTCGTGGTAAATCTCGCTCCGCACCTCGGGGTCCCGCAGCGCAGACCGTATCAGCCGACGTAACTCATGCCGTTCTCGCAGTGGACGTTGCTCTTTTGTCTGCTCGGCCCGGCACTGTTCCTCGGCGCTGGCCTTAATGTCTGACAGCATGGCCGGCCGCATAAATAGGAACCGCACCAACAGGCTGACCAGCCATACCGCTACCACCATGATGGCCGTGTGTGACTGCGAATAGGTTGCATTATTGCGTGCAATCTCGCTAATGTTCCGCCATACCTCCGGCAGCTGCACGCCGACCAGCACGAAAATCGCACCATTCATGAGGTATGACATGTAGGCCCAAATGGGCAACCCATAGAACCGATTCTGCGGCTTAATGGTGTCCACACCGTAATACGTCAGGTAGAACGCGGAAACCACCACCGCCACCACGCCGGATCCCTTCATGCCCTCGGAAATCTCGATGGATTCCGAGAGCAGGAAAGCGACAAACGGAATCGTCATCATGTAGATCACGAAGTTCATGGGATTAGCGATGCGGGCCCGCAGCCGGTTTGCCACCCAGCCCACGGCTAGTCCCACCGCAATGCCGCAGAGGAACGAGAACGCCAGCATGCCACCAGCGTGCGGTACCGACAGATCCGCGCCGCCCGCAACCTGGATGGCCAGGGCAAACACCACCAGCGTGGTCCCGTCGTTGATGAGCGATTCCGCCTTGAGCACCGTGATGGAACGCTTGGGTAGCTTACCGTTGAGCGTGGCTACGGCCGTGGCGTCCGTCGGGGCCAGGGCCGCACCAATGATCAGTGCGGTACCCCAGTCGATATGGAAGAAGTGGGTGAGGATCCCAGCTATGGCGAATGCCGTCACAATGACCAGCACAGTCCCGGAGGTAATGATCGCTCGGAGGCTTTTCCGCACCTCCCGCAGCGAGGTGTTGCGCGCCTCCCAAAACAGCATGATCGGCAGGAATACTTCCAAAATCACATGCGGCGGCAGCCCAACCTCCCGCAGCTCATGCATGGCGGGCAGCAGCGCCAACGCCAGCCCGAGGAAAATAAGCAGGATCGCCGGGGTGACACGGATCCGGTGGGCAAGCGTGTTACCGAGGAAAATCGCTGCTGCTAGGGCAATAATGATTTCAAGCACGATATGTCCTTGTCCTAATAGATACGTTCATAATTCGACATACACGTTACCGCTTGACGACGCCCAAAGGTGAGGCACGCCACCAACATGGAACAACCATGGATGGTCATCGGCTTCATACCGGTTGGGCTGGTACCACTGCTTGTGCTGTCTTCTATCGGCACTGCCATGGTAAGTCGAGCTGGAGTTTGGTTCGCGGCCGGACCAGCTCATCCCTACTGGATCGAGAAAGTCAAGCTCAGCAAGTGTGCTGAGCCTGGGTGTGTGCTGCGATATTGAACAAGTCAGGTTCCCAACCCAGCTCAAAATCCAGATATCGCAGCACAGTAGTAAGCCGTACCATCATCATGATTGTTCGGAATCGTCACAGCCACCCGGCTGCTTCCAACCATTGTCGGTAATGCTTCTGACTTTGCCGATCCCGAATCTGGGCCGTGGCAAGCACCATGGCCAACGGGGCCTTCGGGAACGGTCGTTTCCCCTTACTCAACCGGTGCAGCTGATGCTGCACCTGCACCAAACTCGCATACGAATGAAGAGCCTTATCCTTAAACCGGGGCGCGGGCATTGTCGGTGCCGCAGCCTCCCGAACCCGCCACGTGTTCGGCAACCCTGGGTCCAGCGACAACGCCGTGCCCATGCCCACCATATCCACCTCGGTCGCCAACACCCGCTCCGCGGTGGCGCGCCGGGTGATCCCACCGGTCACCATGATCGGCATGGGAGCAACCTTAGCGATCTGCTCCGCGAACGTGAGGAAATACGCCTCCCGATCCAAGGTTCGCTGATCCTTGGCGACCCCCTGCATGCCCTGCATGGCGGGGCTTTCGTAGGTGCCACCTGACACCTCCACAAGATCCACGCCCAGGTCACCCAGCATGCGGACCACCGCCGTGGCGTCGTCAACATCAAAACCGCCGCGCTGAAAATCCGCCGAATTCAGCTTCACCGCCACCGCGGCACTGTCCGGCACGGCAGCCCGGATTCGGGTAATGATCTCCCGAAGCAGGCGGCTGCGGTTCTTCAGGTCGCCGCCCCACCGGTCGGTTCGCCGATTCACCAGCGGGGACAGGAACTGCGACAACAAATAGCCGTGTGCCGCATGCACCTGCACCCCATCGAAACCGCTCTCAATCGCCCGGGTTGCGGTGGTCACAAACATGCCGATGACTTCTTCAATCTGCTCTTTCGTCATGGCAATTGGGGTAGCAAAAATTTTCGAATGAGCACCCATGTTCACGGGGATTGCCGACGGCGCGAGCTTAATACCCGGCAGGCTGGCCGGCACCTGGCGACCCGGGTGGTTAATCTGCATCCACACCTTCGTGTCGGTCGTACCATTCGCGTGGGCGGCCGCGGCCCACTCCTGGAACGGCTCCAGTAGGCTGTCCTCGTTGAGAATAATGCTGCCGCCATTGGTGACGGCCCGGTAATCAACCATGACGTTCCCGGTGATGATGAGCCCCACCCCACCGCGCGCCCACGTGCGGTACAGGTTGAAAATCCCCTGGCTGGGCAGCATATTTTCGGTGCCCAACTGTTCCTCCATGGCGGCCTTAGCCAGTCGGTTCGGCAGCGGGCCACCATGCTTGAGAGGCAGCGGTTCAAAGATTGAGGTCATAAACGGTGTCCTTACTATTAGGGAGTGTCGGGTTTGGAATGCTTGGTGGGGTCGCCGGGCGGAGGCACGTTGTTAGCCGATGTCGTCGAGCAGGCAGTGGGCGAGGGCTTCGCTGGAAGCCGGATTCTGCCCAGTGTACAGGTGGCGATCCTGCACGATGAATGGTCGAAACGGGATGCGCGTCTTGTGGTAGTACACGCCGATTTCCGCCAGCCTATCCTCCAAATACCAGGGGATTTTCCTGCCGAAGGGGCTTAGCTTCTCCTCCACGGTGGATACTCCCGTGACCTGGTAGTCGGCGAATGGTGATGGCGCGCGGGGATTGTGCGGATTCTTCGCCGTGAGGATTGCCGCCACACTATGACCCAGCAACGCCAAGGGCTTACCGGATCGCAGGCGCCGGGTAAGTAGACTGCCGGACGTTTCATCGAAAGCTAGATCCACCATGACCCCATGGCCACCCGGGTAAAACACCAGATCATAATGGGTTTCATCCACCCGATCCAGCGGAATGGGGTGCGCGAGATCCGCCGCGATAGCGTCAAGATAGGCGGTGATTCGCCTGCGGTGACCGGGCATCCCGCCGGCAATGCCGAGACTAAACTTCTCTGCTGTGGGCGCCACACCACCCGGGGTCGCAATATCAATGCTCCAGCCCGCTTTGCTGAAAATGCGGTGCGGCGTGGCCAGCTCCTCCGCCCAATAGCCGGTCGGGTGGCGAGTGCCGTCGGTCAACTCCCACATTCGCGCGGCAGACACAACGAAAAGCACAGAAGTCATACAACAAAAGTGTAATAAGCATCAGTGCTTTACGCTTTACGACGAGTGGGTGGGCGGAGTGGCTGGGGTGGGGGAAGAAAGCCTATATTTTTCGATAAAGAGCCTGAAGCTTATTCAGCTGTTGGGAAAACTCGTCTACACCGACAGGTGGAAAATCAGAATGAACATGCCATCTAGCTTGGTTTTCTTTACTTCCAGAGACTAATCATGTGTAGGGGTGCTGAATAAGCTTCTAAGACGAAGATATGTAGCAATAAATATGATATAAATCATATTAGTGTGCATTCTATGGTGAAAATTAAAGTGATAATGATAGGATCATGTTCAAAATTAAATATATAGTAATGAAAGGACTTTTTGTATGAGCAACAGAAGTGGCAACCTAAGTGTGTGGGATAAATTTGGTCCTGCGGGAAAAATTTTAAGAAGGGAACTTCCAGAACTTATTTCCGCATGTCATAGTGATATGGTAAATGCCCAACACGTTTCAGGCGTGAAATGTGCGTTGGTGTATGGCTGTGTGTGGATAAGGGTTATGGAAGAAATAGTGGAGAGGTTTAAGGACCTTCCAGGTGCTGAAGTAATTCAGTATGAAAATTATAAGCTATTGGCGATTAATGGGATAATCGTGTTCCCTTGGCGCTATGGTAAGGATGCTACTTGTAATATTGAATCATGTGATTTTAATTCTACAGATTCGCAGCTGCGTCATTTGTTGTTTGCAAAGAAGGATAATGTAGATCAACTGCATTTGGAATTATGCCTTGGAGTACCAAAGCGGTTAAGGAATATTGCCGGAAAATATGGTGTAGTTATCGTGGGGTATGCGAGTGACACGTCGGCGCTTTATAACGTTGAATGGGGTGAGGTCATATCCATATCAGAGAAGGGTTTCCTTAATTTTTCCTCTAAAGAGCGTTTGTTTGATAAAAATGTAAGTGGTGTTGGTTTAATAGACACCTCTGTAGTTGATGGTGAAGCTTTTGATGCTGGACCTATTCCACACCTTCAACTAGAAGTGCAAGACGATTTGTCTAAGGAAGACAATGGATGAACAGGAAACTCTATTCCCTCTAATTGCCAAATCTAGCCATGTTATACCAGGTGGTTTTGATCCAGCACGGCTTACGCAAGCTCGTTTTGCGATGGGACTAACTAAAGTAAAACTAGCTAAACACGTTGGTGTGAGTTCTGCGGCCATAGGACAATATGAATCACATATAACCACACCAAGACCCGAACAATTATTGGCGATTGCTCGTGTGTTAGAGGTGCCTGTTGATTATTTTGCTCCGGGCCGACCTATTGGTCGTGTAGATAGATCACAAGCGCATTTCCGAAGCTTACGTTCTACAACAACGAGAGAGCGTTCAAAGGCATTAGCATATGTAGAGCAAGTTTGGGAGTTAACGTTTGCGCTGGAGAAAAAAATTAAGTTACCTAGTGTAGATCTCCCAAAGGAAAGCTACGATAGTCCCGAACAAGCAGCCTATGCATTGCGTCAATTTTGGAACCTTGGTACAAAACCAGTGCGGCATTTGTCTGCTGTAGTTGAATCACATGGGATCGTGGTAAATTTAGTGGCCAAAGATAATGAAGATGTTACTCGGGTTGATGCGTTTTCTACATCCCAATTAGAGCGACCAATCATTATTTCCACTTCTAAAAGTGCCAGTTCTGTGTTTAGGCATCGTTTTACACTTGCTCATGAACTTGGACATTTGTTACTGCATAAAGAAGCTATTTCTGGTGATAGACTGCAGGAACAAGAGGCAGATCAATTTGCTGCTGAATTTTTGACACCAAGAGTGCAAATGATAAATCTTTTACCGCGATCAGTAAATTTTCCTCGGCTGTATGAGTTGTCAAAGCATTGGGGAGTATCCGTTGACTCATTATTGTTCAGAATGAAGGAAATTGGTTTAGTATCTCATGCTGCAATTCAACGTGGTTATAGGAAGTTAAATAAATTGCGTTCTTCAGGGCTGGAATCAGAGGAGCCTGTCTTTGTATATCCTGGTGAAATGCCATCTATGCTTAGAGAAGCTGCTACTATTGCTGATGAACAGATAGGTTATACGCAGAGACATCTTGCTGAAGATTTGAAATGGCATCCTGCGTATTTGCGGAAAATGCTTGGGGTTGAGGATCCTAGGCCTACTTTGCGTATCATAAATAACTTTTAAAGAAGCTTATCTAACCGCTGGAAACTTACCTACACTAACGGGTGGAAAATCAGAAAGAATATGTCATCTAGTTTGTCTTTCTTTACGTCCAGATACCAGTCATGTGTGGAGAAGCTTGGAAGCTAAACCACGTTTCCCCAGCGGTTGGATAAGCCTTAGAGTCTTCTGAAATCAAATCTCAATCTGTAAAACCATGTTCACTCTTCTGAAGATGCGCATCGGCTAGCCCGCGCAATATAGCTGTTGAAAGATATGGGAGGGCACCATATTGTCCCTCCAAATAGCTGTGTTCATAGTCAGTATCAGAGTGTTTCGGAAAATATGCAAGCGAGAACAAAGATGATTCCCCGTTTTGGCTTTTCTCCATGAACCATATTGTCTCGGTGCTAAGTGATAGATCACCCATATGTTCAATGATGCTTGTGTTATGTGTGATGAAAATGAGTTGAGCTCCGTGCTGGTTGATCGTGGAATCGGTGAAGCAAGTAATGATCATTTCGATTAGCTTTTGATGCAGGTTAGAGTCAAGCTCATCTACCACAAGTATTGTTCCTTCCCGCAAAGTCTGAAGCAAAATAGGAGCAATCGAAAGCCAAGTAAGCGTGCCGGCGGATTCTTCAGAAAGTTTAAAGGTGCTGTTATTTCCTCCATCGTGAGTGAATTTGAGGTTGTGTACCACTAGTTCTACTTCGTCATTGCTGAGGGTGGCTTTTCCAGTATCAAACCCATTGATGAGTCGTAAAACACGAGTTGGGATCTTTTCTTCGTCGAGAGAAACAGCCTTAACTCCTGTGTCGGCGGCCTGCATGAGTAGGGAGAGTTCATCCAAATCAAAGTGGTTCTTCTGGATGAGCGATGCTAATTGTCGTATCTGGTTTTCCAGGGTTGAGCGTCCCAGAGACAGGAAAGTAAAAGAAGAAACCAGTGAATGCGCCACTTCTTGTAGAGGTGAGTCATTGTTGCGCAAAGCGGTGGATAATAATAGCTCTTGCTTGTCTACTTTATCCAGGTTTTTCTGTAAGTCTTTGGTGATATAGGAGCCATTCCAATCGATTTCTGGTGTCTTGGTGTGATTGCGGATAAATCCACTACTCCAGCGTTGCTTCGGAACATAGCTTAACCACTCTTCTACGACTCCGTCGCGTCCATAGGTGAAACCGTAAAGGTAACGGGTTTCACCAATAGTGAAGTCGAACTCAAAAAAGCTTGGTTGGGAAGCAGCTTCCTTATTAAGCTTGAAAGGAAAATGAGGTTGTGTGGGGGAGGCGTCCGGTATCTGCCAACTGATTGCTGACTGTACGATAGCATCGTGTGCGAACTGTAATGCCTCCAGAAGGTTGCTTTTACCAGAACCATTGGGCCCAAAAATCGCCGCAACAGGCTCGGTGATTTCTTTGGTCAGCCCTGTCAAATTAGAAGCATCGCCAAGTTTTGGGGCGAGGTCAAGCGTCATAATGTCCTTGATGCTACGGAAATTACCGACACTAAAACGAAGTAAACCCATGTTGGTAGCGTAACAATTACATCGAAAACTTGATGGATACCATGATATGCGTCTCATTAATCCCTTCCATCTGCACTAAGCTAAATGCATGCTTGCTGCTATTGCTGAAACACCCGGCCCCATCGACACCGTGGTGATCCGTGACGTACCCGAACCTGGGGAGCTCCGCGCCGGGGAAGTGGTGGTGCGCATGTTGGTCAGTACCTTCAACCCCTCTGATGCGGTGACGGTCTCCGGTGCATATGCGTCCCGCACCACATTCCCCCTTGCCCCAGGCTTTGAAGGCGTCGGTATCATCGACCGCATTGGTCCCGGCGTCCCCAGCAGCGCGCTCGGCCGACGAGTGCTGCCCATTGGTTCACCCGGCGCGTGGCAACAATACAAACGCATCGACCATTCCTGGTGCATCCCCGTTCCCGACGACATCCCCACCGATGTTGCATGCTTCGCCTACATTAATCCCCTCACCGCATCCCTCATGGTCGAACGCTTTTGCCATGGTGTGCATTCTGCGCTTGTCGACGCCGCTACGACCACCATTGCTGGTCACCTGAAAACCCTATTGGAACAGCGGGGTATAGAAACGGTGACGGTGAGGCGGACGTGGGGAACAGTGGGCGTCGATAAGCAATTCGATGTTGCTTTCGACTGTGTTGGTGGGGAGATGGGTCGTAGGGTGGCGCGGGCGGTCAAACCCGATGGTGTGGTTGTGCACTATGGTTTGTTGTCGGGTGAGTCGTTGGGGGAGACTGGGCGGCGGGTTGAGATGTTTCGGCTGCGCGATGTGGTGCATGCGTGTCCGCGTTCGGAGCTGCCGGAGTTATTTGCGGACGTATTTTCGCAGCTAAGGGCAGGTCGGTTGCGTAGTCGGGTGGCGAGGGAGGTTCATTTGCGGGATGTGCCGGCGGCGTTGCGGGAGTATCAGCCACGGGAGGGAAAATTGCTCATTAGGATTGGGCATTAAAGGAGGATATCCATGGTGGCAGAACTGTTTCCGGTTGGGGAATTTTTGGCAGAGGAACTTGCAGCTCGTGGCTTGGTCTCCACGATGATTATTTAGCGTGGCAGGGGACTCAAAGTGCGAATGAATAGTGCGTATCATTCATGACTGCTCTTGTTTATTTACTACGCTTGTAAAGTGCGGAGCCACTGATGAGTAGGGGATAGTTGTGTGTTTGATGGGTTAGGCGATTGTCAAAAGGAAGCGCATGCTAGGAACCATATGGTTGCTGCCTATTTCTCGTGACTATGGTGCGGAGTCTTGAAGCGATAAACAGTAACAATCACGCTTTGCAACATGACGAGGATATAGATTGGCAGTATTATCAGAGGTTCAGTTTTCGTGACAAAGAGGATAACGCCACATACTACAGTGCTAATGCTCAGCCAAATGATAAAGAACTTCATGGCAGAGCGACTGTTTAAGGCCATGACGGCTATGATTCCCCACAACACAATGGCAATGAAAACCGATAACAAAAATACTATGCCGGAGAATCTTCCATAAGCGGGGTGCCATATCATGTCCTGGTCGCCAAAATCGCTGGGAGCCCACACAGCATTGGCGACAACGGCAAATAGGTACCAGGAAAGACGGTAAAGTTGTGGCATTCGATCAGGATTGCGTTTCTTGAGGTAGGAGAGGAAGCAGGTCATTATTGTGCTCTGAATGATGATAATGACGAGCATATAGGGGATAGCCATGATGAAAAATAATCCCAGCCAGCCATCAAGTCCTGAGCCAAGTCGGAGCATGAATCCCAAGAAAACTGCTAGGACACTACCACCAGTCCACAGGAGAAAAAACTTCAGGTTGTCTATGATGCCCTGCCTGCGTTGATGCAGTGGGTTGTCGTGATTTGTGCGTGAGTTCATGGTTTTATTGGCTTCCTATGAGGATGGCTATGGCGATCCATAGTCCGATGGTGATGAGGGTGGATATTCGAGTAGCTAGGCATGCGAACTTATGTGGAGGATTGCGTGAACCACTACTTGAAAAATTGGAGGTAGTGATGCAGAAAATAACACTGATTGCGACGGCGAAGAGAACCCAGGAGAGAATGCGAATTTGCATCATCTGGCCAGGGTTTGGTTGGTGCATGTTGGCGAAAAGATAGGTCATGGCTAGGCTCTGGAGAATAACGCCAGCAAAGAAAGAGGAGCGTAGGAAATAATTAATGATGTGAGTGATGCGGATGGTAACCTCGCTAATTTTGGGGGTCTGGTTGTCGTGACTGATAATGCCAGCGAGAAGAATCCCCAGGATAAGCGCTAATATGCTCATTCCGGTCCACTGGAGAAAGAATTGCAGATTAGCATCCATGACGTTCCCGCCTCCGTTTCCTATGAGGGCAGCTATGGTGGCCCGCAACCCGATGGTGGTGAAGACGGATAACTTGAACATCAGAATTGAGAGATTACCCGAATCAATGCCGAGTGACTTGCCGATAGCTTCATAAAATGGATTCCACACTACTCCCTGATCGGTCGCATCCTCTAACGTCCACAAAGCATGGATTACGGCAATAACGAGAATCCATGAGAATGTGTAGATTTGTGATATCTGGTCGGGGCCTGGTTGGTAGGTGACGAATAGATAAGTCATGGCCAAGCCTTGAATAACAAGGCCAGCGAAAATTTCTGAGCTGGCGAATACGATAGAAAAGAATCCCCATCCGCTTATGCCAGAGATGGTTCGGAGATAGAATCCCCCGGTAAACGCTAGGATACTGGCACAGGTCCAATATAAGAAGAACTTCATGCCAGTGTTGACGTTTTTATCTAGCAGAAAATATCCCAGGAGTAATGCTATGCAGGATCCGCCACCAACACAGTGGAAAAATATGGTAGGTATATCATAATCGTAGGTTTTGCGTTTTGTTCCCATGCAATTCTCCTTAGCTTCGTAAATTTATTGTTTGACCATGATGATGGCTATAGCGATCCATACTCCTATGGCGCCGAAGGCGGATAGCACGGTAATGAGCTTTGTGAATTTTGTAGAATCAATGCCGAATGATTGGCCGATAAGGCTATAAGGTGAGTCCTTGCGGTCGCCTCGTATCCAGAAGAAATGAACGACAGTGACAAAGAGAACCCATGAGAGAATATGGATCTGTGACATTCGGTCGGGGTTTGGCTGGTAGGTTGCGAACAGGTAAGTCAGAGCCAAGCTTTGAATGATAGCGACAATATAAATAGGAATATATTTTATATTGTTGGAATCCTTCTTGCTTGTGAAAATAGAAGTAGATTGAAGAACATACCCAACAAGAACTGCCAAAATACTGATACAGGCCCAGCGTAGGAAGAACTCAACAGTGGCGTTCACGTCATCTTTAAGCATGAAGTATGCTGGGAAAACTGCTAAAGGAATCAAAGGGTAAATGAGCCGGACAAAGACAGTGATTAGGAAGATAATCAGCTCGTAAAAGTCATCTCGCTTCTCCATGATGCTTCTGCCTTCATTGCTTTGCCATGAGGACTGCTATGGCGATCCATAGTCCGATGGTGCTAAGAGTTGAGATGATGGCGATTGGACGTGGAAATTTACGTGGCTGATTGTCTGCGTCCAAATCTTCAAAAAGTTTGCAGGTGGCACCATAAAACATACTGGTTGCGGTTGCAAAAAGGATCCAGGAAAGAATATGGATTTGTGACATTTGGTCAGGGTCTGGGTGGCGCATGTTGGCGAAGAAATAGGTCATGGCCAGACCTTGAATGATGAAAACAGCAAAGAAGGGGGTGGACAATGGGTAGATTGCGCAAACAAGAATACCCATGACGGTATCGGTGGGTTTGAAGGTGCGTTTACGGATATGGCTGACAATGCTGACAAGGCCGATAAGGCCGATACTCGTGATGAGCGTTAGTATGCTCATTCCGGTCCATTGGAAAAAGAATTTGGTGTTGGCATCCATGATGTTCCCGTTTCCTTTTCCTACGAGAAGGAGAGCTATGGTGATCCATAGAGCAATGGTGCCGAGGGCGGATAAAATGAATACCAGGAATGAAAACTCACTTACGTCGGTACCAAAAAAATTACTAATCGGACCATAGAGTGGGTGTGTACTTTTGTTGCCGCTAATCTCGCTTGATGCCCAAGCGGTATGGATCACAGCGAGGACGAGGATCCATGAGAGTGTGTAGATCCGTGACATCTGGTCAGGACTTGGTTGGTGAGTGACGAAAAGATAGGTTATGACCAGGCTTTGAACGATAATGACAACTAAAGTGAGCGGGGTAGCCATTACATAAAACGTGCTCCCAATTCCATCAAGGCCAGAAATGATTCGAAAATAGAGTCCCACAATGATTGTCAGAACACTAACGCAAGTCCAGCATAGGAAGAACTTGGTGCCAGTGTTTATAATTTTATCTAGTAGGAAATATCCCAAGAGTAGTGCTATGAAGGACCCGCCGCCGACGCAGTGGAAGAACTTGCTGATCTCACCAGGATGATGAGATTTATGTTTCTTATTCATGATGTTGTCCGTACCTTCATAACATTTATTGCCTGACCATGAGGGCTGCTATGGTGATCCATAGGATGCTTGCCCCAAAAGCTGATAGCGGCATGATGAGTTTTGACAATTGTGCGAAATTAATACCAATTGATTGGCTAATGGTCTCATAGGGCGTATTTTCGAAGTCGTAGCCCCATACCCAGAGAGTATGGATAATGGTGGTGGAGAGAATCCACGAGAGCATGTAGATTCGTGACATTTGGTCGGGGCCTGGTTGGTAGGTTGCGAACAGGTAGGTCATGATGAGACTTTGGCTGATGGCGCCAACGAGAATAACCGGGGTGTATTTTTTGCCAGGAAAATTATTAGCACCCATTAAAGCAGAGGAGAGCTGGAATAAAAGCCCGATAGTAACTGTCAAAATACTGGCGCAGGTCCAGCGGAGAAAGAACTCAGTAGTGACGTTCACGCTGTTTTTGAACATGAAGTACGCTAGGAAAAACGCTAAAGGACTCAAAATACAGATCAGCAAAATGAATAAAGCAGTTATAGCGCGGATTATGTTGATAATTGATTTCGGGGAAAGTTTTTGCTTCTCCATGATGCTCCTTAGCTTCAGCGGTTTGCCATGGGGGCGGTTATGACGGTCTGCGGTCTTATGCTGATGATGGCAACCCAAACCACCCACCTTTACACGGACGCGAACTGCTGCCGACCATCATCTTTTCGAAAAATACACTCTCCATATACCTATTCTACAGCAATAAAATAGCTGGTCAGATCAATTTTTTGCATGTCTGTTGTCAGAAGGGTGATATCTGAAGTCTCTGGTGAGTACACTAGGTTGATGAACAAGAATAATTTGCCGCTCACCCTTGACCAGCTACGCGATGGCCAGCGGGTCCGCGGCATTGTTCCAAACCAGACGGTCACTATCAAACATGTGGATAGACTCGATGATGTTACCGCCGAGGTAATTTACTGTGATGAGGCTGGGCATTACTCGCCGGTTATCCTCACCCCAGATCGTCTCGCCAGGGTGGAAATCGTTACCGAATCGGGCGATATACCTGCGTTCGACGGTAACGCCGACGATTTCCGGCTCGTCGCCGAGGCCCTACGTATCACCTATGCGGCCCGCCACGATCCCATGGTTGCCGTCAACAGCTCCGACGTCGACCCGCTGCCGCACCAGATTCGGGCCGTGTATGAGGAGCTGCTGCCTAGAGTTCCTCTGCGGTTTTTGCTTGCCGACGACCCCGGCGCGGGAAAAACCATTATGGCCGGCCTCTATCTGAAGGAACTTATTCTGCGCTCCAGTTGTGAGCGTGCCATCATTGTGGTGCCTGGTGGCCTGGTGGAGCAGTGGCGGGATGAGCTCGCCCAAAAATTCGACCTCCACTTCGAAGTGTTCAATGCCGCCAGCGATGATTCCGCCGGCAAGAACCCCTTTGAAGCGCATCCTTATCTCATCGTGCGCATGGACCAAATTGCACGCAATGATCGCCTGATGCGGTTGCTGGAACAGGTGAAGTGGGATGTCGCCATCGTGGATGAGGCGCACCGCATGGCCGCCCACTATTCCCTGTGGGCCGGGGAAATCAATGCCACCAAACGGTTCAAGCTGGGGCAGTTACTGTCGGAAACCTCCCATAACTTTCTACTCATGACCGCTACCCCACACTCTGGGAAGGAGGAAGACTTCCAATCGTTCATGTCTCTGCTGGACAAGGACCGATTCGAAGGCCAATACCGGCAGGGCATTCACCGGACCGACACCAAGGGCCTCATGCGCCGCATGGTGAAAGAAGACCTGCTCACGCTCGATGGCCGGCCCCTGTTTCCCGAGCGGCGGGCCTACACCGTTCCCTACGAACTGAGCCGTGCCGAGCGTAATCTGTACGAGCAGGTGTCCGACTACGTGCGTGACGAAATGGGGAAGGCCGACGCCATTCAGGATGGGAAGCGCCGCAACAATGTGGGGTTCGCGCTGATGGTGTTGCAACGGAGGTTGGCGTCGTCCCCGGAGGCGATTTTGCGGTCGTTAGAGCGTCGTAAAGCAAAACTGCGACGAAGCCAGAGAGAATACGACGCCCCTAATGACTACGACAGCACCGTGTCGGAAACCAATTGGGCGGAGCTGGAACAGCAGGTCGACGAGGTTGTGGATCGCGCGACCGCAGCCCAAGACCAGGTGCAGCTCACGCACGAAATCACCGTGCTGGACGGGCTCATTGCGACGGCCCGACGGGTGCGCAACCAGGACGAGGACCGGAAGTGGGTGGAGCTACGCAAAATCCTGGAAAGCAAGGTGCTGACCGGCACGAATGGGGAAAACCGCAAGATCATTATCTTCACCGAGCACCGCGATACCCTCACTTACCTGGAGGATAAAATCAGCACCCAACTGGGCAGCACCGACGCCGTTGTCACCATTCATGGGGGCACGCCGCGGCATCTTCGCCAGGCCATCCGCGAACAGTTCGCGCACGACCCCCGCACCCTCGTGCTGCTTGCTACCGACGCCGCCGGCGAGGGGCTCAACCTGCAACGTGCCCACCTCATGGTCAACTACGACCTGCCCTGGAACCCCAATCGAATAGAACAAAGATTCGGTCGTATTCACCGCATCGGTCAACGCGAGGTCTGCCACCTCTGGAACCTGGTCGCCCACAACACCCGTGAAGGCGACGTGTTTAACCGACTGCTCGAAAAAATCGAGGTCATGTCCGAAGCCTACAACGGCAATCTATTCAACGTGCTGGGTGACACGGACTCCTTCGACGGCCGCCCCCTTAAAGACCTGCTTATCGAGGCTATTCGCTACGGCGACCAGCCAGAAACCAGGCAGTGGCTCGACAAAGTCATCGACGCCAGCGTCTCCAAAGGGCTTCACGAACTCCGCGCCAAACGCGCCCTCAGCGAAGACATATTCAACAGCCGCGAACTCGACCAAGTGCGAAACACCATGCGGGACGCCGAAGAACGCAAACTCCAACCCGGATTCATCCGCTCCTTCTTTATTCCCGCATTCAAACGTTTGCGCGGATTGATTGATAAACGAGAATCTGGTTGCTACAAGGTCACATATGTGCCGCCGCTGCTTCGGGACATTGCCAGCCGCCAGTACGAGTGCGTCACCTTCGATGTCGATTACAAGCACCCCGCCGGTACCCACCACGATGCCGCCCTCATCGCGCCGGGACACCCGCTGCTCGATGTGGTGTTGGACCGTACCATCAAAGACCTGAGCGGAACTCTGGCCCAGGGCACCATTTTCGTGGACCGGAGCAGTAAACAACTCACCACCCCGGCGCTGCTCTACATTGTGGAACAGCGCATCACCGCAGGTGGGGACGAAGACACGCTCTACCACCATTTCGATTACCTGCTGGTCCCCCAAGACAGCGATACCAATGTGAATGTCCCAAATAATGGGGGCATTACCGTGACCACGACGCCGCCGTTCCTCGACTACGACACCCCCAAGGAGGAAGAACGCGCCATCATCCAGAACCTCATGCGCGACCCCATGCTCCGATCCTGGCTGCGCAAGGATCACGGCAGGATCGTGACATTATGGGCGACCAGGGAAGGAATACAGCCGCGCATGAAAGAACTGGAGCAGCAACGCCGCCGCGAAACCCAGCGGGTGTGGGACCAGGTAAAAAACCGGTTGACCACCGAAATTAACTATTGGGAACGAATGATCAGTGAGCTGCGGCACCAGGAGCGAAACGG
>ERZ773014.1159-NODE-1159-length-17099-cov-19.857604_pt1 | contig 17099 bp, 10 predicted proteins | sample MGYA00580841_ERZ773014 | MGnify/ENA primary metagenome ERZ773014 (study PRJEB29015, sample SAMEA2737989) | human oral metagenome | biome: human oral; feature: human-associated habitat; material: dental | place: China | collected 2067 ...
CGGGGCTCGAGGCCTGGACGTCCTGCCCGCCCTGGTCCTCCGTGCCAGTGGCCGAGGACGGGGCCGCGCTCGGCGCGACGCCAAGGGGCACCGGGTTGAAGCCCTGGGCGGGCTGGCCCTCCAGCGCCTTCTCCATGTACATCTTCCACAGCGGGACCGGGGCGTCCGAGCCGTACATGGTCGCGTAGTACCGGCCACCGATGTACTGGTGGTCCATCCCGTAGTACCCGTCCGAGTGGCCCAGCCACACGGACGTCGCCAGCTGCGGGGTGAAGCCCGTGAACCAGGCGTTGTCCATGGACTCGGTCGTTCCGGTCTTGCCCGCGGCCTGGCGTCCGCTGAGGACCGCGTCCTTACCGGTCGCGTTCTTGTCCAGGACGTGGGTGAGGGTCATCGCCGTCTTGTCCGCGGCGTTGGAGTCCATCGCCTGGGTGCAGTTGGCGGAGGGCACCTCCAGCGGGTTGCCGTCGGCGTCCTCGATGGCGTCGATGGCGATCGGGCGGCAGTAGAGTCCGTGGGCTGCGAAGGCCGCGTAGGCGCCGGCCATCTGCAGGGGCGTGACCTCCTGGGAGCCCAGCGCGATTGACGGCGTGGGGACCAAGGGGTCCCCGGAGTTGGTGGTGACCCCGAGCTTGGCCGCCCGGTCCGTGATGTTGCAGATGTCCATCTGCTGCGTCATCCTGGCGAAGCCGACGTTAATGGACATGGCGGTGCTCTGAACGACGGTGTGGGTGCCGCCCTCACTGGCGTTGGCGTTGCCGACGCTCCACTTGTCGGCCTTGGAGGGGTCGCAGGAGATCGTCCAGTCCGATGCGCCGAAGGTGGTCGGACTGGTGTTGAAGGCGTCGTTGCCCGAGTGGCCCTCCTGGTACCACTCCGCCAGCACGAAGGCCTTGAACGTCGAGCCCGGTTGGAAGCCGGAGGTGCCGTCGTAATTCTCCAGACCGCCGTGGGAGCCGTCGGCGTTATAGGATATCTGCGTGGTCGAGAAATCGCCCTCGGTGTCCACGCCGTAGTTCGTGTTCTGGCTCAGGGCCACGATGCGGCCGGTTCCCGGCTCGACGGAGGACAGCGCCGCCTTGACCTCGGACGGGTCGCCCGTGGGCACGTACTCCTGGACGGCGGCGTCCGCGGCCGCCTGCTTGTTCATGTCCAGCGTCGTGGTGATGTTCAGGCCGCCCCGCAGGAGCCGCTGGCTGCGCTCCTTCGGCGTGGCACCGAAGAGCTCGGAGTTCTCGATCTCGGACTTGACGTACTCGCAGAAGTAGGCCGCCGACCCGGCGGTTCCGCAGCCGCCCACGGTCTCCGTGACGTGCAGCATGTCCTCGATCTTGGTGTCCCGGCCGGCCTGCCACTGGTCCTGATCGATGAACTGCTCCTCGAGCATCTTGTCCAGGACCCAGTTCATGCGGTCCTTGGCCTTGTCCGGGTAGGCGATCGGGTCATAGGCGCCGGGCGCGTTGGTCAGTCCCGCCAGGAGCGCCGCCTCGGGGATCGAGAGCTCCTTGGCGGAGTGGGAGAAGTAGTGCCGCGCGGACGCCTCGACCCCGTAGGTCGACGGCCCGAAGGCGGCGATATTGAGGTAGCCCTCGAGGATCCGCTGCTTGGCGTCGGGGTACTTCTGCTCCAGGGTCAGCGCGTACTTGATCTCGCGGATCTTGCGGCCGGCCGAGCGCGCCGTCGCCGCGGACTGCGCCGAGGGGTCGTCGTTCTGGATGGCCGCCTCCACCAGGACGTTGCGGACGTACTGCTGGGTGAGGGTCGAGGCGCCCTGGGAGCCGCCGTTGGCGTTGGAGACCATGGCGCGGGCGATGCCGGTGGGATCGACCCCCTTGTGCTGGTAGAAGCGCTGGTCCTCCACGGCGATGATGGCGTTCTGCACGTTGGTTGAGATCTCGGCCAGGGGCACGACGATGCGGTTCTCGGCGTAGAACTGCGCGATCTGCGTGCCGTCGGAGGCCTTGATGACCGAGATCTGGCTCGGCTCGAGGAGGTCGAAGTCGCTGGGCAGCTCATCGAAGAAGTTGGCGGAGGCGTTCGTGAAGGCGGCCGCGGCGCCGACGGCGGGCATCGCGAACCCGGCGGTGAGTATGCCGCCGGCGGTGGACAGCAGCACGAAGACCAGGAGCATGGAGACCACCTGGGCGGGTGAGAGCGACCTGCCGCGGGAGGAAGACTTCGACATGGCGCCAAGCCTACGGGCAATCGTCCGTTTATGCTGTGGGCTACGACGCGATCGGTCTGAAAAAGGCCTAAGAATTGCGCATGAAGAAGCGCGGAGAGCTGGCGCCCGTGCGGCGCCCGTGCGGCGCCGCGCAATTCTCAACGCGATGGCGCCTATCGCGATGACGGCTGCGACGCTGGCCATGATGACGGCAAGCAGCACGAAGCCTCCCGAGTAGGCGTTGACCCGGGCCTCGTCGGCGAAATCGTCCCTCATGGAGGCGATGATCCTCTTGCCGTCCGCGGACTGCGGGCTGGCCTGGGCCCCGAAGAGGGCGGCCGCGACCTTCGATCGGAAATCGTCCATGTGATCGGCGGCGTACGACTTGCCCAGGTGCGTCGCGTAAGTCGAGAGGATCGCGACGCCGAAGGACGACCCCACCTGCTGGCTCGCGTTGATCGTCGCCGAGGCCAGGCCGATGTGCGACGGGCCGATGCCTCGCGTGCCCGCGTTGAACGCGATGGGCACGGCGACGCCCATGCCGAGGCCGAAGACTATGAGGCCGGGAAGGGCCGCCTGTGCGAACGACGAATCGACGTCCATGAGCGACAGGATTCCCGCGCCCGCGGCGGAAAGGCCGAGCCCGAGTGGGAACGCGGCTTGCGCTCCCAGGCGCGGCAAAATCAGCTTGCCGGAGATCGCCGCGGCGACGACGATGCCCGCGACCATCGGGAGCATGGCCACGCCCGTCTTCATCGGCGAGTATCCGAGGTGCTGCTGCAGGTAATACGTCATGAAGACGGCCGTGCCCATTTGGGCCGCGCCGAAGGTGAACTGCGTGCCGTACGAGGCGCTGCGCGCCGGATTCGTGACGATCCACAGAGGCAGCACCGGTTTGCGGGCCATCCTTTCCCGAATGACGAAAAGGACAAGCAGGGCGCAGCCGACGCTGATGAACGTGACGGTCGAGGCCGAACCCCACGATGTGCGCTGGGCGCGGTCGAGGCCGAAGACGACGCTGAAGAGCCCCGTGCACCCCAACACGAGGCCGAAAAAGTCGTCCGTGATCGAAGCCCCGGAACTGTTCTTGTGAGCAGGCGGGAGCGTCTTGCGGCTGGTGACGAGAGCGAAGGCGGCGATGAAAATATTGACGAACATCGCCCATCGCCAGTTGAGGAGGTCGGTCAGCGCCCCTCCCAGGAGGAGGCCCACCGCGGCGCCGATCCCTCCGGTGGCGCCTATGAGCGCGAAGGCGCCGGCGCGCTCCTTGGGATTGACGAAGGAGTTGTTGATGAAGGCGAGAATGGTGGGGGCGAGCAAAGCCCCGAAGACGCCCTGGGCGGCGCGTGCGCCGGCCAGCACGGCGAAGGACGGCGCCAGGCCGCCGACGAGGCTGGCTATCGAAAATCCCATGAGGCCGATCGGGTAGGCCCGTCGGATCCCGACGATCCCGACGAGGCGCCCGCCGAAGAGCACGAGGCCGCCGAAGGCCAGCGTGTACGCTGTGACGATCCACGGGCGTTGGGCGTCGGTCATGTCGAGGCTGCTCTGCATGCTCGGCAGCGCCACGGCGATGATCGTCATGTCGAGCACGATCATCAGCTGGGTTGTGATGATGCTCGTGAGGATCGCGGCTTTGTTCTTGGTCTTCCCGCCGCTTGTGGCGGCGGATTCCTGAATGATGGCAGACATGTGAACGCTTTCAAATCGAAACGATCGTTTTACTCTTGTGAGCTTACGCCGCATGTACGTCGTTAGCAACAACGCTCGTTTTGATTTACGGGTCAAGGTACCCTTGAAACATGCCCAGAGTCAGCGCCGGCCACCAGAAACGCCAACGCGAGCGGATAGTCGTGGCAGCGGAAGCGTGTTTCGCCGAGAACGGCTTCCATGCGACCTCGATGGACGACGTCGTCAACGCCGTCGGCATGTCCACGAGCACCGTCTACAACTATTTTCCGGGTGGAAAGAATGAGCTGATCGTGACGGTGTGCAAAGAGCGGACCGACGCCGTGTTCGCGAGAATCGCGATTCTCGCGAAACGTGAGAATCCGCCGTCCTTGAGGGAGGTGTATGCGGAAGTCGCCATGGCCTTTTGGCAGCATATGGAGAAGGTGGAGCGCGAAAGGCTTCGAAGCGACGAGGAAGACGCTCCCGACGAGTGCGAACAGGCGCCCGAGGAGGGCGGGCAGGTTCTTGGCGAAGGCGGGCGAGCATCCGGAGGCGAGGACGTCGCCGACGGCGTCGACACGGACGAGGCTTTGCGGATATTCGAGGAGCTGGGCCGGACCGACGGCGCAGAGCCCCCGGAGTGGATGCTGCGCTCGGTGCGTCTGGCCGTGAACGCGTGGGCGGAGACCATTCGCAACCCCGGCCTCAACCGGGACATGCGGCGCAGGCACTCGGAGTTTCGGAAAGCTCTCACCGTCCTGGTCGATCGGTGGAAGGTCTGCGGCGTCGTCGATCCGGCGCTGCCGACGGCCGACGTCGTTCGCCTGCTCATGGACAGCTATTTTGGAGCGATAGTCGATTTCGTCATCACCGGCGAATCGAGGTACGAGCGTTCGACGGCGGCGCTCGAAAGGGTGCTGTCCCCGCGCGGAGGGTGAAGGCGCAGATTTGATGCGCGCCGGCAATGCCGCGCTGTGCTGTCCCCGCGGGAATGGCGACGGCGGTCGGCCCGCCACGCCTTGCCTGAGCTCGCCGCGCAGCCTTAGGGTTGACGAATGGCGGAGCAAATCGATGTGCTGATGGTCGAAGACGAAGCGGCGCTTGCGGCCTCGACGGTCGAGTACCTCAATCTGTCGCAGATCGAGGCCCGCGCGGTGGGCAGCGCCGAGGAAGCCCTCGCGGCCGTGTCGAAACTGGATCCGCGGCTCATACTGTTGGACGTCAACCTTCCGGGGGCCAGCGGATTCGAGTTTTGCCGCAGGCTCCGCAAAGACAGAGACACCCCGGTCGTCTTCATTTCGGCGCGCACGGGCGAAGACGATCAGATTCTCGCCCTGACGCTGGGAGGGGACGATTACATCGTCAAACCCTATTCGCTGGCCCTCCTCGTGGCGAAGGTGCGGCGGGCTTTGGCGAGGTCGGCCTTGGGATCTGCGGGCGGGCGTGAGGCCGGCGTCTACGACGACGGATGGCTCGCCGTCGACCTCGAATCCTCCCGGGTGAGCGTCGACGGCGCGGAGATCCAGCTCGCGGCGATGGAGTTCGACCTGCTCGCCTACCTTGTGGCCAATCGGGGGAGGGTCGTCGAAAAACGGGAGCTGTTGAACAAGGTGTGGGGCGGCGCCGTCACGGGCGACGGCACTTTGGCGGTCCACGTGCGCCGCCTCCGCAGGCGAATCGAGCCCGACCCCGAAAATCCGGCGTACATCTGCACGGTATGGGGGAGGGGATACCGTTTTTGCGAGGGCGGGGCGTCCCTGAAGGCCGGAGAAAGGCCCGCGAGAGCCGGAGAAACGCTGTGACGACGCGAGACGCCTCGGCGATTCCGGCTAGGCTGGCGGGCGGCCGAAGAAGGAAAGGCCTGAGAGCGAACGGCGGAAAAAGTCAGGGAGCGGACAACCGGGGAAAGGGCGGCCGATGAAGGGCGCCGTCGCCGCTGTCGTCGTCGCGGCAGCCGCCGCTCTTGCGATTCTGTTCGGTTCCGAGCCCGCCAAGGGTTTCAAGTCCGACGTCGTGCCCGCCAACGAGCTCGTCGAAGCGGTCGAAAAGTCCTGGCCCGACGCCCGCGCGGCCGACGCCCGGACCGGTCGGCGTTTTCCCAGGGTCACCGTCGTTGGAGACGACGGATCACTCGTGTACTCGCGCGGCAGAAGGATCGACGGCGATCGCGACGCTATGCGGACGGGCGCGGTCGGTTTCGAGCTTGTCGCGGGAGGGAGGCGCGTCGGGCGCATGTGGATTTACAACGGATGGGTGGAGAAGGAGGAAGAGGCCCGGAGGGCGGCGCTCCGGCTGGCGGGCGGAACGATCCTCGCAGTAGCCTCGTTTTGCCTTCTCGTCGTCGCGGTGTCCAGGCGGCGCCTTCTGCGGCCCTTCAAACAGTTGAGTTTCTTTGCGCGCGAGGTGGCACAAGGCAATCTCGACGTCCCCTTGCGGATGGATCGGAACAACGTGTTCGGGCCGTTCACCGAGGCGTTCGACATCATGCGCGACGAGCTCGGCCGGGCGCGCAGGGCCGAAGCCGCGGCGAAGGAGTCGAAGAAGCAGCTCGTGGCCGAGCTGGGGCACGACATTCGCACGCCGGTCGCCTCGATCGCCGCCACCGCGGAGCTCCTTGCGGCGACGGAGGCCAGCGAATCCAAACGCGAGAAGATCGAGGTCATTCGTCACAAGGCCGGTCAGATCGAAGAGCTCATGGCGGACGTCGCCCGGGCCAACCGCGAGGAAATCGCCTCCCTTCGGGTCGCCCCCGTTCCTGTCGGCAGTGAGGACGTCGAAAGGTGGCTGAGGGCGGCAGACGCGGACGAGGCGATGGCGGACTTTTCCCTGCCGCACTGCCTGGTCTCCGTCGACCGGCTGCGCATGCGGCAAGTCTTCGACAACGTCGTCGCCAACTCGCGCAAGTACGCCGGCACGCCCATCGAGGTGACGGCAAGCGTCGATGAGCACTTCCTTCTCATCGTCGTCCGCGACCGCGGCCCGGGTGTGGACCGCGGAGAGATTGAGGCGATCTTGGGCAAGGGCGTGCGGGGTTCGAACGTGAAGGGGGTGCCCGGCGAGGGACTCGGCCTCTACACGTCAAGCTGCCTCATGGAGCGCATGGGCGGGGCGCTTTCGTGCCGCCTGGCCGACCCCGGCTTCGCCGTCGTCCTTGAAATCCCGCTCGCCAGGTGAGGCCTGCGGACGGGGCGCAAGGCTCGGTTCTGCCGATCGAGCGGCCCTTCTCTCCGGGCGCAATGGCAAGGCGCGCCGAAATGTGGGGCGCGCGCCGTTCAGAATCTTGCCGGCAGAGTTAAGAAACAGTTAAGAATCGCGAAAAGGCTTCGTAATCGGTTGTTGCGTACCTTGGAAGCATGAGCGCAACAGAGAACCGCAATGCGGTACGCGAAAAGAACAATGACACGGCGCAATCTGAGAGGAAAACGTCGCACTCCAAGGACGTGATTGTGACGAAGAAGCTTTCGAAGACTTTTTCGCACAAGGGGACCCAGCAGCATGTGCTGAAGAACCTTGACCTGACGATCCGCCGCGGCAGCTTCACCGTAATCATGGGGCCCTCCGGCGCAGGAAAATCCACCCTCCTTTACGCGCTTTCGGGCATGGACAAGCCGTCCCTGGGAAGCGTGGTGTTCGACGGCGAGGACCTCACAGAGCTCAGCCAGGACAAGCTGGCGGTCTTCCGGCGGACCCACTGCGGCTTCGTCTTCCAACAGATCAACCTTCTCGACTCGATGTCCCTCATGGACAATGCGATGGCGCCGGGGCTGCTTGTCGGCAAGCGAAAGGCCGTGGCCGCCCGCGTCGATGCGCTGTTTGACCTCGTGGACGTCGACGAGGCGACCAGAAAAAAGTTTCCGGGGATGGTTTCGGGCGGGGAGGGCCAGAGGGCCGCCATCGTCCGGGCCCTTGTCAACGAACCCGACGTCGTCTTCGCCGACGAACCCACCGGGCAGCTCAACTCCGAAAACTCGCTGCGCATTCTTGGTCTTCTCAGCCGAGTCAACCGCGCCGGCCAGACGGTGGCCATGGTGACCCACGACCTCAATTCGGCTTTGCGCGGAGACCGCATCCTCTACCTGCGCGACGGGACGATCCAGGGTGAATTGAATTTGGGCGCCTTCGAGACCGCGGACAAGGACCGCCGCGACCGTCTCGCCGCGTTCCTCGAGGAAATGGGGTGGTGACAATGCGCCGCATGTTCCTCAAACGAAGCCTGCGCAGATCGGCCGGACAGTTCGTCATCGTCGGCCTGCTCGTGGCCATCGCGTCAGCGATGCTGCACCTGGCGGCCGTTCTGATCCTCCAGTATCCGGCGACTTTGGACGACGCCACAGCCAAGCTCAACACCGAGCATATTTTCATCCTGCTCGAGAACGAAAAAGGCGCCCGCGACGCCGAGAGAATCGCCAGGGACGACGGCCGGGTCAAGGATCACATACTTCTTCAGACGCTGCGGGCAGGCGCGACCTTCGAGTACGACGGCAAGGAGCAGATCAGCGCCGTTACGATAGTTGAACAAGACAAAGACACGCGCATTGGGCGAAGCGGAGTTGTGGCCGAAGATTCCAAGCGTCACGCCGACCCCATATGGCTGCCGTATTCCTTCAAGACGGCCGGAGGATACGAGCTCGGAGATCCCTTTGCGATAACCGTAGGCGAAGTCAAACATCGGTATCACATTCAGGGATTCCACGAGAATCCCGTGAGCGGCGTGCTGGGCTCGATCCAGGTCGAGTTTCGGGTGAAAGCCTCCGAGGCCGCCGCTTTGACGTCGGCTCCGGGAATGAACCGCGTCTGGCAGCTGAGGGCGCTCATTAAAGACGTGTCGCAGGCGGACGACGTCGCAGCTGAGATCTCTTCGAAGGTGGCGAAGGCTGCGGTGCAAAGCGGGACTGCAAGCCCGGTTCTCGTGAGCATTGGGTGGAATCTGCTTTCTTCCGTGCTGATGGTCCCCGCCAACGTCCTCATTTTCTCCTTCATTCTCTTCGCGGCGATCGTCGCCTCCGTGGTGGCGGTCATCGTCAGATTCGCCATCCGCTCGGTCATCGTCCGCGAGATGCCCGCGTTGGGGACGCAGAAGGCCCTCGGCTTCCGTTCTGGCCACATTGCCCGGCTGCTCGCTCTGCCCTTCGCGATCGTCGCCTTGGCGGCTTCCCTTGCAGGGGCCGCGGTCGGCGTCGCCCTCTTTCCGGCGATACGCCATCTGGTCGAGTCCCAGTCCGGATTGCAGTGGTCTCCGAAGGTCGGCGTCGTCGGAGTGGGCGCGGCGGCGGGAGCGATGCTGGCGGTCGTCGGCGTCACCGCCCTCGCGGTCGCCAGAAAGGTGCGAAAGATAGCTCCGGTTGAGGCCTTGCGCGGCGGGGAGGCCACACACTCGTTCCACTCCAATCATTTGCCCCTGCGAAAGGCCCGCGGGCCGCTGACGCTGGTGCTCGGTGTGAAGTCCGCTCTACAGGCCCGGGCTCAGACGATCATGGTGGTCATTGTGATCGCGATGGTTGCTTTTGCCTCCGTCTTTTCCGTGGCGCTGTACTCGGCCCTGTTCAAAGATTCCCGCAAGGTGGTCGGCATTTTCATCGGGGACCGGCAGGACGTCACCGTCTCGGTGCTGAAAGGCCGCTCCGTCGAGGCCGTGCGCAAAGACCTGGGTGCGATGCCCGGAGTCGAGCGTGTTCAGATCTTCGACAACACCAGGAACGCCGACGTGTCCGGGCGGACGGTGTCACTTTCGGTCGCCGATTCCTATCCCTCCTCGAAGGGCAGCCGGTCCGTCTACAAGGGCAGATATCCGAAGTCCGCCAATGAAATATCCCTTGGCGGCAAGTTCGCGAAGATCCTTGGCGTGGACGTCGGCGACGAAGTGACCGTCGATTTTCAAGGAGGGAAGGCGACTTACCTCGTGACGGGTTTGACACAGACCGTTGTGCGCATGGGCATGGTCGCCTCGGTCACCATCGACGGCGCCAAGCGCATGAACGCCGCCTACCAGCCGAAGTACGCGACCGCCGTCCTCAAGGAGGGCCAAAATATCGACGCCTTCGTCGGCAAAGTGAGAACCGAGATGAAGGGGCGGTACAACTACGTCGTCAACTCGTATGCGATCTCCGAGTCCTACGTCGCTCCGTACCTAGCGATGAGCAAGACGATGTCCTTCGCGATCTTCGGCGTGGCAGGGTTTGTGACGATGCTGGTGATCGGTCTGGTGGTCAGTTCGGCGATGGTGCGCTCGCGGCGCACTTTCGGTGTTCTCAAGGCCGCGGGATTCACCAATGCCCAGCTCATGCGCCAGATGCTCGCCTGCTATCTTCCTCCCGTTGCAATAGGCGGCGCGATCGGGATCGCGATCGGAAGTGTGACCGCCATTCCCTTATTCGAGGGTTTGCTCCGGTCCCTGGGAGTCGAGCGGCTGGATGCAGAGATGCCGGCCCTCATGGTCGTCGGCTTGGGCATGACGTTGCTTGTTATAACCGCCCTGCTCGTTATGCTCCTGGCCCGCAAGACGCGCGCGGTCACATCGAGGGAGCTGCTGACGGAGTAGGGACGGTCGTCGACGAGTGCATGCTTCGGAGCGTTGCCGGTCGGATGGGCTGGCGTCGAACTCAATGAACGCAATGGAACGGCTCGCGACGAAGACACGTCGCCTCTGCCTCTGACGAATGGCGCAGGGCGCCGAGCGGATACGGTTTTCCGGCTTGGCGCCCTGCCGCATTGGCGAGGCGGAATTTGAGCGGCTCTGGTGAGCGGAATTAAGCTCCACAGATTAGTTCCGTTGTTTCATATTGTGAAATGTTGAAAACGCCCCTCCCTCTCGCAGGCTGTGGCATACTTAGGCCAAGCGACTTTGCGATAGCCGCAACATCACGCATTGGAAGGAAAACAGGTCCATGGTCTCGTTTCACGAACTTGAGCGGTGGAGTGATGCGCCGCTGAATGGCGCCGCCTCGGAAGCGTCCGGTCTGGCAAAGAGATACAAAGACGTGGGTGATCAGATCCTTGACATCAACAACGCCGATCTCTCGGGGGAGTTCGTCGAGGCCGAAATGCGCAGGCGGAGGGCGCTGGCCGACGATGCTTCGGATGTGAGCGCGGCGTATCAGAAAGCGCAGACCGATTTCGAGCAGCTTGCCCAGGCGGTGTCCAAGCTCGTCATCCAAGCGAAGCAGGTTTCCTCCATCATCCACACGGCAGGGGGAGTTCTCACGTCTGACGGCAAAGTTCGCAATATTGACCCCAATTGTCAGATCAGCCTCGATGAGCTCGTGACCAGTGGAGCGAGTTTGTTGAATGAAGAAACCGATCCGGGGCGCAGGCTTCAAAGATTCGTCAACGTCTGCCTCCAGAAAGGGAGGGACATTCTTAACGCTGCGGGCGATCTATACGACAGTCTGGCGTGCATTAAGAAAATGGCGGTGGGGCCAAAGCCTGAGATCTTCGGGTGGGGCGTGAAGAAACCCAATTCGAAATGGGGCGTTGAGGAGGTCAACGACTGGTGGACGGCGATGTCTGCGGAGGATCAGAAGAAAATTATCAAGGAGCACCCCGACTGGGTTGGCAATCTCGATGGCATTCCAACCATGGCTAGGCACAAGGCGAATGTTCTTCGTCTGGAGGCCGAGCGGGATGCGGTCAACCGTAGGATCGAGGAGCTTGAGCGCGAACTAAAGGAAAAACAGGGAGAGGAAAGGAAGGCCGCCAAAGAGGTCAGGGACAACAGCCCGTGGAACCGGCAAGGTCCCCGGCATGAGCTGAGCGAGGGCGATCCTCTAAGCCCTGATCGACGCAGCAAAGAGCTGTTGGCGTTGCTCCAGCGCAGAGCTGAGCTCAATGCTTTGTCCCTGAAGTTTCCCTGCCCTAAGAGCCCCGCCGAACTGGATGCGCTTCTTGACAAGAGCGCGGCCGATTACAGCCTCATGGCTTTCGATTCCCCCAAGGACGGCCACTTGCGGGCTGTCGTGGGCATCGGCGACGTCGATCATGCAAAGCACCTGCAAGTGCACACTCCGGGCATGAACTCCAGTGTTTATGGAAGCATCGTCCAAAGTGACGGTCGATGGGGCGGAGGAATCAGGGATATGGATACGGTTCTCAAAGCCGCGAGGGCAGAGACGGCAGCTGACCATGGTGAAAGCGGTGAGGACGTTGCAGGGGTCTACAACCTCAACTACGATGCGCCGTCGATGGGAGAGTCCTTGAATCCTGATCGAAGTGTTCTGGGGTCGAAACAAGCGGATATCGGTGCGCGCAAGCTAGCGGGTTTGTGCGATGGGCTTCAGGCGACTCATGCGGGCGATCCCCATATGGTCGTATCGGGTCATTCGTACGGATCGACGGTAGCGGGGAAGGCCCTTAGGCAGACTACCGCTCCAGATGACTTTATCGCCTACGGATCGCCGGGGTTTGAGGCGGTGACGAACTCGGAGCTCAATATGGTTCCCGGTCACACAAGCATTGGCGGCGCGGAAGACGACATGGTGGCGTGGTCTGGATGGCATCAGAGCTTCGGCCCGTCGACGCCGGAACCTCATAATAACCTCAACTACGAGCATTTCAGCACAGACAAAGCCACCGATGCTGACGGTGCGCACTATTCCGGATCGGAAGGGCACTCTGAATACATGAACAATGCCGAAAACGGGCAGATGCGGACCTCGGTGAAGAATATCGCCAGCGTTGTCGCGGGCAACGGCATCTATTTTCCGGAGCGTTGACAATGCGCCGTGTTCCGTCGACAGTTGGCGGCCTTGTTGGGGCTCTTCTCCTATTTTTGTCTTCCTGTGTCTCTGGAAAGGATGAGAATGTGAACGGCGATGTTACGCCCACGCGGGTGAGCAGTCTGTCGATTGTCGAGGAACGGCGTCAAACCATCGGCCTCCTGTTGTCGTTCTACGGCATGCTGTCGAAAGAGTTCGGCGTCGGCGAATGGGAGCCGCTGAAGGTTCAGGCGCAGGTTGAGGAGAGTCTGCGGATGAACTGTCCAGTGGGGTACTCGTCTGAATACTATGCTCTTGCTGTTGCTGGGCCGTTGGCGCCGGAGAATTGGGATGCTGCTTTGGCTCGGATGGAGGCGTTGGCGAAGCCGTTGGGTTTCGGTCCTGCGAGGAAGGATCCGTCGGGCAGAAATGGGGGGCGGTCGGCCTTCTTCACCCGCCGTGATGGAGCACGAATTGAGATCGGATATAAAACTAATAGTTTCATCCGCATCGAGACCGGGTGCGCGAAAGGCGAAGTGTATGAAGGGTGGCCAGCTGGAACGGAGGCTGTCCCGGAGCGGCTGCGAACCACTGGGCGGCATGAGGATGGCAATCCGACCGAAACGTGGGCTCCCTACTCCCCGCCTGGTTCGCCCAGCGCCGCCCCGACAAGTTCTTTTGTCAGGACTCAAACCAAGGGAAAGGAATGACGATGGTCGATAGGCTCCGGTACGACCCTCAAATCGTGGATTCGATGCTGTGGAAGTTTGACTCCGCCGTCGAACAGGTCCGCGAATCAAAAGGCGAAAGTGAGATCGCTGCGAGTGCAGGAGCTTTCGTGGGAGGCGGTCTGGAAGGCAAAGCGGAACAAGCGGCGCGGAGCGTCGCCGAAGGTCGATCGGACTATCTGCTGCGGCTCGGCGCTTACAAAGAAGCCCTTCTCAAGGTGAAGAGCAAGGTCGAAGGCGCAGACGCCGACTCTGCTGACGGCTTCAAGCGGCCTCCGCGTTGGCGCGACGAAATCGTTTAACTGCGGCTCGGACGGCGACCGGGTCTGAAGAGCTCGCAGCCAAAGGGTTTGCTGCAGTGAAAAGCCTGTCGCCTGATCGGGCTCCCCGGGCAACGATGCCTAAGTGCGCCAAAGGGGGCATTTGAGGGTATTTGCAAGTACTTAACGTGGACTTGCACCGTAATGATTTTTCTAGCTAGTAGGTTGTGTGAAAGAGGCAATTGCGTCGTTCCGAACTTTCTGATGTGTTAACAGGTACAGTCGTAGAAACTGTACCGGAGGATGTGTGTATAAATAACGAATATTTCGATCGATGTTCAGCTCTTGTTTCCGATGAAAAGTGGTGTCCCGCCCTTAGCGAAACGACGTCGCACCCCGACTTTTCCTTGTGTTCTAGCTTATCCTACACCTAGGACTTTAGTCCCTTCATCCATTTTCCGATCCATGAAATGGTTGAAGTCCATGAGCCTCCTTGCGGTAGGCCAAGTAAATCACGATCTCACGCAGGTAAGGCTGAAAAGCTCACCACCATCCTTTTAACGGAAGGCAATCTACATGAAACGCAGGATTCGACATGTGTCCGCGATCGCCTCTTTCCTTTCCCTCATCTCCGTGGCCCCCGCCGTCGCCGACGTCGGCGCTTCGGGTCCGGCCCCCTCATCCGCGGGGAAATCCATCGGTCTCCGCGTAGGCGAGGATCCCACGCCCGCTCCGGGGAACTCGGGGAACTCGGCAGGCTCGCCCGGGGGCTCCCAGGGAGGGGCCGATGGATCCCAAGGCAATACGAACGCTCCCAGGAAGTCCTACGGCGTGAGGGGGTATTTGGTCACGAGGAAGGCCCCCGCGCGCTCGATTGCGGGTTTCAAGACTACGCGGGATTCTTATCATTTTGCCATTGACGGGAAGGAATACACCCTCGAAGCGACTCCGCAATACAGAAACCCCTCGGTGGCTCTTGCGCGCTTCAAAACGACACATGCGGCCTCTATTGCAAAGATCCGCGCGCATTTCAAGCTCCCGGACCTTTCGGAGCAGACCGCCACGCAGTACGTCAATGCCCTTTCGGATCAGGTCATGGCCGCGAACACGCCGGTGTCTTCGGATGAGATTTTCGCCGTCGCCGATTTCTCCTCCACCCTGGCGGCTCCCGCTGACAACGCCAAGACGGAGCAGGTGCTTCCCAAGCTCGTTTATGCGACGAAGACCAAGAACGTCTCGGCGATCATCCGGACCGGAGGCATTCTGGACAGCACGATTCCCGCGGCTTCCAAGAAGAACGTCACCCTCACCCAGAAGCTCGATTCGATGACCGGCGGCCTGAAGATGAACCCTGGAGGGTCGCAGCCGAGCCCGAGTGCGACGCCGACCAGCCCCGACGGAAGCCAGCCCAGCCCGGGCACAACCCCCGCCGCCCCGGCGCAGCCTCAGACGAAAAAGCTCACGGTTCCCAATGTCGATGCGGCCGTCGCCTACGCCAAGAAGTACGCCTTCACGCCGAACACTCAGCAGTACAAGTACTTCGAGCACGCAGACTGCACAAACTTCGCGTCTCAGATTCTTGCGGCCGGCGGCCAGCCCACCGACGCTTACTGGCACCCGCACCCGTGGGGCGACTCCACCAGGCACACCTACTCGTGGGCGGTGGCCAACGCCTTTGCCCGCCACTGGGGCCTCAACCAGGGAACGACCAGCTGGACCGAGTTCGCCTCTCGCGTCCACCGCGGATCCTTCGTGGCTTTGGCTTACTCGAACGGCAAGGTCTACCACACCGCATTCGTGACCGAGCAGGCTGACGTCGTCAGCGACGAGTACGGAACGTACCGGACCTTCGCCATTGCCCAGCACACTCGCAACTACGAGGGCTGGGTCCACGGCAACGGCCTTGCCTCCGTGTGGAAGCAGCGCGGCTACTGGATCACCGCCGAGGGCGACAGCAACGGACAGTAAGGGCGAAGCAACAGACAGCGGCGGCCGCTGAGGCGCCTCCGCACTGAAACGCAGCGTCCGCGAAAAGGCGGGGCGCGGGGTGCCTTCCGGCGGGCCCGCGCCCCGTTTCTTTGATTCCGTTTATGCCACGACGCCGCACATCAAGACTGCAAGGACGCCATAGGTCCGCATATCAAGACTGCAAGGACATCATGGGTCCGCATGTCAAATCTGGGAGGACGTCATGGGTCTGCTGCGGAAAACGTCATGCGTCCTCTTGCGAGGCCGCTGACGGCGATTTTGTCCTCGCTTTCAATCCCAATCTCCGTGCGCCGTCGGTCTGCGGACGCATTCGAGGTCAGCCTGAAGGAAAGCGCATGCGAGATCGGCCTGTTCGCTGTCTCTGCGCCCGTTCAACCGGCGAATGCGCGTAGCGGCTGGCCCGCGACCTCCGCCCGCATATGGAAGACTGCGCCCGCGCCCGGCTCGTCGGCCGTCTGGCGCGACGTCGTGATGAAAACGTCGCGAAGGTCCTCCCCGCCGAGGGTCACTGCCGTCACCCCGCGCACGGGAAGCTCCCACTCGCCGAGCACCTCGGCTTCGGGGGAGTAGAGGCGCACTTTGCCGACCCGGTTCATCGCACACCACACATTGCCCTCGGAATCGACGCAGAGGCCGTCGGGCCGTCCGCCGTCGCCGTCGTGGAAAAGTCTGCGGTTGACCAGGCTTCCCGATTCGTCGACGTCGAATACGCTCGTTCCTCCCGTGGCGGTGTCGTTGTAATAGGCGAGCCTTCCGTCGGCCGTGAAGTCGATGCCGTTGGACGTGGTGACGGAATCCAGCACGACGTCGACGGCGCCGTCGGCCCCGATGCGGTAGAGCTTGGCGCCGCCCGGGGTCTTGTCGTACGGCATGGACCCGGCGTACAGTCTGCCCGAAAGGTCGACGCCGCCCTCGTTCATCCGAACGCCAGGATCCGCCCACATCTCGGCTTGCGGAACGGGCGCGCCGAAGGCCGAATCGGCCAGGGCAATGCCGCGCTCGACGCCCACGACGTATCCGCCGCCCGCGCGAGGGCGCACGAAGGCCGCAACTGACGACCCCGTCGGCAGCCGCTCGACGCTTCCGTCCGAGCCGATCGTGAGGATGTCGCCCGCAAGCATGTCGACGATCCGCAGCCCGCCCCACGAGGCATGCCACGCCGGTCCTTCGCCGTGAAAGGCGACGACGTCAGTTATTTGAGTTGTCTTCTCCATCGTCGACGATGATAACGCGAAGATTGCGCGGGCCGTGGACGCCGTCGACGCGCACCAGCTCAATGTCCGAGGTTGCCGAGGGGCCGGCGATCCACGTGGTCGGACGCGTCGGATTTTCGCCGAGCACGGCGACGGCCTCGGGAACCGTCGCCTTGACGTCCGAGGCTTTGAGCACCACCACGTGGGTGTCGGGGACAAGGGAGATCGCACGCCTGCCCATGTCCGGCGCGCCGTCGAGCATGATCGTGCCCGAAAGGGCGACGGCCACGCGCGAGGCGGTGACGACGGCGTCGATCCGGTCCAGCTCGGCGTTGCTCAAAGGCGGCTCGTCGACGTGAATCTCGCGGCCCTTCCCGGCTGCCTCCGCCCAGGCGGGGTCAAGC
>ERZ773014.1165-NODE-1165-length-17038-cov-18.925455_pt1 | contig 17038 bp, 16 predicted proteins | sample MGYA00580841_ERZ773014 | MGnify/ENA primary metagenome ERZ773014 (study PRJEB29015, sample SAMEA2737989) | human oral metagenome | biome: human oral; feature: human-associated habitat; material: dental | place: China | collected 2067 ...
TGCTCCTTCATCCGCGAACGGCCCTGGAACCAAGGACAATCCTTTCGACCCGACCACCGGGGCGGTTCAGGTGAAGGCCGGCAAGTACGGCTCTGACCCCAATGCCTCGGTTGACGTCACCTTCAAACCGGTCGAGTGGGATGTCTCCACTGAAACCGTTAAGGACGGCGATCGGACATCCATCTATAAGGAGCCTCCCGCTGGCAAGACTTATATTCGTGTGCCTGTTGACATCACCTACCACGGTAATGGCCAAATGGGCAGTACCGACCTGAAAGTCGTTTACTCCTACAATGGGACCACCTCGGAAGAGGCGAGCAACATGTTCGACAAGAACGCGTTGCAGGCCCAGTCAATGCCTCGTGATGGCGGCACAGCATCCGGCTACCTCGTGTTCATTGTCGACTCCGCCACTCAGAATGACGGCAATGCCGTTTTCGTCCTCAGCCTGGGTTACTCCGGTGGCGAAGAGGTGTTTGTGAAGGCTCAGTGAGCGGCTCGCCACGCCACAGTTCCTTTCAGGAATGGGGTCGGTCAGATTCTCTGATCGGCCCCATTCCTGTTGGCCCCTCAGTGGTTCAACAGCCCATGGTAATCATGGAGAAAGCGGACGAGCCGACCTGTACGCCGGGTTCTGTTGCCGCCCACCGTTACCGGCCCGGGCGGTGGCGACCATTCATCTTGGACCACTGTTACCAGTGGCCTCGTGCGACCTACCCGCTGACTCGGGCGAGCAGCCTTCGCGCGCCAGCTGTGCGGTCTTGCTCCGGGCGGGGTTTACCGAGCCGCGACGGTCACCCGCCGCGCTGGTGGGCTCTTACCCCACCCTTTCACCCTTACCCACCGGTATTCGATGGGCGGTCTACTCTCTGTGGCACTGTCCCGCGGGTCACCCCGGGTGGGCGTTACCCACCGCCGTTCCCTGTGGAGCCCGGACGTTCCTCGTGGACGCGGCCGAAGCCGGCCCACGCGGCCGCCTGGCCGACTCATTCGCAGAAAGAATCCTACCCCGAATCCCCGCGGCAGCCGATTCAGCAGAGACGCCGGCCGCCTCAGCCTTCGAGCCCGCGGCCATTTCAGACGCCTGGGCGCCGGCCGCTTCAGTTGCCCGACCGCGGCCCGGCCAAAGAGCCAAACCCCTCCCCGATTTAAACAAGCCCTCCCGATTCAGACATGAAAGAGTGAATGGACATGCGAATTCTCCTCCCGCCCTCCGAGGGCAAGACCGCGCCGTTGCAGGGGCCGGCACTCGATCTGCCGTCGCTCGCCTTTCCGGAGTTGACGGACGCACGCCGCGCAGTGGCAGACAAGCTCGTCGCGGCGTCCCGAAGCAAAAACGCGCTTTCGATGCTGGGCGTCGGCGAACGCGCCTTCGGCGAAGTCCACGCCCAACGCAACCTGTACGACATGCCGTGCGCCCCGGCCAGGTCCGTCTACACGGGCGTGCTCTACGAGGCGGCGCAGCTGCGCCCGGGAGACGACGTGTGGATATTCTCCGCTCTGTTCGGCCTCACCCGGGCCGAGGACCTCATCCCCGCCTATCGCCTGAACATGTCGGTCACACTTCCGCGGCTGGGAAGGCTCTCAGCCTTTTGGAAACGCGAGCTGGCCGGCTTGGAGCGCGAGGACGACCTGTACGTGGACATGCGATCGGCCAACTACCAGGTGTGGAGCCCTTCGAAGAACTGGTGGAAAGTCCGTGTGGCCGACGCCGCAGGGCGGGCTGTCTCCCATCGAGCCAAGCACTACAGGGGCATGCTGACCCGCGCCCTTCTGGACGCGGGCTCTTCCGACGTCGTCGCAGTCGCCGAAAGCATCGGACGTGTGAGCGTCGAGGACGGCGGAACGCGCTTCAAAATCCTCACCCTCACAGTGGAATGACGTAGCCGGTTTTGCAAGCCCGCCGTCGGGCCGCGGGCACCGTCTCTGCGCGAGCCCGGCATGCTCCGCCGTTTGAACCGGTTCCCCACCCCATGAGTGGGCGCCATTGGAGAGGGCCCCGCGTGCAAAGCCGCCTTACCGCAGGCGGACGACAATGCAGTCGTAGTCTTCGGACAGATAGATCTCGTCCTCAGGAAGGGCCTTGATCCGCGCCACTTCCACGGGCGAGAGGGAAATCCCCGCGCCGGTCCGCCCGTCGGGCTGCATTCCGATGACCGCGTAGCCTCCGCTCCTGCGCGACCTCTCGTAGGCGTCTTTGAGGCTCGGGGAAAGCGGAGCGAACAGCTCGTCGCGTTCGGCTTGGACCTTCTCGCGCTCGGCGAGGATAGAGGCGACGTCGTCTTCGAGCTCAGAACGTCCGCGGAGCACTTTGTCCTTGATGCGCTCGATCTCTGCGGACAGCGCGTCAACGGCCGCCTCGGCCTCCTCGACGCCGTCCAAGGCCGCGAATTCGGCTTCGGAGGCTTCGTCGAGCATTCCCCGCAAACCGGCGATTTCGTCTTGCAGCACGAGGAGGTCCCGGCTCGTCAGGCCGACGCCGGAGTTGAGCTTCGCCTCTTTGTCCTCAATCTGAGCGCGCAGGACGGCGCTCGCGCGCTCAGCCGCCTCCAGCTTTTCGCGGGCGGCCTGCGCGCGCTCCTGCGCGGCCTCCTTGTCACGCGCACGCGCGGCGGAAACGTTGATGAGCGTTCCCAGCTCTTGCCGGAGTGGGTGCTTTTCGTTCTTTCTATCCAGTTTGGAAATAGTTTTGTCAAGTTCGGCGATGTCAAGGAGCTTCAGCTGCTCTTTTGCCGGTGCATTTGCCATATCACTGCCTTACGACAATATTCCAGGGGTCTGTTGGTATTTTTGACACGTAGATTTCAGGTGCGCTCGAACCCAGCGATTCGACGAGGCTACGCGCCATTTCCCCGAGCAGAGGCCATTCGCTCGCCCAGTGCGTCGCGCACACCAGCGCGCAGCCCGAGTTCCACAGGTGGTCCGTTGCAGGGTGGTGCCTGAGGTCGGCCGTCAAGTAAACGTCTGCCCCGGCGGCATTTGCCTGCTCCAAAAGAGAATCGCCCGCTCCCGAGCAGACGGCGACCCTGCGAACTTCCCGCTCGGGGTCTCCCGCAGCCAGGATGCCCGCCGGAACTTTGGGGAGGACTTCGCCGACCTTCGCCGCGAAAGCGGCGAGCGTCATGGCCTCTTCAAGCTCGCCCACTCCCCCGATTCCGGTCTCTTCGTCGAGCGGCCGCTCGACCCTCACGCCGAGAAGGCGCGCCAGGGCCGACGTCGAAGCGGCGACGTCGGCGTTCGTGTGGGCCGAGAAAAGGCCGACGCCTTCGCGGACGAGGGCCATCGTCCATCTGCCTTTGCCGGTGGAGGAGGTCACCGCATGGGTTCCTCGCAGGTAAAGAGGATGGTGGGTGACAAGCAGCTGGGCGCCTCGCTCGATCGCTTCGGCCACCGTCGCCTCGCAAGGATCGACGGCGAAGCCGATCCGCGTGACGGCCGCGTCGACGTCGCCGACCGCCAGGCCGACCCGATCCCACGACTGCGCGGCGGACGGGGGAAACAACCCGTCCATTGCAGCGACGACGTCGCCCACTCGAAGTACTGCCATGTGTTTTACCTTACAATGCAGAAGCGCCGAAAACCACGTCCATTGCCCTCAAATGCTCAAAAAACGCTAAGTTATGCCCTCGAAAAGTGTGAAAACCTGTGAGTGGAGGTATACTCGTGTAGTGCTTTCACGCCAGCACGCCTCCGCACGATCGGAATCAGAATGCAAAGCGGCACGCAAACCCGCCGAGATTCTGACAAGATAGCGGATGAGGGGTTTTGCTGAAAGCGGAATCTCTCGAACGGGACCGACCGTTTGAAGAGGTCCCGTTCGCCACGGATCCCCAAGCCAATGCCCGTGGACACTAAGGGCCCACCCACACATCACGCGTGGGCTGCCGAGAAAGGAATACACAACTTGTTTAGGCGATTGAAAAGACTCACCGCAGTCGCCGGAATCGGCGCGCTAGCCGTCGCTGGCGCCGCGGTACCGACATATGCCTCCGCACCGGGCTGGTCAGACGGACCGAGCGTCGGCGCCGGATACACAGGAAACCACGGGGTCATTTTGGGCCCCAACAACCAGAAGTACATGTGCGCAGCGGACGGCGACGGCCTTTCGGCCGCGGCCCCCTCTGTCACGTGGACGGACATGAGCGAAGCCAAGCCCGTGAACTCGCTGAGGGTCGCCACTTTCGTGGGAGGCTACTACCAGCAGCTCGGCGGAACCAGGGCCTACGGAATCACCGACGCGACGACCCTCGGAAGGATCGCCTGGGTCGCCTCGAACGCTGAGACGTCCGACGGCGTTCGGGCCGCCGCCTACCAGATCGGCCTCATTCGCGTCGCCGGAACGTTCGAGCACAGCATCTACCAGCTGCAGGAGCAGGGCAAGCTGACCGACGGCAACGCGCAGCTCGGCAACGCCGTGCAGATGTCGAAGAACGTCTTCGCCAAGGCCGTCGAGGAGGCGGGCCCCTACAACGTCGCGCCGAAGCTCGAACTGGCCAAGAGCGGCAGCGAGGGCTCGATCACGAACATCGGCGCGACCGCCCAGAGCGGCAAGTGGATGTCGGGATACTCCTACACCCTCCAGCTCTCCGGCCCGGCCGTCTTTGAGTCCAACCAGGGCAAGTCGCTGAGCGGAACCACGTCTCAGTCCGCCCAGAACGTCAAGATCAAGACCACCGGGGCCGGCGAAGTCTCGGTCAAGCTCGTGGTCAAGGACCTTCCCACCGCCAAGCCCTGGGTCACCACCGGCAACGTCACGTCGCACGGCAAGACGATCCGAGGCCAGAACCTCGTCGTTCTCGGCAAGAAGGCCCCGGTCGAAGGCACGGCGAAGGCCAACAAGGAGAACACGGAGTTCGCTCCCTCCATCTCCACCCAGGTCAAGGCCAAGAAGGTCGCGAAGGGCGCGGGCCTGGTCGACACGGTGACCGCCAAGGCGGACAACTGGGCCAAGATCCCCGGATCGGACAAGTACGTTCCGGTCAAGGCCACGGTCGACGTCTACGGCCCCTTCAACTCCCCCGTCGCTCAGACGAACGACGGCAAGGCATTCGCCGGCAAGAAGATCGGCTCTTACGATGTGACCTTCAACGGCCCCGGAACCCTCGACACCGCCGACACGGTGAAGGCGCCCTCCGAAGGCTTCTACTTCTTCCAGGCGCGCGTCGAGAAGTCGGCCCAGGGCCAGTACAAGGAGTACGTCAAGAACTACACCTCGCCGTTCTTCGAAACCTCTGAGACGACAGTCGCCCCCTGGACCCCGTCCATCAAGACGAAGGCCTCCCAGGTCGACTTGGGCGGCGGCAAGGTCGGCGTTCAGGACCTCGTGAACGTCTCCGGCTTCCCCGAGGATCACGGCTCCTTCCAAGGAGTCGGCGATTGGAAGGCCGATTCCAAGACGATCAGCCACTCGATCTACTTCTTCCCCGAGGGAACCAAGATCACCGAGGGCGCCACGAAGAACATGAAGCCGCTCGGCACGGTCGAAACGCCGGCCAAGAACGGCACCTACACCATTGACGCGAACAAGTTCGTCGTCGATTGGAACCTCGGCGTGGGAACCTACGTCATCGTCTCCACCTACCAGGGCGACTCGCGTTCCTCGGCGATCAGGACCTCCGAGCTCGACACCAACGAGCACGTCAAGCCGACCTTCGGCAAGGTGACGACGGTGGCCAGCACCGAGAACGGCGGAAGGCAGCTCGTCGCGGGCGACAAGATTCGCGACAATGTCAAGCTCGAAGGATCCTTCCCCTCGGGCGCTTACACCGAAGTCAAGCTTTACTCGTGGGGCAAGGACAAGGCCCCCAAGTGCGAGAGCGCCATCTGGACCTCCAAGCGCATTGAGCACTCCGACAAGGCCGGCGAGTACAAGACCGACTACTACACCACGGACGCCAACGCCCAGGTGACCTATGGATTCGTCGAGACGACCTACGACAAGAACGGAAAGGTTCTGTCGGCGGGCAAGTGCGGCGAGTCCAGCGAAACGCTGACCGCGGTCGAGAAGCCGGGCAAGCCGGGCAAGCCCACCACGCCTGCCCCCGCGCCCACTCCGACCCCGAAGGCCACGCCCAAGCCCAACAAGCCTGAGCTCGCCAACACCGGCGCCGCCGTCCTCGGACTCGGCGCGGTTGCAGGCGGCCTCCTGCTGGCCGGCGTCGCGGCTGTTGTCGTCCGCCGCCGTCGCAAGGACGCGTGACCCTAACGGTCTGCACCGATAACGGTCTGTTGCCGTAACCGAGGGGCGCTGGCTCAATGCCAGCGCCCCTCTTCTTTGTCAGAGTTCCTTGTCGTTGCCGGAGTCCTTTTGCGTTGCCAGAGCTCCTCTGCATTGTCAGAGCCCTTTTCTTTCTCAGCAGCCCTTCATTGACCCTCTATTGGCATCTTTCCATCTGCGCTTTGCTTGCCGCTTTTGCGCTCATTTTGTTCATATTTCTTCCTTCAGCCGTTCATAGCGCATATTCTTTTTCTATTCTTTTGCACTTAGCTTTTATTGATTGAAACTTATCTTTTCGTTGTTCAGAACACACAAACCCCTCCATCTTACACATAATTCACATTTTTCTTTTTTTCTACGACTAAGCACTATTTTCGCCTATAAGAATGCAAGTCGATCCTAAAGAACCTCATCTTGCACGTCGTTATCACGCACAGTGAAACGAGGCCGCCATGTCGAACCGCCTTCGACGTCGATCGCGACTGCTATCGTCTCCGGTAGTAGCCCGAGAACAATACGTCCGTTCGGGGGACTCCCCAGTCTTTGACGACGACTTTGCGCGTCTCTTTGGCGAGCGACGCCTCGCCGCACAGCCAAGCGTAGGCGACCGCAAGCTTGCCGCCTCGCCTCAATGCGTCGGCCACGGCCGCCGCCTCTGCGCCTTCGGGAACGAAGTGCTCTTCGTAGGAGGCCAGTTCCGATCGGAACGAATCGTATCCCGGCTCAAGCAGGTCGGGGCTCGGCGCCGTTATCCGCACGTGGGTGGCCGCCAACTCCTCGCCTGTGCACGCTTCAAGAATCCCTCGCATGGCCGGGGCGGACGTCGGATCCGCCACGAGCAGCTGGCCGCCCGCCTTCCGCCGCCACGTCGACGTCATCGTCCTAACTCCAACCTCGTCGCCCCTTTGCGCATGCAAAGCCCAGGCCGACCCCGGCCCGCTCTCCCCGTGCGTCACGACGTCAAAAGTCAGCCTGCCCCGCTCCGCGTCGTGACGGCGAACCGTGTACCAACGCAACTCGGGCCGATCAGCCTCGTCGATCGCGTCCAACTCGGCACGGATATTGAGCCCCTTCGCCCGTGGAAGGACAAGGGCGCACCCGCGCGGGGGAATGACGAGGCCGAAGTATTCGTCGGGGCCCGACGGGCGATACGTCCGCAGACCTGGGCCTTCGACGGCTATTCTTCGCAGTCTGGGCGCCAGGTCCTCGACGGACTCCACGCTCACGGGAAAGCACTCGTGCTTTTCCGGCGCCTGAGGCACGTCCATGAACAAAGAGGCGACGGCCCTGTACCCGTGCACGAGGCCGGAATAGGCGATGTTTTTGACTCCCATTGGATCTCCTCCGCGTTTTGAGCGTCCCGGCGCCCCTTCGCACCAAGACAGTAAGGTATACCTTACCTTCTATGTGTGGAGAAGGCACCTCAGGCAGGGCGAGCCGCCCCTGCATGCCTTGCCCGCGCATTGCGAAACGCCCCGCTGCCACAGCGCGCCCCGGCCGTCGCCGAACTGCGGGGCTGCTCGTCGCCAAACTGCTGCCGCCGCCGGCGACGGCAATCACTTCCCGCGCGAACGCCCCTCCGAGTCGCCGCCGGGTCCGAGTGCGTTCCCACTCGGGTCAAATGCGTCGTCGCCGAGGTCGAGCACTTCGACGTCGGGATCGAAAACGATGTCGACGTCAACCGCGACCTCGCCTTCCCCGAAGGCCCCTCCCCCGCCGACCTTCGAGTCGGTGCGACAGGAATCCGCACGGGAGGCGTCAACGCCGACGACGGTCAGCGAACCCAGCCCTTCGACATACTCCGGCATGCTCTCGCGCAGCTCGACACGCACGAACGGCCGGCTCGCACAAGGCGGCGCCGGAGAGAAAGAAAGCGAGACGACGCTTTCGCCGCAGGACCGGCAGACGGAGCCCAGGGCGAGCGTTCCGCGAGAGAGGGCAAGCGGCGGAATGTGGCTGGCGAAGCGCAATGATTGCACGTTGATGACCATAGTGGGCCCGGTCGGACTCGAACCGACGACGCCTGCGGTGTAAACGCAGTGCTCTGCCAACTGAGCTACAGGCCCTCGGCGTCGGCCGGCAAAGGGCCAACGCCACAAGTGATTACTTTAGCGCCTGGCGCCGGTCGCCGTCAGGCGGATTCCGGTCCAATTCTTGCTCGCCGCCACATTCGTAGTGGCCATGAGGCCGGCCGTCTCCGCCGCCTCTTCGACGACCGCCGCGGAAACATGCCCGGGTTCGCGCGGACCCGGCACCAGGAGCCAGCACACCGCCGAGTCAGATTCCAGATTTGCCTTCATGTCGAGGAAAAGGTCGGCCAAGTCGTCGGCATTGCCGTCGTCGTCGCGCCACCAGGCGATTGCGCCGTCCGCGATGTCGCCGTAGTCCTCATCGACGAGCTCTTCGCCGGTGGACTGCTCGATCGCGGAGCGCACCTCTTCGGCGACGTCGTCGTCGTATCCGAATTCCTGAACAATGCTGCCTTCGTTGAATCCCAAAGAACTCATGTGAATAGCCCACCCCATTCCGGCCGATTTGGCAAATGGTGAAGGCTTTCACGACAAACGTTTACTTTCGAATCTGCGAAACACACCCAACGCCGCTACACTGGAAGCAACATTGTGGGACCTTCGTCCGCACCTTCGACCCGTCGGTGCGATCCACTGCCAACACGATCCACAAACCAAAACGTAAGGAAGAACAAGTGAGCGTGCAGCCCGGTGCATCACCGTTGATCAACGGCCAGCCGAACTACGTACCCGACATCGACGCCGAGGAAACCAGCGAATGGCTCGAGTCGATCGACGACCTCATCCAGACGGGCGGGCCCAAGCGCGCCCGCTACATCCTCATGTCAATGGAGGAACACGCCCGGCGCAAGGGCGTCGAGACCCCTCCGAACCTGACGACCCCCTACGTCAACACGATTCCCGTCGAGGAGGAGCCCCTTTACCCCGGCGACGAGACCCTCGAACGCCAGTTCCGCCGCTGGGTCCGGTGGAACGCCGCCGTCATGGTCACGCGCCAGCAGCGCCCCGGACTGGCCGTGGGCGGCCATATCTCCTCCTTCGCCGCTTTGGCCACCCTCTACGAGGTCGGGTTCAACCATTTCTTCCGGGGCAAGGACCACCCCGGAGGAGGCGACCAGGTCTTCTTCCAGGGGCATTCGTCTCCCGGCAACTACGCGCGCGCCTTCCTCGAAGGCCGCCTGACCGAGGCGGACCTGGACTCCTTCCGGCAGCAAGTCTCAAGAAAGTCGGGCGGCCGCGGCCTTCCGTCTTATCCGCATCCGCGCCAAATGCAGGACTTTTGGGAATTCCCCACCGTCTCCCTGGGCATCGGCCCGGCGGCGGCTATCTATCAGGCGTGGTTCAACAGGTACCTGAACAACCGGAGCATCAAGGACACGAGCGACCAGCGCGTGTGGTGCTTCCTGGGCGACGGCGAAATGGACGAACCCGAGTCGCGCGGCCTGCTCCAGCTTGCGGCGACCCAACAGCTTGACAATCTGACCTTCGTGGTCGATTGCAACCTCCAGCGCCTTGACGGGCCCGTGCGCGGCAACGGAAAGATCATCCAGGAGCTCGAGGCCTTCTTCAAGGGCGCAGGCTGGAACGTCATCAAGGTCATCTGGGGCCGCGAATGGGACGTGCTGTTCCAGGCCGACAAGGAAGGCGCCCTCGTCAATCTCATGAACGAGGTGCGCGACGGCGACTACCAAGGCTTCAGGGCCAACGACGGCTCTTTTGTGCGCGATTCGTTCTTCGGCCGCGACCCGCGTACCAAGGCGATGGTCGCGGACTGGACCGACGATCAGATTTGGTCGCTCAAACGGGGCGGACACGACTATCACAAGGTCTATGCCGCCTACCGGGCCGCGACCGCCTACAGAGGCCAGCCGACCGTCATTTTGGCCCACACGGTCAAGGGCTACGCCCTCGGGACGAACTTCGCCGGGCGCAACTCGACGCACCAGATGAAGAAGCTCAACTCGGCCGACCTCCGTCTGCTGCGCGACACCCTGCACTTGGACATCCCCGACGCGCAGCTCGAGGACCCCTACAACGCGCCGTATTTCAAACCGGATCCGAGCGAGCCGGCAATGGAATACATGGTCGAGCACCGCAAGCAGCTCGGCGGGTACCTTCCCGAACGCCGGGTGTTCTCAGGAGGGGTCGAGCTTCCCGCCCAGAAGCACTACGACGCCATCACCACCGGCTCCGGCAAGCAGAAGGTCGCCACGACCATGGCGCTTGTCCGGCTCATCAAAGACATCGCCAAGGACAAGTCCTTCGGATTCAGGCTGGTGCCGATCATTCCCGACGAAGCGCGCACCTTCGGCCTCGACGCGATGTTCCCGACGGCCAAGATCTTCAACACGCTGGGCCAGCAGTACACCTCCGTGGACCACGACCTGCTCCTTTCGTACAAGGAGTCCGAGAGCGGCCAGCTCTTGCACACGGGCATCTCCGAGTCCGGCTCGGTGGCCGCCTTCCAGGCTGTGGGCACCTCTTACGCGACTCACAACGTCCCGATGGTCCCGTTCTACATCTTCTACTCGATGTTCGGCTTCCAGCGCACGGGCGATCAGTTCTGGGCAGCGGGCGATCAGATGGCGCGCGGATTCATCGTCGGGGCGACCGCCGGCCGCACGACGTTGGCAGGCGAGGGCCTGCAGCACATGGACGGGCACTCCCCCGTCCTTGCATCGACCAATCCTGCCATCGTCCAGTACGATCCGGCCTACGCCTATGAGATCGCGCACATCATGAAGGACGGCTTCGTGCGCATGTACGGCGATGGATCGGACGGGCGCGACCAAAATGTCATGTACTACCTGACTGTGTACAACGAGCCCATCCATCAGCCGGCCCAGCCCGACGGCGTCGACGTCGAAGGCATTGTCAAAGGCCTCTATCTCCTTGAGCCTGCCGAGGGGGACGGGCCGCGCGTCCAGCTCCTCGCCTCGGGCGTGGGGGTTCCGTGGGCCCGCGAGGCCAAGCGCATGCTCGCCGAGGATTGGGGCGTGCAGGCCGCCGTGTGGTCCGTCACCTCGTGGCACGAGCTGCGCAAGGATGCCCTTCAGGCAGACGAGCACAATTTCCTCCACCCGGAGGCCGAGCCTCGCGTGCCCTACGTGAGCGCCAAGCTGCAAGGCGCCGAAGGCCCGTTCGTGGCGACGTCGGACTTCGAACACCAGGTTCAGGACGCGATCGCAAAATGGGTGCCGGGAGACTACTACACGCTCGGCGCCGACGGCTTCGGCTTTTCCGACACCAGGCCCGCCGCCCGCCGATTCCTCAAGATCGACGCCGCCTCCATGACGGTGCGCGCCCTTCAGGGCCTCGCCGACCAAGGCAAGATCGACCGGTCGACCGTCAAGCAGGCGATCGACAAATACGACCTGTTCAACCCCAACGCGGCGGATCCGGTTCCCGAAGATCTGGCCTGAAAGGAGGCACTATGATCGTCACCACGACCAACGGCATCGAAGGCTTCAAGATCGACAAATACCTTGGCCTGGTCACCGGCGAGGTCATTGCGGGCGTCAACCTGTTCAAAGACATCGGCGCGGGCCTGCGCAACCTCTTCGGCGGGCGTTCGCAAGGGTACGAGAACGAGCTTCAAGCGGCCCGCGAGAGCGCCCAGGAAGAGCTCGTCGAGCGCTCTGAGAAGCTTGGGGCCGACGCCGTCGTGGGCGTCGACCTCGACTACGAGGTCCTCGGGCAGGGCGACATGCTCATGGTCTCCGTGACGGGCACGGCCGTGACGCTCTCTTACGGAGGCCAGGCATAGAAAGAGGCAGCCCCCGAAGGAGGGATCAAGGCTGCGGAGCCTAGAGGCTCCGCAGCAGGCTCCTCTTGACGGAAACCGCAGCCTAGGCGGCGGGTTAGGAGACTCCGGCGATCAGCAGGTCAGCCAGCTGGTCGGGGGTCTCCGCCGTTCGCCAGGCCAGCGCGTACTCCTCTTCGGGAGCGGCGCCCCAGCGGACGAGCACCGTCGGCAGGCCGTGCGCGGCCGCGCCGTGGACGTCGTACTTCCTGTCCCCCACCATGACGGCGTTCGACGAATCGACGCCGGCCGCCTCGAGGGCCTCCAATGCGTCCCCGACGATCCAATGCTTGGCCGTGCGGCCGCGGGATTCGTCTGCCCCGCAGACCGCGACGAAGCGTCGCGCGACGCCCAGGCGCTCGAGAAGGGCGACGGCGGCTTCGGTCCTCTTCGACGTGGCGATCGCCATGGGCACGCCCGCCTCGTGCAGGCGCTCGAGCATGGCCTCGATTCCGTCGAAGAGGCCCAGCTCCAATTCCTTCGCCGAATAGCGCCGCCGATAGGCGCCGACGAAATAGCCGGGGTCGACGCCCAACTCGGCGAAGGACTCGGACAGCGGCGGTCCGACGAACCGCCGGTAGTACTCGCGGGGGCGGACGATTCCCGCCTCTTCCCGCATGATTCGGTCGAACGTCTCAGCGACGGCGTCCATGGAGTCGACGAGTGTGCCGTCCACGTCGAAAAGCGCCGGCCGTAGCGTGCGGCCTCCGCTCACAACTCGATTCCCTCAACGCTTCCGGCTCCGACGCGGGCGATCTTGCCCTTGACAAAGTCGAGAACGGTGGTCGGGCCGCCCTCTCCGCACGGGCCTTCGACCACGACGTCGACAACATGCCCGAGGTCGTCCTTGACCTCCCACCCGTTGACCATCGGGTCCTCCTCTCCCGGAAGGATGAGCGAGGATGTGAGCATGGCCTCCCCCAAGGATTCGAGGATCGCCTGGCTGATCCTGTGGTCTGGGATTCTCGCGCCAACTGTGTGCTTCTTCGGATTGACCGATATGCGCGGGACGTCCTTCGTCCCCTTGAGGATGAATGTGTACGGGCCGGGCGTGAGGGATTTGATGAGTCGGAACTCCGAGTTGCCGACGATCGCCAGCTGCCCCAGCTGGGCGAAGTCGTGGCACAGGAGTGTGAAGTGGTGCTTGTCTCCTACCTGGCGGATCGAGCGGATCCGCTCCAGGCCTTCTTTGTTTCCGAGCGAACAGCCGAGCGCATAGCCCGAATCGGTCGGAAAGGCGATGACTTCGCCCGACCGTATGTGCTCGACCACTTTGTCAACGAGCCTGGGCTGGGGATCGACGGGATGAATCTCGACGTAGCGGACCATGCGTGCACCTTCCCTTCTGGCATACTCACATTGCACGGTACACAAAAGACTACCAAGGAAGGGGAAGCATGGATCGCCAAGCAGCCGACGACGCCGCCCGGGCGGCCCTCGAACGGGAAGGCGTCGGCGACGCGGACGAGGCGTTCGACCTGGCGTCGGTCGACGTCGTCACTCGATGGGTCGTCGCCCGGGCCATTGAGACGGAGGCCAAACGGACGCTTCCCGACGCCGGCGTCGCCGGAGCGGGCACGTTGGGCGAGCTCCTCGATCTGGCGGAGAAGGATCGAGCCTAGACGGACAGCGGCGAAACAGATGAACAGGACCCCGCGGGGCCCTGTTCATCGATTGAGGCGACTGTCACGGCAAGTCATCGCAGGCACCGCGGACCGGGCCTCACCCGACTCGGTGGAGCCACCGAACCGGCGCGCCCGCACCGGCGTAGCGGAAAGGCTCGAGCTCGTCGTCCCAAGCCTGCCCGAGGGCAAGATTGAGCAAGCGACGCATCTCGTGCGCGTCTCCCCCCGCCTGGTCGATCGCAGCGCGGATTCGATTTTCCGGCACGACGACGTTGCCCATGAGGTCCGTCTGGGCGTAGAAGATCCCGAGGCCGGGTGTGGCTGACCATCTCCCGCCCTCGCTCACCGCTGTTCCATCCTCAGTGACCTCAAAGCGCAGATGCTCCCACCCGCCGAGGGCGGACGCAAGCATCGCTCCGGTTCCGACGTCGCCCACCCAAGAGACCTCAGCGCGGCTCATCGAAGGCAACGCTGGCTGTGCGGTCCATTCAAACCGCACGTCGTATCCGAGCACACTGGACACCGCCCATTCGACGTGCGGCCGAACGGCGGGCGATACCGAGTGTATGAATATGACGCCTCGGGTGGCGTGTTTTGCACTCATGGCGTTCCTCCTTTAGGTGGCTTTCCCCTTGTCACCCTGCCGGAGGAATCCCTCCTATCGTGCCACATCACGAGGGAAAACGCCATAGGGAAAAGAAACCGCCGCCGGTGCGCGTCCGACGTCCGTGCCGGCCCTCAGAGGTCCCGTATCGCCCTCATCGCCTTCTTCCGAGTCTCCCTATCGAGCCTGTCGATGTACAGATGCCCGTCAAGGTGATCGACTTCGTGCTGAATGCATCGTCCCATGAGACCTTCGCCTTCGACGACCTTTTTCCGTCCGTCAAGGTCGGAGCCCTCGGCACGGGCGTACAACGCGCGCTTCGTCGGGAACCACAGATCCGGGACAGACAGGCACCCTTCCTCGCCGTCTTGGAACTCGTCGTCGGAAAGCTCGACGATAACCGGGTTGAGAATGTAACCGATCTCACCTTCGATGTTCCAGGAGAATGCGCGTAAAGAGACACCGATTTGATTTGCCGCGAGGCCTGCGCGTCCGTCCATGTCGACGTTCTCGACGAGGTCTTCGACCAGCGCCTTCACCCCCGGAGTGATTTCGTCAATGGGTGAGCACGGCGTGCGCAGGACGGGATCGCCCACGATGCGAATTGGTCGAAAAGTCATGGATCAAGTCTAGGGCACATCGGCCCGAGCGGAGGGTCGGCGTGCCTGAGCGGCGTCGGAGGGCCCCGACAGGTCTTTGAAGTATCTGGCCACCGGCCACCGTTCAAATCCCACCGCTTCGTATGTCGCTCGAGCCGGTGCGTGGCCGGGGTCTCCTCCTGTTTCCACCATGAGCATCCGCATTCCCAGCCCCCCGGGTGCGCGACTCCGCCCGTTCGATGAGCCGACGGGCTATTCCCCGCCTCCGCCACGGGGGATCGACGGCGAGAATGTACACCTCGCCCATGCTGTCTTCGGGGTGCATGCGCGTGCAGACCCATCCGACAGGGCGTTCGCCGTCGAGGGCGACGTCGATGCCGGAGGACTCGGCGTCAAGCACGAAGGCGACGTCGTCGGACTGGCGGCGCTCCCATCCCGCCGGATAAAAGCACTCGTAGACGAATCCCGGCACAGACTGGCGCATGAGGGGGAAGACGTCTTCCCACGCCCTCAGAGAGAGCTCGATCAGCGCTTCACGATGCTCTGCGCGGTAGGGGACAACGGAGACCATGGACATCGCTCCTAACAGTCGTGCGGGATCCGACGGGACCCGAGGTCTCTTCCACGGAGGCGGCCAACCGCATTCGCCCCTGGGCGGGCTCCCGGCGCCTTTGTCCGCGCACGGCTTCTGCGTCTGCTGAGCGGTCGGATCTGAGTATTATGCGAAACAGGGGCGGAACCGGACAGCCTCACCCCTGTGCGTCGGCTCCCGCGGCTGGACTCGAACCAGCAACCGTTCGATTAACAGTCGAATGCTCTGCCATTGAGCTACGCGGGATCGCGAACACGAAAACTTTAGCAGCAGCAGCGGACCGCCGCCAATCTCATTGCGGTGCCTTGCATCACAGAGACTTGCGGCGTCCTGCCGCGGCGCTTCGCTTCGCGCTGGAAACGGCACGCGGTCATGTCGAGGAGGCCTCGCCCCTTTCGGGAGCTTCCGGCTCCGATCCGCGAGTTTCCGCGTCGGGGATGGGGCCTTCGGCGTCTGTCTCGACTGCGTTTGCAGGCGTCGCCGCATCTGCATTCATCGCAGCACGCGCATTCGTCGCCGCATCTGCATTCGTCGCAGGGCCGGCCGCCGACGGCTGCTCAGCGCCGTCTCTCGGAGAATTCGAGGATGCGTCCGCCGAGCTTTCCCCGACCCCTGCCTCCCTCGGATTCGCGAGTCGGACGGAGGCACCGGGCAACTCCTCAACGCCCGACGGCGTCAGGCTCTCCGTCTCAGGCTCGCTCTTCGGAGCAGCTGAGCTTTGCGAGACGGCCGGGATGGCCGAGGCGCTTTCCGGAGCCGCCGCGTCTGGCGAAACAGAGCCCTCCGGCTCGAGATCGCTTTCCGGAGCCGGGACGTCCTGCGAAGTCGTCGAAGGGCTCTCCGGGGCCGGGGCGCTCTCCGATTCTGTCAGGCTTTCCAGCTCTGTCGGGCTTTCCAGCTCTGGCGCGCTCTCCTGCTTCGCCTCGCTCTCCGAAACGGCACGCACGCCCGGCGCGTGCGATGCGCCTGCGGAACTCGCCTCCGACTCGGGCACCTCGCCTGAAAACGCGCCGTCGGCGGCCTGCGCAGCCGCTGCGACGCCGACTTCGGGCCCGTTCGCCGAACCGACCGCTTCATCTGCTTTCGCATCTCCGGCGACCTCAGCAGCATCGACGGCTTCAAGGGCTTGCGCGGCCTCGGCATTTTCCGCATCTCCAACGGCCTCGACGGCTTCAAGGGCTTTTGCGGCCCCAGCCTCCTCGACGGATTCCGCAGGCGCAGCAGCAAGCGGCTCCGGCGAGACAACGTCCGCTTCGACCGAGGTCTGAGACTTCTCGTCGGCTGCCTCGACGTCCGCGCAGTCCTCTTCCGGCTCCTTTTTGCGGGCCCCTTCCGCCTCCTCCGGGGACGCCTGAGGATCGGCCGCGTCGGCGTCGTCTGCTCGCAGAGCCGACTCCGGCGAGGGATCGTCGGAGACCCCCCACCCTTCGTCGCCGTCGGACTCGAGCCCGACGATGTCGCGCAGCGTCTCTTCGAGTTCGGCGATCGCCTGCTCGTCCTCTTCCTTCGCGCGTCCGTCGATGATGACCTGAGTGAACAGGTCGTCTTTGTCGTCGCGTCTGACCATCG
>ERZ773014.1166-NODE-1166-length-17024-cov-25.278154_pt1 | contig 17024 bp, 21 predicted proteins | sample MGYA00580841_ERZ773014 | MGnify/ENA primary metagenome ERZ773014 (study PRJEB29015, sample SAMEA2737989) | human oral metagenome | biome: human oral; feature: human-associated habitat; material: dental | place: China | collected 2067 ...
CCAACGTGATGCCGATGCGGCGCAGATAGGCAACGCGCCCGATCTCGAACCAGCGGATGTAGTTCGCGTGGTGCACGACCTCCATCGCATCCGTATCGTAGAAATTCACCCGATGTTCAACACGAATCGGCATGAATGCTCCCTTCCTTCATATCGTCAAACAACTTCCTCCATGCGCGCAGCACGCGCAAGATAGCTCTCAATGCGCGCGAGCGACTCCGTCCCCATAATCGGCCTGCCGGACTCAAAGAAGCTGCACGGCGCTGTCTGCACACCAGCGACCACCGTCGTCAGACCCGTCCGCCGCGCCAGCTCCTCGACCGTTCCCTCGTTGCCGTCCACAAATCCCACCGTTTTCGGCAGGAGCCGCCGCAACGTGTCCTTAAAATAGTTAAAATGCGTGCAACCGAGCACAATCGCGGAATACTTGCGCAAATCGTAAGGAGAAAGCGCATCCCATAGATACGCCTCGACGCGCGGCGAGGAGAACTCCCTGCGCTCGGCAAACTCGACGAGACGTGGAAGTGCGAGGAGGTCCACAAGATTCTTCGCATCATGCGCCGAAACGAGGCGCCGCAGTTTTTCACCGTTTATGGTGATGGGCGTCGCCGTTACGAGCACGCGACGATCCGCATCCTGCTCGAGCGCCATTTTCACCGCAGGCTCCATGCCGATGATTGGCACCTCATAGAGGCGCCGCATCTCATCCACAGCAACCGAAGTCGCCGTATTGCAGGCGACAACGACGGCATCTGCCCTCTGCTTTTCGATGAGGAAACGGAATGCCTCCCGTACATAGCCACGCACGGCAGGCACGGACTTCGTTCCATAGGGCACATGATCCCGATCGGCAAAGAAGATGAATTCCTCCGACGGCAGCACCCGCCGTGCGTGGCTGAGCACCGTCAGTCCGCCAATCCCCGAATCAAACAGAGCAATTCGCATATGCCATCTCCTCTTCTGCACCGAATCACACGAACCTATTATACCAACTTATTTCGCCTTTGACAAATTCACACGCTTCTTGTTATAACCTCCTCATTGAACTTTTACAATATTTTATCATTTTGATGAGGAAGTTATTTCAGATATTGCACAAATAAAAAATAAGCCTTATACAAGGCTTACACACGGCTCGTCATAATCTTGGAGCAGAACATCATGCGTGAGGAACAGCATATTCTCACATTTTGCCTGACAGATGAGTAGACGATCAAACGGATCCTTGTGCGGTTTCGCATGTTCGGCACGCGCAAGAGTATGCAACGTAAAGATATGCCCCTCACGCAAGGAAAGTTGGCGAATTCCTGCCTCCTCGCAATACATGGTAATGTCTTCGGCTCTTACCGGCATTTGTGTCGGATGCAGGAGATATTTTAATTCGATCTCCCAAAGAGAAATGATACTGTAATATATGTCATTCTCGGTCTGCTCAATGATCACTCTCGCCTTTTTCGACAGTTTTACGTCATCCGACAGCGTCCACAGCAGAATGTGTGTATCCACTAAAATCTTCATCAGTGTGCCTCGAACATATCCATGACTTCCTCATCCCAACGCTGAAAATCATCGGGAACAATGAATTTTCCCCTTGCCACACCGATTCGCCTTTTTCCCTGCGTTTTGCGGATGAGCGTCATTTGGACAATAGGTGTGCCGCTGCGCGCAATGCAGATCACATCTTCCTCGCCACTCTCCAATGTTTTGACCAGTTTCGACAAATCGGTTTTCGCTTCGAGCATATTTACCTGACGCATGGTCGACCACTCCTTTCTAGCTAATTTAGCTAACCTTATATTACTACAAAAAACTTCATTTTTCAATATGTACTATGTGCCATAAATACGCTACGGCTATTGACAGCTCTCCTGCATTTTTGATAAAATAGCGACGCTGAACACGGAGAGGTGTCCGAGTGGTTTAAGGAGCCGGTCTTGAAAACCGGTGATGCGGCAACGCACCGTGGGTTCGAATCCCACCCTCTCCGCCATATTTTGAAATTGAAAAGAGGCTGCTGCACAAAATCAACGTGCAGCAGCCTCTTCTTTGTCCCTCTTTCCCCGTACGACAGGGAAATCCAAAAGCGTTTTCTTACAGCGTGCCGAAGATGCGGTCACCCGCATCGCCGAGTCCCGGTACAATGTAGCCATGATCATTGAGGCGTTCGTCCACGGCGGCGACGTAGATCGGCACATCGGGATGGTCGGCAGCCACGCGCCGAATCCCCTCGGGCGCGGATACAAGACACATGAGGATGATGTTCCGCGCGCCCTTCTCCTTGAGCAGTGTGAGTGCTGCCGACGCGCTACCGCCCGTCGCGAGCATGGGATCGGGAACGATGAGTGTGCGATCCTCCACACCGCTCGGAAGTTTCGCGTAGTACTCGACGGGCTCGAGTGTCTTCGGATCGCGATAGAGTCCGATATGACCGACGCGCGCAGCAGGAACGAGTGTCAGAATGCCGTCAAGCATGCCGAGTCCCGCGCGCAGGATGGGCACGATGCCAAGCTTCTTGCCCTCAAGCATCTTCGCGTGACACGCTGCGACGGGCGTTTCGATCTCCACATCGCGCAGCGGGAAATCGCGCGTGATCTCGTACGCCATAAGCATTGCGATCTCCGAGAGCAGCTCGCGAAACTCCTTCGTCCCCGTCTCCTTCATGCGCATGAGCGTCAATTTGTGCTGGATGAGCGGATGGTCAACGAGATGGAGACTCTTGATATCGGACGGATGGAATGTATCAGCCATGGAAAAGGCTCCCTTTCTTCCAGAAAAAGTTACTCATAAAGGGGATACTTGTCGCAAAGCGCAGCGACACGGCTCCGTGCCTCCTCCCTGCGCGCTTCGTCCGCCGGTGCGTCGAGGACGTGGGCGATGATCCGCGCCACCTCGCGCATATCATCTTCCTTGAAGCCGCGTGTCGTGAGTGCCGGTGAACCGAGGCGAATGCCGCTCGTGATGAACGGGCTGCGCGGCTCAAACGGGATCGTGTTGCGGTTCGCCGTAATATTGACTTCGTCGAGGAGATTCTGTGCATCCTTGCCCGTGATGTCCTTGTTCGTGAGATCAACAAGCATAACATGCGTATCTGTGCCGCCTGAGACAATGCGGTAGCCAAGCTTCGTCAGCTCATCTGCGAGCGCCGCCGCATTCTTCACCACCTGTGCGCCGTATTCCTTGAACGAGGGCTGCAGAGCCTCACCGAGCGCGACCGCCTTTGCCGCGATGACGTGCATAAGGGGTCCACCCTGAATGCCGGGGAATACCGCTTTGTTGATCTTCTTGCCGAGCTCCTCGTCGCGCCCGAGGATGATGCCGCCGCGCGGACCGCGCAGGGTCTTATGCGTGGTCGAGGTCACGACATCGGCGTGGGGTACGGGGCTCGGATGCTGCCCTGCGGCAACGAGTCCTGCAATGTGCGCCATATCCACCATAAAGATCGCGCCGACCGCCTTGGCAATCGCCGCGATGCGCTCAAAGTCAATCGTACGCGCATATGCCGAAGCCCCTGCAATGATCATCTTCGGCTTGTGCTCCTTTGCAAGGCGCTCGAGTGCGTCATAGTCGATGCGCTCCGTTTCCTTGTCCACGCTGTAGGGAATGACCTTGTAATACGTGCCGGAGATGTTGACGGGGCTGCCGTGCGTCAAATGTCCGCCATCCGTCAAATTCATGCCGAGGATCGTATCACCCGGCTGAAGGAGTGCGAAGAACACCGCCATGTTCGCCTGTGCACCCGAGTGCGGCTGGACATTTGCCCATGCCGCACCGAAGAGTTCCTTTGCTCGATCGATCGCAAGCTGCTCTGCCACATCGACGTATTCGCAGCCGCCGTAGTAACGCTTGCCCGGGTATCCCTCGGCGTACTTGTTCGTGAGCACGCTGCCCTGCGCCTCCATGACGGCACGGCTGACAATGTTCTCCGAGGCAATGAGCTCCAGCTTTGTGCGCTGACGATTGAGTTCCGCTTCAATTGCCTCAAACACCTGTGCATCTGCCTTTTTCAGCGAATCCATAATGCTCATAGAAACTCTCCTTAGCTTTTTTTATTATTCTGCAGCGCCATCGTCTTCTCGATGCGGCGCGCATGACGCCCGCCTTCAAACTCCGTACGGATCCACGCGCGTACGATCTCACCCGCAGGACCGAATCCCAGCACGCGTCCGCCAAGAGCAAGCACATTCGCATCGTTGTGCCTCCGCGCCATGATCGCCGAATACACATCCGTGCAGAGCGCGGCGCGAATGCCGTCGATCTTGTTCGCCGCAATCGAGATGCCGATGCCTGTGCCGCAGAGGACAATGCCGCGATCCGCCTTGCCCGAGACGACATCGGCGCAAACCTTCTCCGCAATATCCGGATAGTCGACCGACTCCCTGCCGAAGGTGCCGATGTCTTTCACACGCACATCGCTGAACTCATGGAGCACCATCTTGACCTCTTCCTTGAGCTCCACCCCGCCGTGGTCGCTGCCAATCGTAATATTCATGAAAATGCCCTCCTTCTCATACGTCATCATTCTAGCATAAACGCCGGAAAAATAACAGTGCTGCTAGCGCTGAAAACGCGTGCGTACGGTAAGCGATGCAAAGAAGAATACGGCGGCTGCCGCCACGATTGCCGCGCCTGCGGCAATGCCAAAGTAGTACGCGGTAAAGAGCCCGATCAGCCCGGACAGGAGTGCAAGTACGACCGAGGCGACGTGATACTCCTTGACACTGCGCGCAATGTTGCGGGCAGCTGCACCCGGCAGAACGAGCAGTGCATTGATGATGAGGATGCCGACCCATTGGATGCTCACGGCGACGACAATGGCGAGCAGCGCGGCGAACACAGACTCCACAGCAATGGTGGAGATGCCGCGGCTGCGCGCAAGCGACGCATTGACCGAAAGCAGAAGCAGGCGGTTGAAGAGAAATACCCAGCCGATGAGAACAAAGGCATTGACTGCGAGCAGTCCCCCGAGATCGGCGGGCGTAATGCTCAGGATGTCGCCGATGAGCAGCGGAGAGAATTTTGCAAAGCTCCCGCCGTGGCTCATAACCATCAGACCGACTGCGATCGCCGTCGAGGAGAACACGCCGATGACCGTATCCGCCGATGCCGCCGTGCGATGCTTGATCCATGTGATGAGGAGGGCGAACAGAACGGAGAAGATGAGCAGCGATGTGAGCGGCGAAAACAGCCCAACAAGCGCACCGATGGCAATGCCCGTGAAGGCACCATGTCCGAGCGAATCCGAGAAGAACGCCATACGGCTTGAGACCACCATCGTCGAGAGCAGACCGAAGAGCGGCGTCATGAGGAGGATCGCGAGGAGGGCGTTCTTCATGAATGTGTACTCCATCCACGCAAACGGGAGAAGTGCATCCATCCCGTCATAGATCAGTTCCATAAACGTGCCTCCTCTCCGTTCCTCTCTGCCATCTGCCGCCGCAATTGGCCAACATCGGGCAGAATGCCAAAGAGCCGTTCCATCTGCGGATCGGCAAAGACCTCCATCGGTGTCCCCGCTGCCGCAATCCCGTGATCCATCAGCACGACCTTGTCCGCATGCCGCGCAACCATGCCGAGATCGTGCGAGATGAGGAGGATCGCGAGATCCTCCTGCGCGCGCAGCTGACCCAAGATGTCATAAAAGAGAGCGAGACCGTTCTGATCGACGCCCGAGACCGGCTCATCAAGCAGGAGGAGATTCGGCAATGGGTCAAGTGCGAGTGCAAGCAGAACGCGCTGCAGCTCTCCGCCCGAGAGCGCGCCGAGGCGGCGGTCGATCAGATGCTCCGCGCGCACGCGCGCCAATCCTGCGCGTGCCCGCGCACGGCAGCCGCGCGCAGGAAAAAGCCAGACGGGGCGCTTTGTCTGGCACGCCATAAAGAGATCCAAAACCGTTGTCGGTGCACTCAGGTCGAGGCGCAGATACTGCGGCACATAGCCGATGACGGGATGTCCCGTATGACGATCGTCCGCATCGACGAAGCGCAGACTTCCCGTATGCGACGTCTCGCCGAGGATTGCACGCAGAAGAGTGCTCTTTCCCGCACCGTTAGGACCGATGATGGCGGTCATCTCCCCACAGTGAAAATGCAGATTGACATGCGAAAAGACCTCAAACGTCCCGAACGAAACGCCGAAGTCTTCGATTTTGGTACAGCAGAAATGCGCGCAGCCCTCCGCTGCTCCCTTGTGATGAAAGATATGCCTGAGCATGGTGATCCTTATCCTAATCCGTCAGCCGACGAAACTTCCACGTCCCCGCTGCGATGCCGAGCGCGGCATAGCCGATGACGACCGTGAGCGAGAGCGCGGAGAAATCCCCTGCCATCCCAAGGCTGCGCAGGAGATGGCTCGTATGCGTCAGCGGCAGAATTTCCACAAGCCAACGCACAGCATCGGGCAGCGCTGCCGTCGAGAAGAATGTGCCGCAGAGAAAGGACATGGGCAGCAGCACGTAGAGGTTGACCTGACTCATCTCCTCATAGGTGGAGATATACATCGCCGCGAGAAAACCGATCTCCGCGAAGATCATGCAGTTCAGCGTAAGTACGAAGAGAAAGAGAGGCGTGATCGTGAAATGCGCACCGAAGAGATAGCTCAGCACAACGATGATCGCCGAGGAGATCAGACCGCGCAGCACCGCGCCCGCAACCTTACCGATGACATACGCATCGGGACGAATGGGCGCGATCAGATACTCCTCGAGACTCTTATGGTAGATACGCTCCGCGTGCACGGAGATAATACTGTTGAAGCTGATGTTCATGGAGTTCATCGCAAGAAGTCCCGGAACGAGAAAGTCGAGATAGGAACCCGTGCCCACGTCGATGCTGCGCCCGAGCCCCCAACCGAAAGCAATGAGGAACATGAGCGGCGAAACCATGCGGCTGAGCACATATTTTGTCAGGCGGCGGCGCAAAACAATCCAGTCGCGCCAGAACACCGTCCAGATATCGTGCAGCATCAGAGTCCCTCCTTTCGCCCCGTGAGCTCGATGAAAACATCCTCGAGATTCGTCGGACGCAAAAGGACGCGCCCATGCGCCTCCTCGATATGACGCGCATGGGCGCGTGCCTCCTCACGGGTATGAAAGAAGCGATAGGCGCGCCCATCCTCCTCGTCCCATTCCACGGCATAGGTGCCGAGTGCCTCACAGAACGCCTGCGGCGTCTGCACATCGATGAGTTCTCCTTTATTGATGATGGAAACGCGGTCACAGAGTGCCTCTGCCTCCTCGATGTAATGTGTCGTCAGCAGAACCGTCACGCCGCTTTTTGCAATTTCGCGCACGAGATCCCAGATATGCCGTCGAATCTGTGGATCGAGCGCAACCGTCGGCTCATCGAGGAAGAGCACCTGCGGGCGATGGATCAGGGCGCGCGCGATGAGGAGGCGTCGCTTCATCCCACCCGAGAGACGCCGCACATTATCGTTCCGCACCTCCGCGAGCTCCATCTCCCGGAGCAGATCCTCGATCCGCTCGGTTCGCTCTGTAGCCCCCATATGATGCAGACGTGCGTGCAGCTCCATATTCTCCCAAACAGTGAGTTCCTGATCGAAATTCACATGCTGCGGAACAACGCCAATCCGCTTCTTGACAGTGCGCGGGTCGCGACTGAGATCATGTCCGCCGATGCGAATCGTTCCGCTCGTCGGCTGCGTCTGCATCGTGAGCATACGGATGATGGTCGTCTTGCCTGCACCATTCGGACCGAGAAGCCCGAAGACCTCACCGTGCCGAACGGAGAGACTGATCCCCGCCACTGCCGTTTTCCATGTCTTTTGCTTTTCCGCATTCGTATGCGGAAATGTCTTGACGAGATCCTCCATCTCGATCATCATTGATTCCATCGTATTCAATCAGCCCGAAATTGAATGCCCGCTACGAGACGCGCCTTTTCCATGACCGCAATCACCGCCCGCGATGTCTGCATTCCTTCCTCCACACTCAAATAGTCCTTCCTTGCAAAGATGTCCCGCATCGCCTCGAACTCGTGCACCATGCGGTGCTCGTGACGGTTGAGCGCATATGTCTGCGGTTCCCTGCCGTGCAGCCCGATCGTAAAAGACGGGAGTGTGTTTATCGCTCCCTCTGCGCGAATCCACCCCGACTCTCCCTGGATCATAAAGAACGATGGGCTGGTACTGTCCTTTGCCGCTGCTGCCGTCGCAATGAAGCCATCATAGCGCAGCGTCATCACCCCGGACGTATCAATCCCGTTGAAGCCGATGTTCGCCGTATAGGCAGCTGACTGCGGGCGACCGAAGAGCGAGACGATGAGCTCCAGATTATATACATTCAGATCGTAAAGCGCTCCACCCGAGAGCGACGGATCAAAAGCCGGTGCCACATCGTGCGCAAGATAGCGGTCATAGCGGCTCGAGTACTTCGAATAGTTTGCCTGCACGAGGCGGATCAGCCCAAGCTGCGGCAGAGCCTCCAAGATCCCCTGATAATTCGGAAGGAAGAGCGGGGTCACCGCCTCGAACAGATAGCACTGTGCAGCGCGTGCGCGTGCAATCAACTCCTCTGCCTCCGCGAGCGTCGAGGTAAAGGGCTTTTCCAGAATGACGTGCCAGCCTGCCGCAATCGCCTGCCGTGCATAGTCAAAATGTGCGCTGTTGACAATGCCGATGTAGACGAAGTCCGCCTCATGCGCCGTGAGCATTGCTCCGTAGTCTGTCGCCACCTGCGCGATGCCGAACTCCTGCGCCAGCGCCCGTGCCTTGTCCCGGCTCTGCGGACGTGCACAGATCGAAACAACCTCGACTCCCTCCACCTGACGCAGAGCCGTAAGTGCCTCCCGTGCAATCATCCCCGTACCAACAACTGCTATCTTCATTTCTAAGTTCTCCTTAAAATACGAAATTATTTGATCCGTCTGACGTATCGTACCAGTGATATTATTATAGCAGGCTATTTGCATAAAGAAAAGAGTCTGCTGCGGAAGTGCATACTTCCTGCAGCAGACCCTTGGACCGCAATTGATATATATCCGCAGCTTACTTCATGATTTTGAGATGATCTGCGTCCGCATCTTTATTTCCCTGCAGCGCATCCCATGCGTCATTGACACGCTCTACAAACGCAGCTCGAATATCCTTGTTCTCACCAAGACCATGCAGATACGTATTCACCTTAAAGCCCTGGCTCTGAAGAATGTTCTTATGCGAATCCGGCTCATCGCCCGCCATATCATTGTTCGCATGATCGCCCGCGACCATCATAATCGGCATGAGCGTCACCATTTTGACATTTGCCTTTTTGAGCTTCGGGATGACATCCTCGAGACTCGGCCAGCCCTCAACCGTATAGACGTATACGTTCTTATAGCCGAGTGCATCGAGCTTTGCCTGAATCACAGAGTAATATGCATTGGAAACATGCGGCGTTCCATGTGCCATGAGGAGCAGAGCGTCATTCTTGTCGAGCTCCGGGAACTGACTGGAAACGGCCTTGATGAACTCCGTCACGTCATCCGCCTGCTCCTCCTGCCCCTGCCAGTACATCAGGGACGTGCCGCACGTCATCGTCTTGAACTGATCTTTATACTCGTTGTACACAGCCTTGACATAGGAATACTCCATGCCCGGGATGACATCGAGCGAGACGAGCGCCACGCGCGAATAGCCATCCGCCTTGAGCTGTGCAAGCGCCTCCTCGGGGGTCGGGTACTTCACCCCCTCATTCTTTGCAATGCGGTCGATGATGATATGGGAGGTAAACGCCGTCACAACCTTCACTTCCGGATACGCTGCCTGAATATCGCGCACCGTCGCCTCGATCGTCTTCTCGCGCGTCTCCTTAAACGTCGTTCCGAAGCTCGCCACGACAATGGCATCCTTGTTCGTCAGATTTTGAAGCTGCGGATTCTCATACTTCAGGACGCCGATTTCCGATGCCTCCATGAGCGCCGGCGTTGCCGTCTTCACCTCGGGGTTCAGCTCATACGCAGCCTCTGCGGGGCTGTACGAAAAGCCCAGAACTGCCGAGCAGGCGAGTGACGCGACCAGCATTTTCTTCCAATTCTTCATGCGGATTCCTCCTAAAATAATGAAAAATAAAGGCTTTCCTGCCGCAACAAGAAAACCCATGATCCTGATACAGGACATGAATCCCCTTCCCGTCGCTCGCAGGTCTGTGCCTATGGCACGCGGTGGATTGTCAAACAGGCAGTTCTCCTGGCTCGGTTCATCGCTCTCCTGCGCCTTCCCAAGAGGCTCTTTCTCCCAGTGGCATCGTTGCAGGTTTGCTCCCCTCACAGTGGCGGGACCGCGCCGGCTCATCCGGCTTCTCTATTAAGCATGCGCAAATGCGCTGCACCTATTTCCCCTTCATTCAGTTATAAGACTATACATAGAATACATCGTTACGCATTCATTGTCAATCGTTTCATGCGCTTATTTGGATGTGTCTGTTTCTACACGGGAGCGCCACAGTCCCTTCTCAGCCGTAGAGGGAGCAGCAGCCTCTTCGACAAAGGCAGAAACCGCATCGTAGTTTGCGCGAACACCGGACTCCGTATTCCGATACGTCACAGCATTCGCCCGATCCACACCAATCGCACCTGCCTCCTCTGCCGCGTCGATGTTCGCGCCGAGGTAGACGAAGTCCCACCCCGCCTTTTCCTGCTTGTCCGAGATCATCTGCTTGACCTTTGGCTTCGTGAACTCCGTGCTCGCATTCTCCATTCCGTCCGTAATGATGACGAAGATCACCTTTGTTCCCTTCGTCTTGACGACAGGTTCACGCTCCACATTCAAAATCGTACTGCCAACAGCATCGAGCAGTGCCGTCGTGCCTCCCACCTCGTATTCCTTATCCGTCAGCGGCTTCACTGCACCGATGTTCCGGCTCTCATAGAGCACGTCCGTCTTATCGTTAAAGAGGACGGTCGTCACGCGAACGGGAACATCGAGCGCTTTTTGCTTTTCGATCATAGAGTTGAATCCGCCGATTGTGTCGGACTCCAGCCCCTGCATCGAACCGCTCTTATCGAGGATGAGCACGAGCTCAATGCGCTCCGGTTTCTCCGCCGCCTTTGCTGCAGCCTCCGCCTGTGTCACAGCGACACTGACAAACACCATGGACAGTACACAGGCAAACAGAACGGATTGGATTTTCTTCCACATGACAGAACCTCCTTTACAGAACAAGAACAACAACATCTACTGATATCATATCAGGTTCAAAATCTTTTTTCTACTTATTTTCTGATTGCAAAATGAATAAAAAAGAGGAGCTTTCTGCTCCCCTATTCCTCTTCTGGCGTATGTACACCGCGATTGATCGTCGTGAGTCCGCGATAGACCGTGCCGATGTCGAGGTCATCCCCGCGCGACTCCATATATTTTTCCAACTTGCGCTTTACGCGCTGTAACGCGTTGTCGATCGACTTCACCTGACGGTGCAGGTCGACCGCGATCTCCTGATAGGACTTGCCGTCGAGATAGCTCATGAGCACGCGCCACTCAAGATCGCTCAGGATCTCCTCCATCTTCTGCTCAATATCCACGAATTCCTCGCGGCTGATGACAAGCTCCTCGGGGTCACTGATGCGCGCGCCCGAGAGCACATCGAGCAGCGTACGGTCGGAGTCCTCGTCATAGATGGGCTTGTTGAGCGAGACATAGGAGTTCAGCGGGATGTGCTTCTGCCGCGTCGCTGTCTTGATCGCCGTGATGATCTGACGCGTCACGCAGAGTTCGGCGAACGCGCGGAAGGACGAGAGTTTGTCCTCGCGATAGTCACGAATCGCCTTGAAGAAGCCGATCATGCCCTCCTGCACAATATCCTCGCGGTCCGCACCGATGAGAAAGTAGGAGCGCGCTTTGGAGCGCACGAAGTTACGGTACTTGTTGATGAGATAGTCCAGCGCCTCATCGCCCTCACAGGAGCGGATGTGGGCGAGCAATTCCTCATCCGAATACCCGTCATAGACACTGTTTTCTGCGGCTATCTCATCCGTCTCGTCCTCTTCCACATCGAGATCACCCGGCTCCAATTCATCCGATGATGCCTGATCCTCATCCAACATGGACTTTTGCTTATCGCCGTAAAAAATCATAACGACTGCTCCGTCTCTCCTATAGGATTATCACTGAACTCCTGCAAACGAAGCGCAGTTTCCCTTACAAATGTCCTGATTTCATTATACCTCTATTGCAAAACTTCCGTCAAGAGAATCGCTGATAAAATAGGTCCGCTACGTTGGTGCAGAATTTATCAGTGCTTCCCAAGATACAAAAAGAGAGCGCAACGTCCGTTACGCCCCTGCCATCTGTGGTTCAGACACGTTCGCGAATGACGACCTTTTCCTCCGAATCAATATCCCTGAGCAATACGGAAACATCTTCGTGCGCTGAGGTCGGGACATTCTTGCCGACGTAGTCTGCGCGTATGGGCAGCTCCCGATGTCCGCGATCGATGAGGACGGCGAGCTGGATCATGCGCGGGCGTCCAATATCGAGGAGTGCATTCATTGCGGCTCGGATTGTACGCCCCGTATAGAGCACATCGTCCACGAGCACGATGGTCTTGCCCGTGATATCGACCGGCATCTCCGTCGGATGCACAATCGGCTGATAGGACAGCTCGTTGAGATCATCTCGGTAAAGCGTGATATCAAGCACCCCGCACGGCAGTTCACGCTGTTCGATACGTGCGATCTCGGCGCCAATGCGCGCAGCAATCGGCACCCCACGTGTACGGATGCCCACGAGCACGAGGTTCTCCGTCCCCTTGTTCTTCTCGACAATCTCGTGCGCAATCCGCATGAGCACGCGCCGAATTCCATCATCGTCCATGAGGATTGCCTTTTCTCTGAACTGTATCATCCTGTCATCTCCTTATCTGCTGCTTTGCAGCGTGTGCAAAATTTCCTCCATATCCGCAGGGAGCGGCGCGGTGAACACCATCCCCTCTCCCGTGCGCGGATGCGTCAGGCTGAGCGAGAAGGAATGAAGCGCCTGCCCTTGGATCGCAAACGGATGTTTTTTCGCTGTATACTTCGTATCACCGACAAGCGGGTGTCCGATGCTCGTCATGTGAACGCGAATCTGGTGCGTGCGTCCCGTCTCGAGACGACACGCGACATAGGTGTAGGCGCCAAAGCGCTCCAAGACCTCGAAATGCGTGGTCGCAGGCTTGCCGTTTTCTCGTACAATCGCCATCTTCTTCCGGTCAGTCGGGTGCCGACCGATATCCCCCGTGATGACGCCCGCACGTGGAACAATATTCCCGTGCACGATGGCACGATACTCACGCTGCGCCTCCTTATCCCGAATCTGACGCGCGAGATAGTGATGTGCCATGTCATTCTTCGCCGCGACCATGACGCCGGACGTATCCTTGTCGAGGCGATGCACGATGCCGGGACGCAGCGCCCCGTTGATACCCGAGAGATCCTGACAGTGATGGAGAAGTGCGTTGACGAGTGTCCCTTGATAGACACCTGCGGCGGGATGGACAATCATGCCGCGCCGCTTGTTAATGACAATGATATCTGCATCCTCATAGAGAACGTCAAGCGGGATATCCTCTGCCGCGATCGTAACCTCTTCCGCAGCGGGCACAGCGCACGCAATCTGCTCACCGCCGCGCAGCTTATAGTTTGCCTTGCGTGTCACACCGTCCACTGTGACCAGTTCCTCCGCAATGAGGCGCTGTAGATAGCTGCGCGAAAAATCCGGCATGCTCCGCACAAGGAAGACATCTAGGCGCTCTCCCACCTGTTCCGCTACAAATAAAACATTCACCGCAGGAACTCCTTTTTCTGCACAAAGAGCGCCCAGAGAACAGCAGTCGTCCCAAGAACGATAGCAATATCTGCCACATTAAATACCGGCCACACGCGGAAATCGAAGAAATCCACGACGTGCCCCAAGCGAATGCGGTCAATCAGATTGCTCACGGCACCCGCCGCGAGGGCAACGCTGCCGTAGTGGATCAGCGTACCGCTCCGGCGCAGGCGCTCATATAAGAAGAGAAAAGCGATGGAGAATACGATTGCTGTCACGAGGAAGAGCCACTGCTGATCGCGGAAGATGCCAAACGCCGCCCCCGGATTGAGGACGAATGTAATATGAAAAAACGGTGGCACAACGGGAATGCTCTCGCCCGGCAGCATTGTCAGTTCCACATAATATTTCACCAGCTGGTCAATCAGCAGTATACCGAAAAAAGAAAATGCGGCTTTCACGCGTCCGCTCATCGCTCTCAAATTTCCTCCTCGCCCTGCCGCTTCCCATCCGCCTCATGGTTTGCCTTCTTTTCGGCTGCCATATCTGGCATCTCCGCAATCGCGTCATTGATGAGTGCAAGCTCTGCCTGCACATTGCTCTTCATACGGCGCAGGAACTGGTGCTTCTCACGCACGAGACGCTCGTACTCTGCGACTACGGCACGCACCTTGTCCGCAGCATCGTCCATCTGCGCCTTTGCCTGAAGCGTCGCCTCCCGGCGCAGATTCTGCGCCTCCTTTGCTGCCGCCTCAAGCATTTGATCCGCATTGCGCTTGGCATTTGTTGTGACTTCCTCGGCTGTTTTCTGTGCGACGATCAGCGTCTCGCGCATGCTCTGCTCGATGCGGCGGAACTCATCGCCTGCCGCCCTCTCGCGCCCGAGCTCCGCGCGCAGGTGTTCGTTCTCATCGAGCGCTGCCGCATATGCCTGCATCACCTCGTTGAGAAAATCGTTGACCTCAGTCTCATCGAATCCGCGAAAGCTCCTGCCAAACTCCTTCGCGTGTATATCCATCGGTGTCAGCATTCCGCTCCCGCCTTTCCTCAAAAAAATCGCTTCAATACGACGACCGTACGGCCCTTCTTCGTCTGTCCGCACACCGCAGTCACCTCGACGCGCCCGCGTCCGCGCATGGAGAGCACATCGCCCTCCTTGATCGTCTTGGAGGCGCTGCCCGTACTCTGCCAGTTGAGCTTCACCTTGTCTGCTGCTATGTCATCCGCCGCACGACTACGCGAGATTCCGAATCCCGCCGCGACGATGGAATCGAGACGCAGGGAAGCGACCGTCGCGCGGATCTCCTTCGTCCGCTCCTCACGCGGCGCAATCTCTGTCACATCGCTCAGCTGTACCTTGACTCCAACAGCACCGATCATGGTCAGATTTTGAATGATAAAAGCTGCAATTTTCACATCGCAGATAATCTTCGCCGTATCCGCAGCCGGAAGAATATCTCCGATCAGCTCGCGCTCGATGCCGAGCCCCATGACGGCGCCGAGTACGTCGCGATGCGTAAGCCGCGCGAACTGCCCGTTCCACGCAGCCTCCACACAGGCAATCCCAAAGCCGTCGGGCGTGCCTGCAAAATCTCTGTGGCGCAGCATCGCACGCTGGCGCTCCGCCCCCGCATATCCACCGTTAAAATCCAACAGGATCCCATCATAGCTTGCGCAGATGGTTTCGGCGATCTCCTGCCCATAGGGATCCAGAAAGGAACTGAGCCGGAATTTTGAGGTCTTCATGACCGCCTCTGCGAGGTCGAGCAGGCGGATTGCTGTCTCCTCGCCCTCACTTCCGCGATAAAATCGGAGAATTCGCTCCTTCTGTTCTGCTGCCATGTTCCCAATACTCCATTCGATCAGCGTTCTCCAAGTTCCTGCGAGCGCTTTGTCGCCGCAAGGACAGCTTCCATAAATGCCGAGCGCACCCCCGTGCGTTCAAGGACACGCAGCCCCGCGGCGGTTGTGCCTGCAGGGCTCGTAACCGCAGCACGGAGATCGGCGGGTGAGTGTTCTGCCGTGAGCGCCATCTGCGCCGCCCCAAGGAGAGTCTGCGCAGCGAGCAGGGATGCCGTCTCCCGTTTCAGACCCGCAGCAACTCCCCCCTCAATGAGTGCTTCCAGCACAAGAAACGCATACGCAGGACCGCTTCCCGAAAGTCCCGTCACAGCATCAAGATCGCTCTCATGCACCTCGACTGTGCGCCCTGCGGCGCCGAGTACTGCCTCCACTGTGGCACAGACCGCAGCATCTGCGTGTGTGCCGCGTGCATAGGCAGACATGCCTGCCCCTACGGCAAGCGGCGTATTCGGCATCGCGCGTACGACGGGATGATTCGGATATGCCGCCTCAATCTCTGCGATCGTGAGCCCCGCAACAATGGATAGAACAAGCGCATCCGGCCGAAGAAGCGCTGCTGTCTCACGCATGGCCTCTTTTACTGCCGCAGGTTTTACCGCGAGGATGAGCAGATGAATACGAGGCAGAAAAGACTCTGCCCCGACCTGTGCATGAACTGCGTACCGCTGTATCAGCGTATCACAGCGCATGCCCTTATGCTCTGATACGCTGATCTGCGATGGGCGGAGCGCCCCCCGCTCCGTCATCCCCGCAATCAGAGCCTCTGCCATCGCGCCGCCGCCGATGATGCCGATCTGAATATCATCACGCATATGCTCTACCTGTTCAGAAAGGACATATTATCCCCGAGACGGTGTTCTTCTTCGGAGTAGCTTACGTTGACATTGCTCGGTGCACAGAGGACCACATTGTTGCTGATTTTCTTAATATCCCCGTTGAGTGCGTATGTCGTACCACTGATGAAGTCAATGATTCGATTTGCCACGCTCTTTTCTGTTTTCTCAAAGTTAAGTACAACGGGCTTCTTTTTTTGCAGATTGATCGCCACCTGCTGCGCATCGTCAAATGTCTGTGGCTCAATGACCACAACATTCATGCGGTATGCCGCAACCACGTTGTCGACCGGCGTGCCGCCCAAACTGCTCGAAGATGCGGAAAAGTCCGGAAACGCAGAGAGATTCACGCCCGTCTGCGTGCGGCGACTCGCGCGTGAGCCGATCTCGGTCACAGGTGCGCCTTTCTTCTCCTTTTCCTCTTCCCGATCCTCGTTCTCCTCCACGTCATCCTCCGGCGTAATGCCGATGAATTTCGTTGATATTTTCTTAATGATACTCACTGATCCCTCACCCTCCTAGGGAGTTGCATTATAGGAATCGCTGATAAAATAGACCCTCAGATTGGCGTAGATTTTTTCGTCCGAACAA
>ERZ773014.1169-NODE-1169-length-16996-cov-5.811699_pt1 | contig 16996 bp, 16 predicted proteins | sample MGYA00580841_ERZ773014 | MGnify/ENA primary metagenome ERZ773014 (study PRJEB29015, sample SAMEA2737989) | human oral metagenome | biome: human oral; feature: human-associated habitat; material: dental | place: China | collected 2067 ...
CTGTGAGTAAAGATATAGCGGATAAGATTGATTTTGATGGTCATGTGAAAGTGAGGTATATTGAATAAAATGTCAAAATTTGAAGGGAGAACAAGGTGCACTTATACAGGAGAAGAGGCTGAAGACTTAGTTTAAGAAATATAGAAAAAGACCTAATAAAGTTGGTAGATGTTTTGTGGAATAGGAGAATATTTATGCCGGATGCATTGACTTTGTTACTGGGAACTTGTTCGGGTTATATATTACTGTATGGTACTTGTTGGGGAACAGATAAATACGATATAAAAGAAAGTAAAAAAAAGATAAGGCTTAATAAATATACAAATATGTTATTTTTTCTTTGGAAAAGAAGTGAGAAGGTTTATTGGTTGGTGTATATAATAATTATTAGTGAAAGTATAATATTTGTATTGCTGTGGATATCTTACCTTTTTAAAATAGTGTTTATATATAAAATATTACTTGATTTGTATATACGAGTGTATTTGTCTGCAGTATTCATTCTTACGGTAAAAACTTTTATAAAAAGAATAAAAGATTTTATCAGTGGAAAAAGCAGGTAATCAGAATATTCATATTGTGCTGAATGATGAAATGCTTATAAGAGTAGATATCGAGGAATATTGATGAAACGGATAGTTAAAATAATAATATTTTTATTTTTGATATTATGTGTAGTAATTGTAGTGTATATTACTATTGCATGGATACCCGTAAAATATGCTGTTAGAGAAGAAGATTTTGTTAAGTACGGCAAATTCATTTTATTAAAAGGGAACTACGACACAGGAACAGGGTGGAGCAAAGTGGGAGATGAAACCGGATTTTACAATACAGATAAAGTTTATGAAGTATGGATTGAAGGTAAAGTAAAACCTCCCAAAATATCTACTTCTTTTGCAGGTTATCAAAAAGTGTATTTGTGTAAAGTAGAGGAAGTACCGGAACTTAAAGATATAAAAGGTATTATGTGTCAAGTATATAAGATTATAGAGTGGTATCCTGTTTATCCTGTAATAAGAGACCTGGCTGTCTTACCCGGCTGGATATATCCGGCTGAATTTATAAATATATACGACATGTCGGATGAACCGGTTTGGTAAGGCGAAAATAATTATTGGAGAGCGTTATGCTGAACTTACAGTTGGAAATTAGTACTATTATAGAGTATGTTGGCATTAAAGACAGGGATATTTCTTTAGGAGTATATTTACATTCATATAGTTGGGGATTTAATGATTAAATATGAGAATAGTTTTACTATATACTATGATTCAGTATTTGAGGGATTTTAGTACACAGGGAAAAGGTTTGACCCATGCAAAACAATAGATTAAAAGGAAAATCAAGGAAGCTGTTTTTTATAGTTATAAGTATATTAATAATTGTTGGAATTATATATCCTTTATTAATAGTATACAAAGTTAGAACTTCCGGAAAAGAATTTGTTAAGGTTATGAATTCTCATGATTTAAATAGGTATGATAGATATTTTTTACCTGATACAATATTCATAGTTAATGGAAAAAGAATCAGGTATTCTGATGTTCGTGAAAAGATTGTGGAAAAAGAGTTCTACATAAAGGAAGATAGCTTTTATGCGCCAGCGGATGTACCATTTGACACAGAATATGTGGATTACTTTAAAAAAGCAGAATTTCAAGTAGGGTTACATGGGGGGATTGTATCAAAATATGGAGAAAATAATAATGTTGAAGTCAGCATTGACGGTATCTTAGTTTTAAAAAGATATGGATTGGTTTTAAGAGTGGAAGAGGTTAGTTTAAATGATGTTACTGATAAAGGCTCAGAACAATATAAAGTATATGATTATATATTTTCGAATTAGGACGAGAGTGTCTCTTAAAGTTTTTAAAACATGAAAATACATTATTTTTGCTTAGTGTCATATGGAGTATATGAAATACAAAAGAAGACCTACTAAAGCTGGTAGCTGTTTTGTAGAATAGGAGAATATTTATGCCGGATGTATTGACTTTGATTCACACAGCCGTTACCGGTATGACTCATTTTATATAACCGTTTCACAAAATAGAAAATTCACTTCAAATTAGCGTACTTATAACAATTCTAAATAGACTGCTAATTAGCGTGGGTTGCACCGTGAACTTGTTCATATTATATATTACTGTATGATGTTTGTTTGGGAGTAGCAGCCCTACTCCCCCAGCTCCTTTACAAATTTATCTATATAATAAACCGCCGCTCCCACAGCGGAAGCCTCAGTTTTGTAATGGCAGACCTTTATATAAGAGGCATCCTTTTCAAAGGGGTTTAATTCAGAGGCTTTATTTCTGAAAGTTTCTATATGTTCGGACATATATGCACCTACATAGCCTCCAAGTATCACATCACAGTCATAGCACATTCTAAGGTTATGAACTGCTATGGCGAGGTAGTCCATATACTCATCAAAGGCATTTATAAGACCTTTATTCTTACCGGCTTTCACCTCTTCAAAGAAGGCATGGAGATCTCCGCCTGTAAAATCTGACAAAATAGAGGCGCAACAATAAGCGTCAAGACAGCCTGCCCTGTTACAATAACATTTGCGTCCTCTTGGAACTATAGTCATGTGACCGAATTCACAGCCTCTGCCGTGCTTTCCGGTATATATGCTGTGTCCGTTCATATTGGCACCGCCCACGCTGCTGCTAAGGGATAGATATACTATGGGTTCGCTGCCGCTTTGCCTCCAGCTTTCAGCAAGCCCTGCCGAATTGGCATCATTAAATAAAAGCAGGGGGAAGTTTAAGTACTTGCAAAAAGTATAGTAGATATCGGATGAAGCATTTATGACCTCGGCATAGGATATACTTTTTTGGTCGGAGCTTATTATAACGGGAAGCGATATACCCACGCCCAAAATCTTTGAAGTATCCGAAACATAAGCTGTCAATATCTTTTCAAGCTCACTTTGTAAAGTTGAAAAGTAAGTATTATCTTCTTGATAAGACATTCTTATCCTGCTGTGAGCTATTATTTTTAAATTCAAATCTATAAGCACTATGGAAATGTGATTTTTGGTAATATCTATACCTACAGAGAAGAATTTATCTGCTACACAGCTGAATATAGTAGCTTTTCTGCCACCTGTAGACTTAAAATTCCCTGCTTCATACACATATCCGTTTTGTAAAAGTTTAGACAGGTTTTGGTTAAGTGTAGGCAGACTTATAGAAAGGGAAGAAGCTATATCCTGTCTTGAAGATTCTCCATTTGCATATATATATCTGTAGATATCACCCATATTTTTTGAAATGATTTTCAAAGTATCCATAGTATTCTCCAAAATTTTCAGCTATAACAATATTATAAATTAATTAAGTGCAATGCCTAAAGTGTATTAATCAAGTATCAATGCAGTGTCTAAAGCTTATTAATCAAGTACAATGCCTAAGACTTATTAACCAAGTGCAATGCCTAAAATGCATTAACCAAGTATCAATACAATGCTCAAAGCGTATTAAACAAGTATAAATGTCTAAAGTGCATTAAGCGAGTATTAATGCAATGTTCAGATCGCATTAATCAAGCATTAACACCTAAATAGTGTTAATCAAGCAGTAGCGAATTCTAAAGATATACTAACTCATTATTAAAAGACAGTCAATGTTTAGATAACATAAATAAAGTATTTTACAAATGTAAAAGCTTTAAAACTTAGTTTAATTAATAACAAAGCCCTTATTATATGCAAAATCAACAAAAAAAGCAGTATAAAATAATGTATTTAGCACAAACTTTTGTAAAAAGATTGATAAAAGATAAAAAATGTTTTATACTTGTCTAAATAAGGAATAAACTATACCCACTTCAATAACTTTCAAAGGAAATAGGTATTATGGATAAGATAAAAATGAGGCTTAGCAAAATCGAAAAGTCCTTTCCGGGTGTAAAAGCACTTGACGGTATAGAATTTTCGGTACGAGAAGGTACTGTTCATGCTTTATGCGGTGAGAACGGTGCGGGAAAGTCCACACTTATGAAAATCATTATGGGACTATATAAGGCGGACAAGGGAAGCATCTTCTTGGATGAGAAAGAAGTTGAGATCAAGAATCCAATACAGGCAAGAGACTTAGGTATATCTATGATAGCTCAGGAGCTTAGTTATGTACCTGAACTTTCAGTCGAGGAGAATCTGTTTTTAGGAAGACTTCCTGTAAAGGGCTTTGGAATGATTGACTGGAAGACTGTAAGGCAGGAAAGTAAAAGATTTTTGGAAGAGGAAAACTTACCTTATAAGCCTTGGCAAAAGCTTAAGACACTGACAGTCTCAGATATACAGATACTTGAGATCATAAAGGCGGTTACCAATAACGCCAAGATAATTATTATGGATGAGCCGACCTCGTCTATAACACAGTCCGAGGTGGAAAATCTATTTAAAAAGATAGAGGAACTCAAGCAAAAAGGAGTATCAATAATCTATATATCCCACAAGATGGATGAGGTATTTAGAATAGCTGATGATATAAGTATATTAAGAGACGGTAAGGTGGTGGCATCGAAGAAAGCCTCAGAATTTGACCTTGAGAGTGTTATTTCTTTAATGGTGGGAAGAAAGATTGAAAATGCTTATCCTAAAGAAAAGGTTGAACTTGGTGACAAAGTTTTGGAGGTAGATAAGTTAAATAAGGATAAGTTATTTGAAGATGTTGATTTTTATGTTAAAAAGGGAGAAATAGTAGGTTTTGCAGGGCTTGTAGGAGCCGGTAGAACCGAGGTTATGAGAGCGGTATACGGACTTGACCACAAAGACAGCGGTACTGTTAAGATAAAGTCCAAAGAGGTCAATATCAAAAATCCTGCGGACAGTATAAAAGAAGGTTTGATCTTGCTATCGGAAAGCAGAAAAGATGACGGTATAGTTCCGGTAAGAAGCGTTATGGAGAATGCCAGTCTGGCAAGTTTACAAAAGTTTATATATTCGGGCTTTGCTCATAGAAAGAAAGAGAGAAATGCCGTATATGAAAGCTTTATGAAAATGAATGTAAAAACTCCTACACTGGACACTCCTATATCAAGTCTTTCAGGAGGCAACCAGCAAAAGGTACTTTTATCCAGATGGATGCTTAGTGAACCGGATATACTTATACTTGATGAGCCTACCAGAGGTATAGACATAGGAGCAAAGTTTGAAATATACAAACTTATGACGGATATGGTAAAGGAAGGAAAGGCTATAATTATGGTATCTTCCGAACTTCCGGAACTTATAGGTATGTGCGACAGGATCTATGTAATGAATAAGGGGCATATAAGCGGTATGCTTAACAGAGAGGAGTTTTCTCAGGAAGACATTATGAGGTATGCAACCGGATTATAGTACTTATAGTTTGATACAACCTGTTTTATAACAATTTTGCGAAGAGAAGATTAGTTTCAAAGTAGCAATATATTTTGATTTAAGATAGGCTGCTTATCGGCATAAGTTATACCGAATATCAAAACCAAAACACGGAGAAGGACAAAATGAAAGATAGAGTATCCCATTTTTTACAAAAAACAGGAATATTTGCAGTGTTGGCGCTTATTTTTTTGGCGTGCAGCTTTATCAGTAAGGACTTTTTAAAATACAACAACCTGATCAATGTTACAAGGCAGCTTTGCGTAGGCATACTTATAGCATACGGAGAAATGTTGCTTATCATAAGCGGCTTTTTGGATCTGTCTGTCGGTTCCGTGCTTGCACTCTCAGGTGTAGTATCCATTATGGTATTTAAGTCAAGCGGCAATATATTGGCGGCTTTAATTACGGCACTTTTAATAGGAGTATTATGCAATATAGTTAATGCCTTTTTTGTAGCCCAGCTTAAAGTACCGGCATTTATAGCCACACTTGGTATGATGCAGGTGGCAAGGGGTATAGCTCTTTATATAACCGGAGGAAAGAATATACTGCAGCTTGGTAACTATGTTAAAGTAGGTCAGGGTATGTTGGGACCGGTTCCGGTGCCTGTAATAATAGTAGTATTTGTAACAGCCTTGGTATGGTGGCTGCTTAATCATACAAGATACGGAAGAAGTTTATATGCTATAGGCGGTAACAGAGCTGCGGCAGAGGCAAGCGGAATCAACTCAAAAAGAAGTATATACTTGTCATATATTATTAACGGTGCTATGGTAGGACTTGCAGGAGTTATATTTATGGCGAGAAATAACGCCGGACTGCCTAACGGAGCTGTGGGTTATGAAATGACCGGACTTACGGCTGCTATAGTCGGAGGTACTTCATTTACCGGAGGTATAGGAAGTGTCAGCGGTACGGTTGCCGGTGCGTTTATCATAGGTTTCCTGGAAAATGTTATGAACCTTATCGGTGTTAATGCTTATATACAGCAGATCATAGAAGGATCTATCATTGCGCTTGCGGTAGCGGTGGATATAACTGTTAAGCTTAGAAAATCAGGCAGAGTTATTATAGTAAAGGAAAAAGTAAAAAATAATTAGTGGATAGTGAAAACTTACCACTGTTTTAATAAAGGAGGAAGAAGGATATGAAATTAAGAAAGTTAGGAAGTATGGCTTTGGCAGCTTTTATGGCTGTATCACTTGTTGCGTGTAGTTCGGGAGGCGCAGCTTCATCAGCGGCAGGAGATAGTGCTGCGAGCTCGGAAAGTGCCGCAGCAGACAGTACCGGTAAAAAAAGGGTATGTTTTGTTGCAAGAGCGAGTGCGGATACATTTGCGGCATGGCTTATGGACGAAATGAAGAAAGAGTCTGAAAAGTACCCTGAAATAGAGCTTACCTGCGTAAGCGGTGAAGGCGATGACAACAAGGAAAACGGTCTTTTGGAAGACTGCATTACCAAGGAATACGATCTGGTAATAGTTCAGTCTAACAATAACGCTGCACAGGCACCTTATGTGCAAAAACTTTTAGAGGCAGGTATTCCTGTAATTACAACCAACCCTACCACACATCAGAGTGATTTGGACGGAAGCGACAATCAGAATGTTATGGAAGGAACAGGTACAGTTGACGCAGATCCTATAGAGCAGGCTAAGGTCAGTGCTGAAAGAGCGGTAAAAGAAGTACCTCAAAATGCCAATGTAGTTATACTTAACGGACCTTCAGGAAACTTCCATGCAGACAAGAGAAGAGAAGCGTGGACAGAGTATTTCCTTTCAAAAAGAACGGATGTAAAGGTTTTATATGAGGATTATGCAAACTGGAACAGTGATGAAGCGCTTACACTTATGGAAGCTTGGGTACAGGCAGGTACACATATAGATGCTATAATATCTATGAATGACAATATGGCAGCAGGTGCTATAGAGGCTATAAGAGATAACAAAGAGTATATAGGTGATGACGGCAAGGCTAAGTTCTTGGCATACGGAGTTGACGGAACCGCTCAGGGCTGCCTGCTTATTAAAGAAGGTTTGCTTACATCTACAGCATTACAGTCAGCAGCAGATCTTGCAAAGAAGAATATGGAGTATGCAAGTAAGGTTGTAAAGGGTGAACTTAAGGTGACCGAAGTAAATGATTATGTAGATGCACCACAGATCAATGCGGAAAATGTTGACGAGTATCTTAAGATATATGTAGAAAACGGAGAAATATCAGAGGCTGATATAAAGTAAAAAAGGAGGAAGCTTATGAAGATGCAAAAGGCTGCTTTTATGAGGGGAACTGACAAAATGATACTTAAGGAGATAGAAGTTCCCTCTATAAAAGATGATGAGGTATTGGTTTCATTGGAGTATGTAGGTATATGCGGATCTGATGTGCATTACTATCATCATGGAAATTGCGGTGCGTATAAGGTTGATTTATCACAGGATTATATGCTGGGGCATGAATGTGCCGGTACTATAAGTGCTGTAGGTAAAAATGTAAATGATTTAAAAGTGGGAGATAAAGTAGCACTGGAGCCGGGTATTACCTGTGGAAAGTGTGAGGCTTGTAAGTCAGGGCATTATAACCTCTGCCCTGATGTGGTATTCTTAGCCACACCTCCTGTACAAGGCTGTAATGAAGAATTTATAGCATTCCCGGCTGATATGTGTTTTAAGCTTCCTGAAAATGTGTCTACAAAGGCAGGAGCATTGATAGAGCCGCTTTCCGTAGGATTTTATGCAGTAGAACAAAGTGAGATGAATACCGGTGATACCGTAGTTATACTCGGTTCAGGCTGTATAGGTCTGGTTACCTTACTTGCAAGTAAGGCAAGGGGTGCCGGTACTATAATAGTAGCCGATCTTGTTGAAGCAAGACTTAATAAGGCTTTGGAGCTTGGTGCAACCCATGTGATAAACTCAAAAGAAGTTGATGTATTTGAAAAGGTTAAGGAGATCACAGGAGGAAGAAATGCCGATATAGTATTTGAAACTGCCGGTTCTGCGGTAACTATAGCTCAGACACCTTTCCTTGCAAGAAGGGGAGGAACTGTAGTTTTAGTCGGTATAGCCGCACAGGAAGAAATATCTTATAACTTTGCACAGGTTATGGATAAGGAGCTTACTATCAAGTCGGTATTCCGTTATAAGAATATCTTCCCTAAGGCTATAGCGGCAGTAGGAAGCGGTGCTATAGATGTTACTTCTATAGTTACACATGAATTTGCGCTTGATGATATACAAAAAGCCTATGATGAGGCTGTTAATAATAAAGAAAACCTTGTAAAGGCTGTAATTAAGATAAAGTAATGTATTGTGCTTACAGTTTAGCCGGATTATTCACCTTCGTCAAAAACTAAAATGTTTAATTTTTATTTATAAATCAGATGAAGATGAATGCCGGAAGAGTCTTGGATATATGTAAGCCGCCTGAACTCTAAACTATTGTGTTACCGGTGGTTATAGGGGCATTGGTTCTGATACCCCTGCTACATTAAAGACAAAATAAAATACTGTTATATAGTTTTAACTAAGGTAATAAAAGCTGTTGCAAGGAGTAGGTAGTTTGTTTTGCAGCAGCTTTTATATTTGATAAAATTTGGCTAATAATAAATGCGAGGTGTATGTATGTTTGTAGGCATAGATTTGGGAACTTCGACAGTTAAGCTTTTGCTGATGAATGAAAGCGGAAAAATAGAAAAAATAGTATCAAAAGAGTATCCTTTGTATTTGCCCAAGCCTGAGTGGTCGGAGCAAGATCCTGATGATTGGTATGCCAAGACGGTGGAAGGAATCAGGGAACTTATACAGGGGTTTGAGGAAAGGATCAAGGGCATAGCTGTTGCCGGTCAGATGCACGGTCTGGTGGTACTTGATAAAGAAGATAAGGTCATAAGACCTGCTATACTGTGGAATGACGGTCGTTCCAAGACTCAGACCGACTATCTTAATAATGTAATAGGCAAGGATAAGTTATCACAGTACACTGCCAACATAGCCTTTGCAGGTTTTACAGCTCCGAAAATCCTCTGGCTTAAAGAAAACGAGCCGAAAAATTTTGAAAAAATAAATAAGATAATGCTTCCTAAAGACTATATAGTATATAAGCTTAGCGGAAATTTTACTACAGATCATTCCGATGCTTCAGGTATGCTTTTATTAGATGTTAAGTCTAAAAAGTGGTCAAAGGAAATGCTTTCAATATGTGATATAAATGAGAAAATGCTACCTAAGCTTTATGAAAGTTATGAAAGTGTAGGAGCCTTAAAAACGGATGTTGCTATAGAGCTTGGTATAAAGCAAAAAGTTGAGGTTGCGGCAGGAGCTTCCGATAATGCGGCTGCCGCCATAGGTACAGGAATCATAGCAGGTGCAAGTTGCAATATATCCCTTGGAACCAGCGGTACTATGTTTATCCCCGCCTATGAATTTAAAGTGGATCCCAACAATGCCTTGCACTCATTTGCACACGCAGACGGTTATTATCATCTTATGGCTTGTATGTTAAGTGCAGCCTCCTGTAATAAATGGTGGATGGAAGATGTGTTAAATACTAAAGATTATACTAAAGAACAGCCTAACTTTGATAAGCTTGGATTTAATGAGGTATTCTTTTTACCCTATCTGATGGGTGAGCGTTCTCCGCATAATGATACTAAGGCAAGAGCAGCCTTTATAGGTATGAATATGAATACAAAGAGAGAGGATATGACACAGGCGGTCATGGAGGGTGTTCTTTTTGGACTTAGAGACTCTCTGGAAGTGGCTAAAAAACTCGGTATCAGCTTTGAAAGAACCACACTTTGCGGCGGCGGTGCAAAAAGTAAGCTGTGGAGGCAGATGAGTGCCGATATTATGAAGCTTGAGGTTGATTTGGTAGAGACTGAAGAAGGACCGGCTTATGGAGCTGCAATACTGGCAGGTGTTGCCTGCAAAGAGTTTGAAAGTGTAAAGTCGGCTTGCAAGGCTCTTATAAAGGTAAAAGAGCATATAAGTGTCAATAAAGAAGCTGCAAAAAGATATGATGAAAAATACGCAAGATTCGCAAAACTGTATCCGGCATTAAAGGGACTGTTTTGTTAAAAGTAGATAAATATTATAAGCTAAGTATAGCTTTGTAAACTTATGTAAGACGGTAGAAGTAAAAATGATATACATTTTCATTGACATAGATTTTACTTTAAGGCGTTAAGACGATATTTTTATTCCCGATGCCGGGTTCTTTTATAATGTGTGTACATATTTTTTTGTGGTAAATGCACCTATACAAAGCGTAATGACGACTTTTAGAAACTTTATAGAAGTCTTAGCAGTGGCGGCAAGATCATCCTGGGCTTCGTGGTTGCTTCTATGATGGTTATAGATAAGGGGTTCTATAAATAAGGCTTCTCATGGAGTTATGTTCTCAGTCTTGGTAGGTACTGTAAACGCCCCATGATGTGTATGATTGCTATGGTTATAGTCACTGTGCTTGGAGTTTTTTATTGATAGCTGTACCTAGCATGGGAAATAAAAAAGAGGTGAAATAGTTGTATAGAAGCTATAATACAAATGGTACAAATATACTTTGTTATAAATAATGCTTTTTTATATCGTATTGTAGCAAAGAATTGTATTTATGCCTCTTGTGTGTTGAAATATTGAAAACTTAATGTGCTAACCTTATTTTAGGTATGAAAAGTTTAAATTATGATATAGTATCTTTTGTATTATGTTCAATATAAAAATATTAATAATTTAAGATAATATTGACTTTTATTATCAAATGTAATAATATGCAACTACTAGTTAGTTGCATATTATTAATATACTAATATAAATGGAAGGTGTATGAGTAGATCGGAAAAAGCAAAGGATAGATTAAAATCAGTTCCAAAAGATTATACTTTTACAAAGTCTGAAAATCTAGTAAATTCACTGGGTTTTGAGAGGTATAATAAAGGAAAAACTTCCGGTTTAAGAGTGATGTTTATTAGAAAAAGTGATAAATTATCTATATTACTACATAAACCACATCCGGGAAATGAAATGAAAGCCTATGCAGTAAGAATCTTATTAAACTTTTTAATTGAAGCAGGGGAGGTATAATATTGAGTGGAGTATTGGAATATAAAGGATATCATAGTAAAATATTTTTTGATGCTGATGATATGATTCTTTATGGAAAGATAGAAGGTATAAGAGATTTAGTGACTTTTGAAAGTACAGATGCTAAAAATATAGAGCAAGAATTTCAAAATGCAGTTGATGATTATTTGGAGTTTTGCGAAGAAAATAATAAATTACCCGATAAAGAGTATAGCGGTTCTTTTAATGTGAGGATAGATAAGAATTTGCATAGGCAAATTGCAATGATGGCATATTTTAATGATTGTAGTTTAAATAGTAAAATTGAAGAGGCAATTCGTTTATTTGTTAATGAAGAAAGACATATAACAAATAATTCAATTATAATTAATGTTACAAATAAAAATATAATAAAAAACCGAATTGAAAGCAATTATCCATTCAAAGTAGCTTATGATAAAATCTGGAATGGTACGAATAATACAGTACAATAGGAAGAAATAATGAATAATAAAAAACTTAAAAAAATTTTTTTGCCAAATTATCAAACATATTTAAAGGAAATAGAATTTAAGAGGTTAGACAACAATACTGAGGGATTACAACAAATTAACATGAACATTATGGATGATTTAGATGTAAATTTTGATAAAGAACACAAGATAGGTATAGTTTTTTCCAGACAAATAATATTTAAGCCATCTGTTTTGTTTACCCTTAAGGTGAGTTATGGAGCAATTTTAGAATTATATGAAGATGTTAAAGATATTGATGCTGATAAATTAAAACAGGAACTGATTTATTCAAATCAAGAGGCATTAACCGATATTATTGCCAGAGCCTCACAGCAAATATCACAAATTTCTATGTCACTTGGAATGAGTCCTATTATAACACAACCGTTTTTCATACAAGATAGAATTGAATTTTAAATATTATTGTCAATAAGCTTAATAAAAATCAAACATGAGTAATTTAACATTCCCTACTATACAAAAACTGCCACTTAGTAAACCTAAGGAGGCAGTTTTTTATCGCAGGGGCGGTGGAAGAAAATTATTGCATTGCGTCTACACCTACCGGCAAGAGAGTACGGGGCTAAAGCCACCCTACTTTATTTTGCATGAAAATACTCTCTCCTACTTTTATTCCTTCTACTTTTATGCTATATTAATAATTGAATTATCAATAATCAAATTATTAATATAAACTTAGCAAGGAGGAAGTTATGGCAGTTGCTGACAGCAGTATTGACCCGAAACTTTTAGAAAGCGCAAAGAAGGAGTTTCTTGAAAGAGGTTTTGAACTTGCCTCGTTAAAGGACATTTGCGACAGGGCAAAGGTAACCACCGGAGCCTTATACAACAGATACAAGGGCAAGGAAGAGCTTTTTGCAAAGGTAGTTGAAGAAACCGTATTAAGTATAGAAGAAGCGAGGAGTAAACGCTCAAGTATAGACCTTGAAGCGGCAACAGATGAAGAATTAAAAATGATGTGGAAGATGAATAAAGAAAGCTTATACTGGTGGTTTGAGTTATTTGAAAAGCACAAAGACGGAGTTACACTGCTTATCAAATGCTCGGCAGGTACAAGATATGCCAATTTCAAACATGACTTTGTTGAAGTGGTTACGGAAACCTCGTATGAAATATATGAAGAGATGAAAAGACGCAAACTCACAAGTAAAAATATATCAAAAAAAATAATGCATACAGTTCATTCGGCTTATTTTGAAATGGTATATGAGCCTTATGTGCACGGTTTTTCATGGGAAGAAATCTGCGAGATTATTGATGCGATGATGAATTTATTGGATTTTGAAAAATTTATCGGAATAAAATAGGAGGTCTTATGTTAAATATTATTTTGAAGTACGGAATTAAAGAAAAGAAGTTTACTGTAAGAGCTGCAATATATATGCTTATAGGCACTATATTCAGTATATTTCCTTATTTTTTCTTATACAGAATGATAGACAGCCTGTTAAATAAGGGAGAAATATCATGGAATCAGGCATTTAGCTATATCGGAGGGATATTTATATCACTTTTACTTTTTGGTCTCCTATATACATTAGGCTTAAAAAACTCCCATATTGCAGCCTATAATATTTTAAAAAATATAAGAACAAGCCTTCAGCAAAAACTTGAGAAAAAGCCATTAGGCTCTATACAGGAGTTAGGTACGGGTAACTTAAAGAAAATGTTTGTGGATGATATCGACTCTATGGAGCTTTTACTTGCACACGCACTTCCCGAAGGCATAGCCAACTCCTTAGTACCCATACTTTTATATATAGCCATATTTATAGTGGATCTTAGGCTTGGGCTGCTTTCACTTATTACTCTGCCTATAGGGATTTGGGCTATGGGAACTATGTTCAGTGTAGGAACAAAGTACATGAACGATTACTATATGGCAAGGGTGAAGATGAATAATACTATTATAGAATATATAAACGGTATGGAAGTGGTTAAGGTCTTTAACAAGGACATGGACTCTTATAAAAAATACAGGGAAGATGTGATTAATTACAGAGATTTTACCCTGTTTTGGTATGGGCTTTGCTGGACATGGATGGCACTCTATACGGTGGTTCTTCCGGCACTTGCACTTTTTATGCTGCCTGTCGGGGCTTGGATGTGTATGATAGGCATACTTTCTCCGTCAAAACTTATACTTGCTCTTTGCCTGTCTTTTGCTGTGGGAGTGCCTCTTCTTAAGGCTATGAGTTTTATGGGAGTAATACCTCAGCTTGCAAAAAAAATCGAAAGCCTTGAGAAGATGATGTACTTAAAGCCGCTTAAACAAGGGGACAATGCATTTGCGGCGAAAAATTTTGATATAGACTTTAAGTCTGTAAGCTTTGCTTATAAAGACACAAATGTATTGCAGGACATTAACCTGCATATAAAAGAAGGCACTATGACGGCATTGGTAGGAGAGTCCGGCTCGGGAAAAAGTACACTTGCCAAACTTTTAGTACATTTTTATGACGTAAATGAGGGAAGTATAAGCATAGGAGGGCAGGATATTACAAGTATAGATCCGAAAGAACTTAACAGGCAAATCTCCTATGTGGCACAGGAGCAGTTTCTTTTTAACACAAGTCTTTATGAGAATATAAAGATAGGGAAACCTTCCGCAAGTAAGGAAGAAGTACTTGAGGCGGCTAAAAAAGCACAATGTATGGAGTTTTTGGAGCGTTTGGAAAAGGGCATAGATACCATGGCAGGGGATGGAGGAAAGTCTTTATCCGGAGGTGAGAGGCAAAGAATCTGTCTTGCGAGGGCTATATTAAAGGATGCACCTATTATAGTACTGGATGAGGCTACAGCATTTATAGATCCTGAAAATGAAGATAAGCTTAATTTGGCTATCTTTGAAATCATAAAGAATAAGACGGTTATAGTTATAGCTCATAGGCTTAGTTCCATACAGTCAGCCGAGCAGATCTGTGTACTTTCAGAGGGCAAAATAATAGCCTCTGCTACTCATGAGGAGCTTATAAAAGATTGCAGCGAGTATAAAGCCTTATGGGATAAATCAAATGAAATAAAGAACTGGAAAGTAAATACGGGAGGTGTGGAATATGCTTAAATTTATGCTGAGAATATTTAAAATGTCCGGAAAATATAAAAAAAGTCTTATACTTGCCGTATTTATAAGCTTTATAAAGGCAATGATGATGAAGGTGCCTGTTATAATGACGGTGATTTTTATAGGAGCTGTATACAGTAAAACTCTTAATACCGCATTTTGCATAAAAAGTGCCATAGTGCTTGCAGTTGCACTTGTTTTACAATATCTTGCACAAAATATATCAGACAGGTTACAGGCTTCTGCCGGTTATAAGATCTGTGCAGACTACAGATTAAGACTTGGTGAACATTTAAGAAAACTTCCCATGGGTTACTTTACAGAGGGTAATATGGGGAAAATAAGCTCGGTTTTATCTACAGATATAGTATTTATAGAAGAAAGCAGCATGAATGTAATGGCTGATTTGATAAATTATCTTTTTGCAGCTATTCTTATGATTGTTTTTATGTTTAATTTTAATATAGAGGTGGGTGCGGTGAGCTTAATATGCTCTGTACTTATTTACCTTTATGGAATTTATATGAGAAAGTCCGCTATGGCGAACTCGGCTTTGAGACAGGAAAAAAGTGAGGAACTTACCGAATCGGTACTTGACTTTGTGTCCGGTATAGGTGTTATTAAAAGCTACAATATGCTTGAGGAGTCCTCAGAAAAACTAAGTGCAATATTTGATGACAGTTGTAAGACAAGTCTTAAGTTTGAAGCCAACTTTACGCCCCTTGTTTTGGGACTGCACTTTATCTATGCTTTAACAACTGCCGTAGTGCTTCTTAGTGCTACGAGAGTATATATGAACGGGAGTATATCAATAGTTTACTATATGGGAATCTTACTCTTTGCCATAGACATTTTTGCTCCCTTAAAGGCATTTTTCCAGCAAATCTTAAGACTTACCGTTATGGAAAGCTGTCTTAACAGAATGGACGAGGTATTTTTGGAAAGACAACTGCCCGATGAAGCTGAGTATACACTTGATGAAGCTAAAGAAAATACTAAAGAGATTGAGTTTTGTGATGTACATTTTGCCTATGATAAAAAAGAAGTACTGCACGGTATAACATTTGACATAAAGAAAAATACCATGACCGCTTTGGTAGGACCTTCAGGAGGAGGTAAGTCAACCATAGCCTCTTTGATCAGCAGATTTTGGGATGTAAGCTCGGGTAAGATACTTATAAGAGGAAGGGATATAAGTAAAGTTTCCCTTGCTGAGTTGATGAACAATATAAGTATGGTATTTCAAAGGGTGTATCTATTTCAGGATACGGTATACAATAATATAGCTATGGGAAGACCTGGGGCAAGTAAAGAAGAAGTTATAGAGGCGGCTAAGAAGGCAAGGTGCTATGAGTTTATAAGCAAGTTGGAAAAAGGATTTGATACTGTTATAGGTGAGGGAGGAGCCACTCTTTCAGGCGGTGAAAGACAGAGGATCTCCATAGCAAGGTGTATATTAAAGGATGCACCGATAGTTATACTTGATGAGGCAACAGCAAGTGTAGATGCGGATAATGAAAGACTTATACAAGAGGCGATATCAGAGCTTTGTAAGGGGAAGACTTTGATAGTTATAGCTCACAGGCTTAATACCATAAAAGATGCCGACCAAATACTTCTTGTCTCAGACGGAAGCATAGCGGAGAGGGGTACGCATAAGGAACTTATGGATATGAACGGTATTTATAGGAGGTTTGTAGAGCTAAGACAGAGGGATAGGGGCTGGACTGCAATTAGATAGTTAATCACTTTGCCCATGTTTTTTGATGTACACACTCAGAAAAAAATACATTGTTTTTTGTATACACAAATTTATTTTTAACTTACAATAAATGCCCTAATTTTAACAAAGTTTGTATTTACATATGCTATGAAAAAACTTAAACTTAAGGTAAAATAAATGTTGCAATTATTCTAAACCGATTGCCAAAATAAAAGGAGAATACTGTAAAGGTGAG
>ERZ773014.1170-NODE-1170-length-16994-cov-15.983883_pt1 | contig 16994 bp, 20 predicted proteins | sample MGYA00580841_ERZ773014 | MGnify/ENA primary metagenome ERZ773014 (study PRJEB29015, sample SAMEA2737989) | human oral metagenome | biome: human oral; feature: human-associated habitat; material: dental | place: China | collected 2067 ...
ACCAGTTGGGGCTTGATATTCCTATCGCTGGACTGCAAAAAAATGACAAGCACCAGACCCATGAATTGCTCTTTGGTGATCCTCTTCGAGTCGTAGAACTGTCCCGTAATTCGCAGGAATTTTTCCTCCTCCAACGCATCCAAGATGAGGTGCACCGCTTTGCTATTACCTTCCACCGCCAGCTTCGATCTAAGAATTCTTTCTCATCGCAACTTGATGGTATCGAAGGTTTGGGGCCAAAACGTAAGCAAAATCTCATGAAGCATTTCAAATCACTGACCAAGATTAAAGAAGCCAGTGTCGATGAAATCGTCGAAGTGGGCGTGCCGCGAGCAGTGGCGGAGGCTGTGCAGGCAAAACTCAATCAAACAGAACCATCCCGCCCCTTGTTAGAAGTGGCGGAGCCCTTAGCAGAATTGGATAGTTAATATATAAAGTAAGACCGTGTAAACGGTCTTTTGTGGTATAATGAGAAAGAAGTGAGCTAGAATGGAGTGCCAATTATGATACCTATAGAAAAATCAAATCCGTCTGAAGTTGAAAAGTTTTGCATGAAATTATATAGAAAAATAAATTTTACAGATTATCCTGAATTTAAAGATGAGTTAAATAACTGGGTTGTAAATAATATACCGGGACTTGAGAGTGAACAGGATGCTTTTCTGAATATAATGAAGGATGAATTTTCATTCTTAAAGAATTATAGAGGATTATTGGATAATTTCATAGACAAAGAACCTAGATTAGCAGAGTATCTAAAAAAATCTTATAGCAAGATAGATGCAAAATTAAGGAGGAAGATAATTGATTTAAAGAATGTTTCGGTATGCCCATATTGCAATCGTAATTTTATAAACTCAACATATAAAATGCTTCACTGTGATAATTGTAATCAAGACTCATTTGTAATTGATGAGGTCGAAAATGAATGTCCGAGTTGCAAACAAGAGATTAACTGCCAGACTGAAGTAGTAAATACTGCTCAACTAGACCACTTTTTTCCAAAAGACAGTTATCCACTATTTGCTGTTTCGTTTTATAATTTAATCCCTAGTTGTTATAGTTGTAATCATGTGAAATCGAATAGGGATTTAGAATATAGTCCCTATGACACTAGTTTTCCATTTGATGATGTAAAGTTTACATACCTTCCAAAGTCTGTTGATGAGGTTAATATCAAAATTAATTCAGATGATTCCGCCTTTAAAAATGGAATTCGTGATTTGGGTATAGAGGAGCTATATCAAAGCCACATTGATGTAGTAAATGAATTGATTTGGAAAAAAGAAGTATATACAGATAGTTACAAAGATGGTTTGTCAAAAATCTTAAATCAAACAAATCTTGAATTGAGCAAAGCTGAGTTGAATCGCTTTATAACAGGTCACTACACAGACAAAGAAAATTATGGGAAGAGACCACTCTCGAAAATGGTTACAGATATTAGTAAAGAAATTGGACTAATAGGAGAAGAGGAATGAAATTAATTGCTTTGGTGATTAAACGGTATGATAATCTTTTTAAGAATCAGATTTTTAATTTTTCAGATGAATATAAAGTTGATTTTAACTTTGAAACGAATGAACTTAAAATTGATAAAAATTCAGACTATATTGAAAATTTTTATGGGGAGTCTATTTATAATATTTCACCAATAGTTGGGATAAATGGTGTGGGAAAAAGCACTATTTTAAATCTGATAGGCTATTATCATCGTGCGGAAGATCAAAACAAAGATATAAATCAATTTTTCCATGTGTATTTAGATACTAATGGAAAGTTTTATCTAAGAGGTGAGAATTATGATTTAAATTCAATTACTATAGAAGGTCTAGCAACGGATCAAGTTGATATAAATGGATACTATGATTATCAAAAGAGAGATAAGTTGATTTATATCATGAACGAAGATAGACGTCCAATTGGAAGTTTCGGAAATTACCAATTTTTAGAAGTTCACTTAATACAAGATTTCGGATGGTATATTTTGAATGGTATTTTTGAAGTTTATGAGGTATTATATTCTCGAGGATTAGTTTCTTCGTCATATAAATTTAGTTTTGGATTTAGTAAGAATAGTATTCCAGAAAAATTTTTGAACGTTTTGGAAGAGAAAGAGTTTTTTTTCTGTCTTGTTTTGATGGTAATTGTGAATATTCGTAATAAGTTCGAGCTTGGTTTAAGCGATGAAGAGATTGAAAGACATTTTGTAGATGGTGATTATCAGACCCTATTTGATAAAATAACAGAAGAAACAGAAGAAAAGAAAGATTTTATAAATTCATTAGTCAATTTTCTAAATTATTTAGAACAATTTATTCATGAGTACAAGATAAAAGAATACAGTGATATTATGGGAAACCGGATAGTTGAGATTGGATATGGAAGAGAGAATTTTGATAATCGATTCAAATTTGAAAAACTATATCTAGACAATGAAAACTTATTAAATAAAGCGTCGGATTTGAAGTACCATGGTTTTAGAGTAATAGATGACTTTTATTATAATATGTCTACTGGTGAAACAAATATATTAAAAGTGATGAGTTATGTAAAGTGGTTACAAATGAATCCCTCTCAAGGGACATGTCAATTAGTAGTGGATGAATTAGAATCGGGTATGCACCTCGAATGGTCTAGAAGCTTAATAAACTTTTTAGTCAACTATATAAATGAAATCAACAAAGTAGGAGGAATGAACTTCCAACTCATCTTCACAACCCACTCGCCTTATATGCTTTCGGATATTAAACCAGGAAATGTGATTATGATTGAAAAAAATCAAGAAGCGGGATATTCAGAAGGAAAAGTTTTACAAAATACTTTCGCTAAAAATATACAAGAAATCATGAAGGAAAATTTGATTGATAATATTTATGGTGATTTTGCCTTAGCGAAGATTAATTCTATGATTGAAAGACTTAATGGAGAAGAGGAGCAGGAAGGAAATGAAGAAGAACTATTAAAAGAAATTCATTTAATCAGCGAGCCTATTCTTCGTAATAAATTATTAGAGATGTATGATAAGAAATACAATACCTCAGAATTTAGTATTGAAAAACAATTACAGAAGTTGAATCTAAATGAGGAACAACGCCAGCAGGTCAGAGCAATGATTGAAGAAAATATAAGTAATGCCGATGCGGATAAATAAGTTTGTAATTAAATAGTTTGAATTATCAATACAATCATTTGAAAATGAATAATAGAAAGTAATAATATGAAACATAGAATCGCAATTCTCTCTGATATACATGGGAATACCACGGCCTTGCAGGCAGTTCTGTCAGATGCCAAAAGACAGGAAGCGACAGAGTATTGGCTTTTAGGAGACATTTTTCTCCCTGGTCCGGGGGAAAATGATTTGCTAGCCTTGCTAAAAGACCTTCCTATCACAGCGACTGTCCGCGGAAACTGGGATGATTGTGTCTTAGAGGTCTTAGATGGGCAATATGGCTTAGAAGATCCACAGGAAGTCCAGCTCTTGCGTATGACGCAGTATTTGATGGAGCGAATGGATCCCGATCAGATCGCTTGGCTGCGGAGTCTGCCGATGGTTGCGAGGAAAGAAATTGATGGCCTGCGTTTTTCGCTCTCACATAACTTGCCTGACAAAAACTATGGGAGTGACTTACTGGTTGACAATGGGACGGACAACTTTGACCAGCTACTTAATGAGGAAACAGATGTGGCAGTTTACGGTCATGTCCATAAGCAGTTGCTTCGCTATGGCAGCCAAGGGCAACAAATTATCAATCCCGGTTCAATTGGCATGCCCTATTTTGATTGGCCGGCCTTGAAAAATCACCGTGCCCAGTATGCCTTGCTAGAAGTTGAAGACGGGGAACTGGTAAATATCCAATTCCGAAAAGTCGCCTATGATTACGAGGCAGAGTTGAAATTGGCCAAAGATAAAGCTCTCCCTTTCATCGAAATGTATGAAGAATTACGTCGCGAAGATAATTATCAAGGCCATAACCGAGAATTATTGGCTTACTTGAATGACAAGTATGGCTACGTAGAGGATGTTAGGCAATTTTTTCAGATAAGTGAACCAAAAGAAAATAAAAGTTGAAGAGAGGTGGCATTGAGTTTTGAAGGAAGGGCCTAGATGTTTGAAAAATTAAATTAGATCCTTTGAACCAGTTTTATCCAGTGAATCTAGATGAGATTAGGGATAGTGAATCAAAGCTAGGCATTCAAATCCCTGAGCTCCTCAAGGAATTTTATGTAGAAGTCGGATATGGCTTTCTTAAAAGCAAGGTGGACAATATAAATCGTATAATGGATCCAGAGTCAGTATTAGACTTTAGGTTGAGGCAATATGATTTTGAGTTTTACCCAGATATTGAAATCTACAATCAATTTGAGGATGATAAATTAGTTTTCTTTGAAGCCAATGAAGTAGCACTGCTATCTATCGGATTTGCTGCTGAAAATAAGGGGAAAATCTACTATTATGATAAGGAAATTGCTCCTAATTTAGTAGAGTTTCTAGAACTGCTTATGGAAGATGATACCTTCTATTATGACTTGATATAGCTGGAGTTTTTTGACGAACAGAGCTAAAGACCGATTGTTATAATCATGTTGAAAAGGTCGAGCGCTTAATCAATAGTATCCACTAACTTCAAAAGCTAAAAGAATTAGATAGGATGATGACAATGGCACAATTTGAAGATAAATTTATGGAAGTTCAGGCTAGCATGATTTCGTTAGCACTGGAATATGTACAAGATCAGGCAGATAAAATATACATATATGCAATAGCAGATAGTTTATATAGTTTTAATTTGTTTTATGAAATAAAAGGGAAGGTTGTACATAAACACTTGGTAAATAATTTTTTACCAGATGATTCTCAAGTTGATATCGGTCTCCAATCAATCTTACTGAGAGAAGGTATCAAGGATGTAGAAAACATGATTGAAATCTGCCAAGAGTACAATCGTGAACACCCAACTGAAATGTGGCTGATTTATGTGCCAAGAAAAATAGTCTTGACAGTCGCTATAGCTATGAAGGCCGTTATGAGAAGGATGATGACTTAGAGCTACTTCCAAGTCTAGAGTTTGAAAAGTGGTTTGAGGAAGTGCAAGGCCAATAACTGTTTTCGACAACGAAATTATATTAAATTGTTGAAGCAGCGGAAAAAGACTGCATAGAAGGTAAGAAAGATTTTTGTGGTCACTTAGTTGACGAACTTGGAGAATAAAGAGAACAATGAAATTGAATCATCAAATTTTCGGTAACATAGACTTTAATAATGGCTGGACAAGACCTATTTCTATAACAATTTTCGGTAAGGAGCATGTTTTAGGGATAAATATTGATGCAGAGGAAGATGCAGAATTTGAAGTCAACCAAGAAAAAGCCTATACATTTTTTCAAGAACACTTAGATGAAATTGTAACAGAGGCTAATGCTGCTATTTTATCGTACTATAATCGTGAAATATCAAATATTGTTTCCAGTTTTACAAATTTAGCTGAAAAACAATCATTTTTAAATAAAATTGGAGATAAGCAGCAAATTTATTCTCTGTTACAGCCTAAGCAAATCATGTTTCCTCTAACCTTTGATGAAAGTGTTGAAGAATTTGGCTTTTTATGTGATTGTGATTGGGACAAAGAAAATGGCATAGGAATAAAATTTACCAATGGCCTTTTGTCTGAAATTGGCTATCAAGACATACTTCTATAAGTATATAATTCATAAATTTGTCTATCTTTTATCAAATGCTTCTCAGCTTCAACCGTCCTATGTAAAGATTTTAGAAAAATCCAAAGTTTAATAGGAGCTAGAGCCGTTTAGAGGATTGGGAGAAAGGAAATTAAGTACGAATATGAAGTGGTTAAATTACAAGGGAATTTCCAAGGATATAATAGAATGTGTGGAGCATAGATTGCAGATTACTCTACCAGATGATTATAAGCAAATTGTCTTGAAATATGATGGTGGTTATCCTAATCCCAATCATTTTAAGGTAGAAGGAGAGATAGAAATTTTCAACAATTTAATCAGCCTAGACGAAAATGAATGTAATAATATATATGAAGTTCTTGAAGATTTACAGACTCGAATGGGAGATCAGCTGATTCCCTTTACGGAAGATGGTTTTGGAAATGTATTCTGTTTTGATTATTCAGCTGATAAAAGCATAGTTTTTTGGAATCATGAAAAGAACTATGATGATTTTAAAAAAGCGACCTTTGTTTGTTCCAGTTTTTCTAGTTTAATTGAGAGTCTTTTTTAAGAAATATAGACTTTCTATGTACTACCTTCTTAGTAAATGATATCGACGCGCCAATAGTGAGATTTTAAGGATGATGGGAAAAGGATTGGCTTGATGCTGTAGATGGTAGATACATGCTCTAGCTAAGAAGATGGAACTAGGACAATTACCAACGCCTGTCTAAATGTACGCTAAACTGCTTAAACAAGGAGTCTATATGTTAAAAGTTTTTACAAGAGTGGCAGCCATGCCTCAAGAAGTAATTGAAAAGTACAGAGATCAAGTTCCAGCAGAACTGGTTCAAATCTGGGAGGAAGATGGTCTAGGAACTTTTCTTGATGGATATCTGAAAGTGATTAATCCAGATGATTATCTTGAACTAGTTCAGGAGACCTATTTCAGAGGGGACATTTCCATTCCCATTTTTGCGACAGCTTTTGGGGATATTATAACTTGGGAGAAGAACGAATTTTTGGGGATTATTAAATATAAAGATGGTACATTTGATATTTTTTTAGAAGATTTATCGCTCTTTATCAAATGCTTACCTGATGAAAGTTTTACAGATGATTATTTTGACTTACCGCTTTATTATGCAGCGGTAGAGAGATACGGCTCGCTTGATTACGCACAGTGTTTTGGTTTTGTGCCTCTTTTGGGCTTAGGTGGGTTTAAAGATGTGAAACACTTAGATAAGGTAAAAATGTACGAGCATATTTTACTGATTACTCAATTAGTCGGTCCAATCGGAGATTAAAGTAGTCATAGTTTCGAAAACCGAATAAAATCAAAGGAATTTACGACGAAAGCTTGAAGGATTTGGAGTATTTTCCCTATGATTTGTTGGTGCAGGGAGAATAGAAAACGAAGCTTTTTATCTGAAAGAATAGCTTGGTTCTAAAAAGGGGATAAAGATGAAGATCCATTCAGATGTGATAAATGAATTAATAAGTATAGACTTTTTGAAGGAAGAAAGAGAAACAAACATACCGATTACTCAGTTAAAGACGGTAAAAGAAGCGGAGAAGAATATTAATAGTTTAAAATGGGAGAATTTTGTCTTAGATAAACGTGGTGATTATACTGTTTATCTTTTTAAAAATCATAGTGACATTTATAAGCATTGGAATGAACTAGTAGATAGTGTAAAAGAGGAAATCATTCCTGAAATTGAAGCACGATTAGATAACCTGATTGCGGAAAGTAAACTGGTAGCACCCATGAAAGATCAGATTAAATTTGATATCGTCGGCTTAGCTATCTACTTGACCATCAAAAAAGAGCTTCCTCAAGCTGAGTCAACATTTTATGATGATTTGTATGCTTTATATCAAGCGGGCTACATTCCTTGTGGTTATACTAAGGGGGACTATAAGGTTTTATAAGGGTATTTTTTTCATAGAAGACGGAATGTTCAAGAATGAAATGAATCTTTTGAGAGAAAAAGATATAAAAGTGAGGATTTTTAGGAATATGTGGAGTCCTTATAAATGAGCGAACAATACTTACCAATAAGAGATAGTTTAGGTTATCAGAATGTCAAGCAAGCTTTGGAGAAAATTTTTTCGATTGATCTTGATACGATTGCGATTAATGAAGGAGAAGATGAAAATTTTAATTTTCCGTTCGTGTATAACGGTTATCATATGACAATAGGTATTTCATCAACAGGTAAAAATACGCAATTGGAAGCAGGAGAGGGTGGATTATTTAACATTTGGTTTACTCAAACTGATGAAGAGAAATTTTTAGTCACATTTTTATCCAAGCTTATTGATGATAAGAGTATAAGAAGAGTGTATGGTGGTAATAAAGATTCTATTGAACATACTTTGCATATACTGAAAGATTTTCTAAACTCAGACAAAGCGGAAGTTTTATTGAAAATATAAAAGGAATGTAGCAATGACACAATTTGAAGATAAATTTATGGAAGTTCAGGTTAGTATGATTTCACTAGCAATGGAATATGTCCAAAATCAGGCAGAGAAAGTATATATTTATTGTATTTCGGAGGAAGCATTGCAATCATATAAAGTTTTTTATAAGATTAATGGTATTGTAATTGAAATGGATAAAGTTAATGAAGTTGTGGCAAAAAAAGTAGATGATTCAGATAATATGGCATTCGCTCTATTGAGATATGGAGCTGAAGATATACAAAAATTGATTGATGTTTGCCAAGAATATAATCGTGAACATCCAACTGAAATGTGGTTGATTTATGATGCCAAGAAAAACAGCCTTGACAGTCGCTATAGCTATGAAGGGCGTTATGACAAGGATGAGGAATTACTTCCACGTCTCGAGTTTGAAAAATGGTTTGAGGAAGTGAAAAGCAAGCAATTGTAGGAGAATAATATGACACAATTTGAAGATAAATTTATGGAAGTTCAGGTTAGCATGATTTCATTAGCAATGGAATATGTCCAAAATCAAGCAGAAAAAGTATATATTTATTGCATTTCTGAAGAAGCATTACTTTCTTTTGATGTTTTTTACAAAATTAATGGAGTTTTTGTCAAATTACACAGAGTCAACACTGTTTTGGATACTAAAGTAGATGATTCTGATAATATGATGTTTTCAGTATTACGATACGGTAATGAAGATATACAAATATTGATTGATGTTTGCCAAGAATACGGTCGCGAGCACCCAACTGAAATGTGGCTTGTCTATGATGTTCAGAAAAACAGGCTTGACAGTCGCTATAGCTATGAAGGTCGTTATGATAAGGACGAAGAATTGCTTCCACGTTTAGAATTTGAAAAGTGGTTTGAGGAAGTGAAGAACAGTACTCAAACTTAATGCTTGCGACAATCTCTAGTTGAATGATAGAAAAGCAGAGGCAAAAGGCTTTCCATGCGACCAAGTGTGTGGTGGGGCTGTTTTTGAAAAGTAAAACAAAAAGAAAGTTGAAGACAGATGGGGCTGAATTTTGACAAACATAAAGAACATTTGGAGAAGGATATCCGTGCAGAGCTCCAAAAAAATTTGGATCTAATTTTGAAATAGAAGGCATCTCTGATATTGTCTTGAGTTCATATTGTCCGACTTTTCTCTTTAAAATCAATCTAGAAAATTATAAAGAAAAGTTGGATATTTTAGTAGACGGCAGCGATTTACACTTGAAGTGGGGTGAAAAACCTACATACGGGATACAATACAAGTATCGCCCAGAAACGTTGGGGGAAGGACTGGGAAGAATAAAAACCTACCTAGATCAACCAGAACAGATTTTTCTGGAACCTCTTACTCCTGAAAATGATTATCTGAAGATACGAGCTATTGAAGCGATGATTGAAAATATTTTCGATGGGAAAACGGAAACGGATAAGTGGGAAAAACCTGTCGAAAAGGGCGAAGATTATCGAGTCATTATTACAAGCATACTACCTAGCTACAAAGCTTCTTTTACTCTGGAGCTGCTAGAACAAGATTTCATTGTGAGAGATATTGTCCCCTTAGATGCTAGTGTAGGAAGTCAGGAATTGTTGCTTGATTGTCCAGTCCAGTTAAATTCCTATAATTTATCATCTTTTCTAAGCAAGTGTAAGACTTATTTAGAAGAATTTTTAGAAAAAGACAAAACTGGCATGAGTCTTTCTACGGCTTCTATGTCTGATTTGGAGCTGATTTTAAATGCTCCTCTGAGTCTGGATACGGTTGATACAAAGGTTTTAGAAATACAGAAAATGATAGAAGAGCTGTTTTTAGGTAAGATTGAATTTGACAAAACGACGAAGGAAATGGAAGTCGACTACCTTTATAGGGCCTATTTCTTTGTAAGATCTAGATTTTATCGGGTTTCTTTCACGATTACGTTGATTGGACAGCACTTTTACATCATGGTGTCACTTCCAGATCATCCAGAACTAAGAAAGAAATGGCCGTTACGCGGGTATCCCTACAAACTAACCGAAGCAAATCTGAGGCTAGTCTTAAAAGAAGTGGTGGCGTATGGTCTAAAACATAAGCCACAGACTGAAAATGAGGTGGTTCAGGAGATTCAAGCAAGTCAAGAAGTAACTGAACCTACAGCAAAAATTCAGACTCAAGAGAGAGAAGCTAAAGACGGTGGCAAAGAGCAGGCAGATAAACGGGCTTACTTAGGATTGAGAAAGCTCTGGAAACTGCAGGTCTTTATTTTCTTTATCTTGATGATTATAGCTTTTGTCTTAGAGGTTTATATGGCTAGGTCAGGCTATAAAGCCTTCAAAATGAGGATTCAGTTTAGTTGGGTATCTATGCATAGTTTTTCGTTTCTCTTTCTTACCATGTATGGTTTTTTGACACTCTATCCCAATGGGATGAAGATAAATGAATTTTTGCAGCAGTATCCTCGTTGGAAAGTTTTCCCGACCAAAGGAGTCTCTCTTCCAGAAAAAGAGACTTTGTGGACGATATTTGTCTTGTTGCTGGTTCTACTGTTTGCAGCTATTGATTTTTCCGTGCGGAAACCTGAACCAAAAGTTGAAATTCATAAGTTAAATCAAGAACTATATAGAGACTTTGAGTAGTAAAGAAACTCAAGTTGTAGTGATTTGAAAAAGTGCTGAAGAGAGTCAAGTAGTCAGAATGGAGAAAATGAAACTCCTACAAGGGAATAATCTTATCAAGTGGCAAGGGCAGAAAGCTTTATTTGATAGAGAATGAAAAAATCCTTCATGAAAAACCTCTGCAAGCTCTTTCAATTTGTGGTAAAATAAGAGTAACAGAAATTAGAAAAGGAAACCAATTATGAAATTTCTTGAATTAAACAAAAAGCGTCATGCGACTAAGCATTTCAATGACAAACCGGTAGATCCTAAGGATGTCCGTACAGCTATTGAGATTGCGACCTTGGCACCAAGTGCTCATAATAGTCAACCTTGGAAGTTCGTGGTGGTGCGTGAGCGAAATGAAGCCCTAGCGGGCATTGCTTTTGGCTCCAACCAAGATCAAATCAAGGAAGCTCCAGTGACAATTGCCCTCTTTACAGATACGGATTTGGCTAAGCGGGCACGCAAGATCGCGCGTGTCGCTGGGGTAAAAAATTTTTCTGATGAGCAACTGCAATTTTACATGCAAAATTTACCAGCTGAGTTTGCTCGCTATAATGACCAACAAAAGAGTGATTACTTGGCCCTTAATGCTGGCTTAGTAGCTATGAACCTTGTTTTGGCCTTGACTGACCAAGGTATTGGCTCAAATATCATCCTAGGCTTTGATAAATCAAAAGTTAACGAAGTTTTGGAGATTGATGAGCGTTTCCGTCCAGAACTCTTGATTACTGTTGGTTATACAGATGACAAGCTAGAGCCTAGCTATCGTTTACCAGTTGACGAGATTATTGAAAAGCGTTAATAAAGTAAGATTTCAATACTTTGATTTAATTCAAATTATTACTTTTAAATTAAAGTGTTTTATAGAGGTGAGAAAATGACAATTGATTTTAAAGCAGAAGTTGAAAAACGTAGAGAAGCTCTGTTGGCGGACTTGTTCAGCCTTTTAGAAATTAATTCAGAGCGGGATGATTCAAAGGCAGACAAGGAGCATCCTTTTGGACCTGGTCCTGTTCAAGCCCTACATAAGTTTTTGGAAATCGCTGAACGCGATGGCTATGAAACCAAGAATGTTGACAATTATGCTGGTCACTTTACTTTTGGCGAGGGAGAAGAAGAATTAGGGATTTTTGCCCACATGGATGTGGTTCCTGCTGGAAGTGGCTGGAATACAGATCCTTACAAACCTGAAATTATTGATGGTAAGCTTTATGCGCGTGGTTCATCTGATGACAAAGGGCCAACCATGGCTTGTTACTATGGTTTGAAAATCATCAAAGACTTGGGATTGCCAGTATCTAAACGTGTGCGCTTTGTGGTGGGGACAGACGAGGAATCAGGTTGGCAAGACATGGACTATTATTTCAAACATGTAGGCCTGCCTGAGCCAGACTTTGGTTTCTCGCCAGACGCGGAATTCCCAATTATTAACGGAGAAAAAGGTAATATCACAGAATATCTCCACTTTGGTAACAGTAATGATGGCAGCTTTAAACTCAAGAGCTTCACTGGCGGACTTCGCGAGAATATGGTACCTGAATCAGCAACAGCTATTTTTACGTCACCAGTTGATGCAGCTGAATTGGATGAGAAATTGCAAGAGTTTGCGGCTGGCCACAAGCTTTCAGCTAGTCTGAAAGCAAATGGCGACGCTGTTGAAGTGACGGTTATTGGGAAGTCTGCTCACGGTTCTACACCAGAGGATGGTATCAACGGAGCAACCTACTTGGCTCTCTTCCTCAATCAATTTGACTTTGCAGGAGATGCCAAAGCTTATCTGGAAGTGGCAGCACAAGTTCTGCACAACGATTTCGCTGGCGAGAAGTTAGGAATTGCTTATACAGATGCTAAAATGGGCGCTCTCAGTATGAACGCAGGTGTTTTCGATTTCGATAGTGCTAAGGATGACAATACCATTGCCCTGAACATTCGTTACCCACAAGGAACTGATCCAAAAACCATTCAAGCTGAACTTGAAAAAGTTGCTGGTGTCGTATCAGTGAGCCTATCTGAGCATGGACACACTCCGCACTATGTCCCAGCAGATGATGAGTTGGTAGCAACTCTTTTGAGTGTTTACGAAAAACAAACAGGTCTCAAAGGACATGAGCAAGTCATCGGTGGCGGAACCTTTGGCCGTCTTTTGAAGCGCGGTGTGGCTTTCGGCGCTATGTTCCCAGACTATGTCAACACCATGCACCAAGCCAACGAATTTACAGATGTAGAAGACCTTTTCCGTGCTGCAGCCATTTACGCGGAGGCTATCTACGAGCTAATCAAATAAAAAGGAGGACTCGTTTGGCATTGTCAGATGAGTTTCTTTGCAAGGAGCTGTCATGCAGACACTAGAAGATATTAGCAAGGCCATCATGGCTGATCCAGAAAATCAGAAATATACAGAGCAGGGCATCAAGCCGCTTTTTGCGGCGCCTAAGAAAGCTCGAATTAACATTGTCGGTCAGGCACCAGGTCTTAAAACCCAGCAGGCGGGGCTTTACTGGAAGGACAAGAGTGGAGATCGATTGAGAGAATGGCTGGGTGTTGATGAAGAGACTTTTTATCAGTCTGGATACTTTGCGGTCTTGCCTATGGATTTTTATTTCCCAGGACATGGAAAGTCTGGAGACTTACCGCCTCGTAAGGGCTTTGCCGAAAAGTGGCATCAGCCGATTTTAGAGCTCTTGCCAGATATTAAGCTGACCATTTTGATTGGTCAGTATGCGCAGAAATACTATCTGCATCAAAAAGGGAATGTCAAGCTAACCGAGACTGTCCAACATTATCAAGACTACCTGCCCGACTTTTTCCCGCTGGTCCACCCATCACCCCGCAACCAAATCTGGATGGCTAAAAATCCTTGGTTTGCGGAGCAGATTGTGCCAAATTTGCGGTCCCGTGTGCAGGAAATCATCTTAAAGTGAGAGCAAAAGACTTCCTACAAGATATTTTTTGGGTGTCACACTTCGTAGAAACTTACAATTTGTATCACTGTTAGGCGATTTCAGACTAGATTTGTAAGAAATGACTCTTTAAATCAAATTGCTAGATTATTTGCAAAATAGGAAAAATAAAGAAGGTGTCTCATGAAACAATTATTTTTATGTTCATATTTTGCGGGAGTCAGGGACTTGTTCAGACAATATGCGTCTGAAAAGCAATTGGGAAAACAAGTACTTTTTATCCCGACGGCTGGAAATGTGGAGGAATATAGAGATTACATTGATGAAGCAAAAGTAGTCTTTGAGGATTTGGGCTTTGCAGTAGAGGTTTTAGACCTAGCTCAGACCGACCAAGAGACGGCTCAAGCTAAGATTTTCCAGACCAAGCTACTTTATATTGCGGGTGGCAATAGCTTCTATCTTTTGCAGGAATTGAAAAAGAAGCATTTGCTCAGTTTGATACGGGAGCAGATTGCAGATGGGATGGTCTATGTAGGCGAATCCGCTGGCGCTATCATCACAGCTGAGGATATTGACTACAGCAAGCTCATGGATGATAAGGGAGTGGCAGGTGAACTGTCTGATACAGCGGCACTAAACGAGGTGGATTTTTATGTCCTTCCTCATGTAGGCGAAGAACCATTTGCCGAAAGCACTCAGGCAATTCTAGATACTTACGGAGACAAGCTCAATCTGCTGCCAATCAATAATAGCCAAGCGGTGCTTGTGGAGGATGAAGAAGTGAAAGTTTTGGTGGAAAATAAATAAGAATGCGGGTGTAGTATTTTGATTGAAAAGACATACGAAACATCAAGTGGAGTCATTCACTATTGGACAAATGATATGGATGCATCAGCGAAAAGTGCTCTTATCTTTTTACCTGGACTTACAGCTGATCATAGATTATTTGACAAACAAATAGAGTATTTTAAAGACAAATATAGAGTCCTGGTGTGGGATGCTCCAGGCCACGCGTCATCTTATCCTTTTAAGCTCAATTTTAGCTTGTTTGATATGGCGAAATGGCTAGATGGAATATTTGTCAAAGAGAGAATAGAGAATCCAATACTAATTGGTCAGTCAATGGGAGGATATGTAGGACAGGTTTATGCTCAACTTTTTCCTGAGAAATTAAAAGGCCTTGTTACGATTGATTCACCTTCCCTGCAAAGGAACTATTATACAGCTATGGAGTTGTGGCTCCTAAAAAATATGGAGGCAATTTATAGAATCTATCCATGGAAATCTCTTTTGAAATCTGGGCCTAAAAGCGTATCAACAACAGACTATGGAAGAAAACTGATGTATGATATGATCATGGTTTATGATGGCGATCAAAAAAGGTATGCTCGTCTTGCAGGATACGGATATAAGATTTTTTCAGAAGCAGTAGAGAAAAAGCTTCCTTATGAAGTGAAATGCCCACAATTGGTTATATGTGGAAAAGAAGATCGTGCAGGGTCGTGCATACGATATTTGAAGGCCTATGAAAGAAATACTGGGAAGTCTGTTCAATGGATTGATGAGGCGGGACATAATTCTAATACCGACCAACCCGATATTGTAAATAGACTGATTGATGAATTTTTGGATAACAAAATTAAAGAAAAGCTTGGTTGAAAGACCGGCTTTTTGATATAATAGACTCTATGAACACAAAAGATAAAATTTCAAATTATCAACTTTTATTAGCACAGCTGGAAACTTTGTTGGAGGGTGAGACTAACGCTTTAGCTAATCTTTCCAACGCTAGCGCCCAGCTAAATTTGCTTTCCCTCAATAATCGCCAAGCAGTGCTTGTGGAGGGTGAAGAAGTGAAGGTTTTGGAGGAGTAATAAAATATTTTTGCCACGAATTTTAACAAAAGGTCTATAAAAAGTAAGAAAAGCTTGGTTGAAGCAACCAGCTTTTTTGTTATACTAACAGTGTAATCATAAAAAGGAGACTAAAAAATGATTTCTAAAAATATTGCTATTTTAAGAAAAAGAGAGAATATTTCTCAGGAAAAACTGGCCGAGGAAATAGGTGTATCAAGGCAGACTATAGCAAAATGGGAAGCAGGAGAAAGCGTTCCAGATGTGATTTATTCCTCTCAATTAGCTGATTTTTTTGATGTGAGTTTGGATGAACTAGTACATTTAGAGAGCAATTTATTGACAACTCCTAGTATCAAAGGGAAATATATTTTTGGAACAGTAACGGTGGGGGATCGTGGTGAAATCCACTTACCCCCTCGGGCACGAAATATTTTTCAAATAAAAGCGGGAGATCAGCTTCTTTTGCTAGGAGATGAAAATCAAGGATTGGCGTTATTAGATCCGAATTTTTTTTCTAGAAACTCCTAAGTATTTTTCAGAAAAGTAGCAGGCGATGAATGAAAAGGACAATGATGTTAGTTATTTTGATATTGATAGCTGTTATATTGGTAAGTGCAGGGTGGTTTGCTTATCGTAATCTTCACTATGATAAGGCTAATCTTGAATATATCCGACAAGCTGGGATGATAGAAAAGCAAGTGACTTTACCAGATGGATCTCTTATAAATTATGGCGAAGGTCCCAAAAATGGTCCCCCTTTACTCCTGATCCATGGCCAGCAAGTATCTTGGGAGGACTACGCCAAGGTTTTTGGAGAATTGTCTAAGCGATATCATGTATATGCAGTAGATTGTTATGGACATGGTGGGTCTAGTAAAAATCCTGCTAAATATTCAGCACTGGAAAATAGTCAGGATTTCATTTGGTTTATTCATAATATTATAAAAGCTCCTGTGTTCATTTCAGGACATTCATCAGGAGGGCTTCTGGCAACAATGGTAGCTGCACTAGCTCCTGATACTGTTAGAGGACTATTGATAGAAGATGCACCGTTCTTTTCAACAGAGCCTAGTCGAGCACTTTCTACTTTTTCTTGGTTAGGATTTAAAGATATGTATGATTTCTTAAAAAGCGGTAAAAAAAATTATACTGCCTATTTTTTAGAACATACTTATTTAAAAAAACTTTTTGGTGAGGAAAATTTTAATAAAATTGTCAAAAAACCAGCTCTGAACTATATGAAAAATCATCCAGGAAAGATTCCTAGAATTTGGTACTATCCGCCAGAATTACAAGTGAATCTCATCTATGACTTAACAGCTAATTTACAGGATGGAACAGGAGATTACGATCTTAGTTTTGGCACATCATTTTATGATTTTTCTTGGTTCAAGGGATTTGAACAGGAAGAAATCTTGAAAAAAGTTCAATGTCCATCTATATTGCTTCATGTGGT
>ERZ773014.1176-NODE-1176-length-16975-cov-20.904492_pt1 | contig 16975 bp, 11 predicted proteins | sample MGYA00580841_ERZ773014 | MGnify/ENA primary metagenome ERZ773014 (study PRJEB29015, sample SAMEA2737989) | human oral metagenome | biome: human oral; feature: human-associated habitat; material: dental | place: China | collected 2067 ...
CGCTTACAACAACCTTTCTACCCGGCAATACCTCTTCCTCATCGTAACGGGTAAGCTGGGCAAGAGCGAAACCGAAGCCGGCGACATCCTGGGCATCAGTCCTGGTAGCGTGCGCTCCATCAAGAGCCGCATCAAAACAAAAAAGAAAACATAACCTAAGCGCACGTTATTTTAACAAATTGGCATGGGGCTTTAAGAGGAGAACTTGCGCTTTTGACAGAACCTCTTGCGCTTTTGACAGAAGAAACTCTCTTTTGCCAGAAGAACATAAGGAACATATCGTTTTTCATTGAAACCGTCTTTACTTCTAATATTTCAATAAATTGAGGGGTGTTTGTTGTCTTTGTGGTACCAACAAAGGATAAACACTCCTATTATATATGAAGTGCAGGACTAATCAACTCACTGGCTTATAAACTCACGAAAACCAAACTACTCGCGAATACAGCAACTCAATAACCCATCAATTCATCAACTCATCAACTCAAAAACTCATTAACTCAAAAACTTAAATTATTATTTTTTATTTTACAACCCCACTCTAATTTTTACGCCATTCTAGCGAAAAAACAGGTTAAAAAGTAGGTAAATTGCCTCTGTTTCGAGTCTTTCACGTCTTTTGTTTTGTCTGTTTTTAAGCAAAGGGGCTGCATTTTGCACCATTTAGCCTTTCTAGATTGGTTACCAACTCATTATTATTTACGCCCAACTACCTGCTTTTAGCCCCTAAAACCGCACCTTTTAATGGCTATTTTGCCCTTTTTAGCCATGTTTTTCATGGCACTGGAAGGTTTTGTTTATACCATTGCGCCGTATATTTATTCTTTTCGTCTTGGGTTTAGCAGCAAAAAGCACTGCATTTAGCACCATTTTACCTTGCATTTAGCACCAAAACACACTGTATTTAGCACCAAAACGCATTGCATTTTGAACCAAAACGCACTGCGTTTAGCGGCATATTGCACCGCATTTTACTGCAAATTGCCCAAAAGTTGGTGCAAATGGTGGTATTTTTAAATAAAAATTCATTTTGCCGCATTCACTGGCTAACCCCTTTTTGCATCAAAACAAACCCTCGCGAGAATCGATTTTTTGCGGCAAAGTGCGCGTTTGGTGGACGAAAAGGACACTCATAATGTTAAATTTTGTACCGAAAACTAGACAAAAAAAAACGATTATGCCGTGTACGCTCGCATGGGCAACGGAGTGGAAAACACGCACGCTTACGATCGCCAGCGCGAGCAGTTGCAGGCATTAATCACCAGACGGCCTTGCCTATACCCTACTAAAACATTCCAAGCGCAATGCTGTTTGGCTATCATTGAAAGCCTGGCGGTTCGGCCCATCCATCGCTATGGATGCCGTACATGCCCGAAATAGCGACTACAATAAACGCATAATCAGCTAATAATGAGATAAAAACAAACGAATTAATCTTTTTTAATCTTCTATTTTTATTACACAAAGGATTCTTTTTGTAACTTTACAGCGACAAAAACCAAATGCAGGGTCGTATCCTCTAAAACCTCCTACCGCCTTTGTGCGCGTTAATCCATAAGATGATTGCCAGGAACAAACAGGAAATGCCCTATACAACATCTACGAAGTGCCAAAGCGAAGGCACGTCATAAGCACGTGGCGAAAGCCTACAAGCAACGACACACGGCTTAACTAGAAATCACTTGTACCCTTACCTGCCGTTATTTAAAACGACACCATATTATATATAGGCGTGCAAGACATAGACAAAGAGAATTAGAAACCGAACCAAAATAAAACCATGAAAAAGCGCAAGCCCATAACACCATGCGTAACATTGGCTGCATCTGCCGCCAAGGGCTATACTCGTGTGCCCTTGCCCCATCCTCAACAATCGCTTGGTTGCGGCAGGAAAGGGCGATGGAATGGGGATATTTTAAGCCCCAATCGGTCGTTAGAACGCTTATCAATCATTTTAGTTCTTTTCCATCGCTTCCTGTTCATCTTTCGTTTGCTTGTCGGCATCTTGCCCGTCTTATTCTCTCGACGTAGCCCGCTACGCCTTCAAGAATAAGACAGGTAACATGCTCAACAATACACAAAATCCGCACAGGCTCTAACGGCCGATTTGGGTTAAACCTCTCGTAAATACAACACAACAAAAAACACCGCCACTGCATCGCCAAGCACAACTAAGCAACATACTATAAGGACAACGAAAAGCAGCGGTGAAACAAAAGATATAACCACTTAAAAAATTAAGTACCATGAACATCAGATATGCTTTAACAATATTACCCTTAGCCGTAACAAGCCCAGGCAATGCACAAGGGCTGTTTGCTACAAAGGGAACGCTTGTAAACAAGTCCCTTCGCTTCGCAAGAAGGTAGGTAAAGAAGGTGTACCTAACACACCTTGCAAGCAGCAAAGAAGTGGCAGCAGGCTCGACTTGCCTCAGCAACAAGCAAACAGCCCTTGCACATACCATGCCCATCAGCCCCAAAGGTAGCCTTACTGTGGCTTTCAGCCTTGCAGGCAAAGAGCCTTCGCACATCGTAAAACAACATAAAGAAAAGAATGGAGAATAAAACCATGATTAACAACATACGCCCCATTTTGCAAAACCTTTGTAACATTTGTTTTGCACAGCTTCGCACATCGCACACAACAAGCCCAAACGGGTTTAGCTTTGTGCGGCACGTAACATTAGCCCTTGCCTGCACACTGGCAAGCACAAAAGTTGTGGCACAACTGCCCACACCCACGCTTATTCCCGAGAAGGAAACCTGTATCATACGCGGACAGATAACGTCGCTGGTGGCAGCAGGCGCCAAGGCAAAAGTAAAAAGCGTGTCGCTATGCGTAGACTATGGCGACGGCAACCTGGTGCAAGTGGCCTCAACCGTCACCAACAAAGGCCGCTTTCGTTTTAATCGCGACATAACGCCCGCACATCCTTCCATGCTCTATTACATAACGGGGCTTGGAAAGGAGGGCATACCCTTTTGGGTAGAACCAGGCGAGGTGAATATCGTTGTGCCAACAGCCAGCCAAGGGGCCAACGCCAAGGTGTCGGGGCCAACAACCAACACGCTATACCAAGCCTATTTCGCCCTTGCTAACCAGCGCGACCGCGATTATAACGACTCGGTAGCTGCCCTGCAACGCAGCAAGGGCAACGACTTCATGGCAACCAATGCGGGCAGAGATGCCCGACAGGCCTTGCGAGCATCGGCCGAAAAGCAGTGGCTGGCCAACCGCCGACAATTCGTGCTAGACCATAAAGACCTGCCACTGGCTCCGCTGCTGGTACAACGCGACTTGCTCTCTACACTTGACCGAGAAGGTCTAGACCAACTGCTGCAAGCCTTTTCGCCCAAGCTGAGCAAACATCCCTATACGCGTTCGCTAAGCAACAACATTAAGGCTTTAAACCTGGGGAAAGGAAAAGAAGTGCCCGACATACGCTTGCCGCTAGAAGACGGACAAGCCATACAACTCTACGACTTGCGCGGCAAACACGTGTTGCTAACGTTCTGGGCATCGTGGGCTCCGGGCTGCCTTGACGAGATGCAAAACATTAAACGCATATACGACGAAACGCGTAACGCCGCCGATAAGTTTGTTATGGTGAATCTTTCTATCGACAAGGACAAGGAAACATGGAAACGTTCGGTTAAAGCTCTGGGCATTAACCGCGAGGGATGGCTACAAGCCTACGACTCGCAAAACGAGGTGTCGCCTGCCGCCAAGCTGTTCGGCATCCGCGACATACCTAAGTGCATCCTTATCTCGCCCGACGGCAAGGTTATTTCGTTCACACTGATGGGTATCGAGCTGTTTGCAAGGGTTAAGCAGATACTATCTGGCGACTTGTACTACCTTCGAGATGAGAATGCAGAAGTTGGGAAATAAGGGGAGTGGGGCAAGTTGGAGTTGTCGGACCAATCAGATTTGTTAGGCTTGTCAGGCTTGTCAGACTTGTCGGACCAGTCGGACTTGTCGGATCAGTCGGACTTGTCGGAGCAGTCAGACCAGTCTGACTAGTCCGAGTTGTCCGACATCCCCTGTCATCCCCTGTCATCCTCTGTCATCCCCCACTCTCTTTCCTCCACTTCAACCTCGCTTTTGTCATCTGTTCCCTTACTCCACCATTCTGTAAAAACATCTTTTGTTGCTTGTCAATCAAATGGCGGAGCATATAGGTTGCTTGGTTGATAAGTGTTATACAGAGGTTAGCCAATTCCTCATCGGTCAGCTTTGGCAGAAGTTTAGTGTACTCATGCCCGATGCGGTCACTGCTTGCGTAACGTCTCATCCGCTCATATCGCGGATGATCAGATGTCCATTGCACCTTTCCCCGCACGCGAAGGTAGTCTTCATAATCAATAAGCAGTTCCTCTAAGCTAGCCTTTGCCACATTGGTTAGCTTTATTTCAGTTTCGGCCGAAGTAGTTGCGGCCTCACTTCATTCGGCAATATTCTGCTTGCCCGACCGCGCAGCCTGAACCATTTGGTCGGTTGTGCGGTCGCGCGAACTGAGAAAATTCGACACGAAATAGTAGGTTACATCATATATTATCGTTGCCACTTGATAAACTCGAAGCTTACGATAACCGCCCCTTTGCTGTAAAAACGATTGTGTCATAACTGTAATAATGGTTTATCATGGTTGAAAAATAGTTTATCATGGTTGCAAAGAATGGTTTCCGTTGCTGCAAAAGATAGTTTCCGTTGCTGCAAAGGATAGTTTCCGTTGCTGCAAAAGATGGTTTCCGTTGCTGTGAAAGCGCGTTCCCATCGCTGTAAAAACGATTTTCATTGCAGTATCATAGGCATAAACAAGCCACACCGCACCCTGCTTGTGCATTGATAACCAAAGCACAAGCAAGGATGCGCCCGCCAGCACCAACAGCAAAAGACAAACTTATTTCACCACAAACTTAACCAGTAGTCCGCGGTGGTCTGTGGGCCACGTTCCGCCTTTGGGCAGCAAGATGGGGTCGTCCCATTTATCTTGTGCAGGCTGCGAACGGCATACACAAACGTTTGGACCAAATATCTGGGCCTTGTCCACCTCCATGCCACGCCCCTTATAATATATAAGGTCTATGCGTTCGCGTTCGTCGGCCTTTGGTGCCCAAGTAAGCTTCGACATGTCTGCCGCGATGTTAAAACAAGGATAAGTAAAGCCCGGATGGGTTACGGGGTTGGGGTACAACACGCGATAACTGTCCTTAAAGCCCGCGCGTTGTAGCATTGTAGACACCGTCCAAGGTATGGCCATGCCGTTATGGTCGTACAGATTAGCCGTGGCATGTATCCAATCTAGGTGCGACGGCTCGTTGAAATCGCCGCCAAATACCACGCAACGACCAGCAGCAATGTCGTGGCGAGCCTCGTTAAGGAAGATTTGTACGGCGTTGTCGCGCCACGACAAGTCGTTAAGGCGCAACACTTCTTCGATGCTTTCGGGCTTAGTTGTTTCTTTAAACGTGTTGCCGTCGTAGCCGCGAACGTTATAATAGGCACAATCCAGATAGTCTAAGTGGCCTGTATACACAGCCACCTCAACGCCTTGAACCTTTGCCACCAGCTTATATATGCTGCCATGATCGCGGTTTTCGGGGAAAACGGGCCGCCAATCCATAATGGGATGCTTGCTAAGCAGTCCCGAATCCTTGCTGCGGAAGGAATAATAGGTTAGCCCTTTTTCTTTCAATGCCTGACAAAGCCGATGGGTAAAGTCAACATCGTCGTAGTTGCGCACCTCGCTCAGCGTAACGAAGTCGGGCTGCAAATTTTGTATTTCGCCGACAATCGCCTCGAAACCGCCAGGAATGAGCGTTCCTTCTTGCCAGATGTTCCATTGCAGAACCGTGAACTGAACTGCCCGCTTTGCTGCGCCTTGCGCATTCTTTTGTGCTGTTGCCGTGCAGGCAAAGGCGGCCAACAGCAAACCAATAACTAGTTTTTTCATTGCATTATGTAATTAATGTTGAGTTCCTATTTTGCCATATATCACTCTACTCGCCCTTTGCAGCAGAGCTGCGGGTTAGGCCTTATTCATCCTGTTCTTGGTCTACATGCTTGCTTTCAAGCCGTGGCGGCTGTTCAAGCCCCCATCCTTCGTTATAGTTTTGGTTGTTAGGCAGGTTGGCATCCCCCACTCCACGCTCCATAAGTGCTTGCAGTTGGGGCAAGAAATGGGTGTAAACCTGCCGTGGGTATGCCCTGTTTGCACGACAAACTGCCGCAGCCATGCCCACCACTTCGCCCATCATGCCCGTTGTTCGCATAACGCGCACCGAACCAAGAGCCACGTGTGTAACGCTGATGTTGCGCCCGGCCATGAACAAGTTGCTAATATTACGCGAGTAAAGGCAGCGGTAAGGCACGGCATAAGGATAGATAACGCGTTGCCGCGAAATGGCTTTGAAAGGACCAGTGGCGAAGTTTCGGGCGTTCAGCGTATCGGGATAGTGCAAGTCAATGCTCCAAGTGGTGGTAAAGGTTGCGTCTTCGTGCGGCATGTTCTTCACGATGTCTTGTTCGCTCAGCACGTAATCGCCCAACAATCGGCGCGACTCGCGCTTGCCAGCCACGTATGCCAGCCAGTCTAGCTGTTGCCGTTCGTAACGTCGGCGGTCTTTACTGCGGTTCTTTAAATAGCTCCAATTGGAGTAAACCACCAGCATGCCATAGTCGCGCACACGCTCCAAATTATCTACAATGCGGCTGTTCAATCCCGTTTCCCAGGTCCATTCGCCCCTCAAACGTTTCTCGGCCGTCTGCTCGTTAAAGCTGATGCCGTATTCAAAGAGGGGGAACGATGTTGGTTTGTCTCGCTTCTTGGCATACCATTGCATAGAAACGCCCATCGTCATATCGTCTGCTTGCTGCGGAGCAAGGTCTTCTCCGAAGGTCGATTGCGGTTCGCGACCGATGGAATACATCGCTCCGGCCAGCACGCCCAGCGTGGCATCGCCTGTGCAATCGGCAAAGAGCGGTGCCTCGAAACGTAGTTCTTCGCCCGTAAGTACGTTCATCGCAATTACAGAAGCGATGGCGTTGTCGCGGCTAATCAGTCCAGTGCTTTCGGTCTTTCCCGTTTCGCCAGATGCCAGCAACGGCCCCTCTCCCTCGCATTTTGCACCATTTGCAGTTGCACTTGCGCCAGAATCGGAGGTGTACGAAGCTTTGGCGCGAACCCCATGTGGCATGGCCGAAGGCTGTAAGGCAGGCAAAAGCTTGGTCATGGGTATGTGTTGTCCCTGCATTTGTACGCCACAGACGTGATGATTAAGGAAGAGCGACACGTTGGGTTCGGCCTTCACAAATTTCAACTTGCGGTCGTCGGCATAGTTTTCGGCAGGCATGGCGTTTCCTTCCTGCGTTGGGCCGAACTCTTTTTGCAGGTCGCCCAGCCGCGGATACTTACCCGTGTTGATGCGCCCACCAAGATGTACGCGCACTTCCGAGCTGTTGTTGCCGCCCAATACGGGGCGATTTTGCACCAAAGCCACCTTCAAACCCAGCCTAGCTGCGGCCACAGCGGCACTCATTCCGGCCACACCGCCCCCCACAACAACGAGGTCGAACACCCCTGCCGAACGCGCATTCGGGCCTCTTCGCAACATCTTGTCGCGGTATCGTTTTAGTGCTTCGTACTCTTCGGGTGGCGCAACAGCCGATGTACTCAGGCAAATGGCATCGCACCGCCCATCAAAGCCGCTAAGGTCACATAGCGCCAGCGTTGCCGTTCCTTGTTTAAGGTTCACCGTTCCTGCCTTTTGCCATTGCCAGCGGTCGCCAGTTTGACCAACGATTACAGGCAGGCGTTTGCCATTGATGGCCACCTTAAACCCGCCAGGACCCGCTGCGGAATGCCACGGCGCAGTCCAATTGTAGGTTCGAACATACACGTTATAGGTTGCCGCGGTATCTATTCGCACCTTCGTAAGCGCATCTTTAACGGGCGTTCCCAGTCCGTGGGCGATGAGGTAAGGCGACCCCATCCCCTCAATCATTTGTTGATCTACCAGCCATCCGCCTTTTTCTTGGAAGCTTTCGGCCTCAATCCAAATGTTAGCGGCGGCAAGCGGCCGGGCCAACCATGCTATGGCGAGTAGCACAACGGCAAAAATTCGTGTTGTTCTCATACTTATTTGAGTTGGTGAGTTTATGAGTTTATGAGTTGGTGAGTTGGTAAGTTCATCAATCGATGAGTTTATCAGTTGATGAGTTGGTGAGTTCATCTGCTAATACGCTCGTCTGTTAATGAGTTCGTCAGCTTATGTGCTCGTCAGTTGGCCAGTTGATGAGTTTGTTTGTCGCGATGCCTTTCATTTACAATCCACAGGACAAGCGTTTGTTACCTACAACACTAGAAACGTTAGACACTAGCAGGACAAACAAACTCAAAAACATATAGTAAATAAAGAATTGGTTTTTAGGAAGCCCTTTGCCAACAAGTTGATAGCCACATAAGCAGTACAAGGCCGTTTGTAGCGGGGCTACAAGTATCTTGTAGTGCGGCTACAAGCCTTTTGTAGTGGGGCTACAAGCCGCTTGTAGCGGGGCTACAAAGTATCTTGTAGGGCCACAACATGCTGCATTTTACTGTCGCTTGTGCGCATGCTGCATTGCAATTTGCAGCACAAAGGCATTGGCTTACATAACCCATTCGTTCATACTAATATTGACTCCCCTTAATATCCAGGGTTTTGGGTAACCTTTCCAATCTTCACTTCCTTCTCGGGGAGCGGCCAAAGGTATTGTCGGTTGTCCCACTTGCGTTCCGAAAGCACGCGTATTAAGCCCGTGGCTTCCATCTCAGCAAAGTCGGGCAGGCCGTATTGGTCTATCTTTGGCGTTGTGGGCCAGAACCATTTGTTGGCATGCACCAGCTTTTCAAGACACTCTTTGGCGGGGTCGAGTATGCCGTATTGTTTGCGGTTAAGGGCCACTTCGGCCAATCTCCACCGCACAAGGTCGGCAAATCGCAGGTCTTCGCCAGCCAGTTCCATGCGCCTTTCGGTGCGCAGGTCAAGGCGCATCTCGTCTTTTCCCTTAATGGTAAAGGCGGGATATTTGGTTGTTTCGGCAGCCGACACGCCGTAGGCGCGAGCCCTAACGGCGTTCATGGCATCAAGAACGCTTTGGTCTATCTCGCCCAGCTCAATCTTTGCTTCGGCGTACATCAACAACACATCGGCATAGCGCACAATGATTTGCGGACTTTCAACGATGTATTTGTTGGCAATCCAGCTCTCGTCGATGCCTTTTTTCCAAACCAAGCCATTGTAGGGAGCATGGGTTGCAACGATGCGCGTATCTTGATTGCGAACCATTTTGCCCGCGCTAACGTTCAATACCAGCGAGTCGGCAGGCGAAGGACTATATACATAGCCCAGGAAAACAGAGTCGAAGGGCACGATGGTGGCCATACAACGCGGGTCGCGATTGAGGAATGGCTTACGCGGATTGAACAACGGCGACTTGTCTATGGGCAATCCGTCGGTGCAAGTATAGGCAGCCAGCAATTGCCAAGAAGGTTCGCGACCAGCCCAACCGCCCGCATTACGGGGCAGCCTGTGGTAAACGCCATTGCCTTTAAGCACATTATAGTCGAGCGAGAGCGAACGGGAGAGCGTAAAAATGAACTCCGTGGAGGTGCGGGTCTTCTGCAAGAAGAGGTCGGAATAGCTTGGATGCAGTTTGTACACCCCAAGTTCCATCACCGCCTTAGCCGCTTCGGCCGCCGTTTTGTAGTCGGCCAGATAGAGTGCCGTGCGCGCTTTAAGGGCCAAAGCCGCCCCTTTGGTGATGCGTTGCAAGCCCGAATACGAGTTGGGCAGCAGTTCGATGGCCTTATCGAAGTCTTCGTAGGCATGCTTCAGCACCACTTCCTTGCTGTCGCGCGTTTTATTTAAGGCCTCGTCTATGCTTATTTCGCTGGTTACATAGGGCACATCGCCATACTTACACAGCAAACGGCCGTAGGCAACAGCCCTGTAAAAGTGGGCCTCGCCCACGTATTGCATCAGCTTTTCCTTGTTGGCGCCATTGTGCAAAGCCGTTTCGTAGCGGTTAAGGATGGTGTTGGCGTACGAAATCATTTGGTAGTTAAGCCGCCAATAGGTTTGAACCAGGTGGTAACTACTGGTCAGCGTGGCGTTCTCCATCTCGGTAAGCGCGTTGCGATACACGGCATCGTCGCTCCAATCGGTTTGGTTATCGCCATCGGGACGCCAGAATTTGGCCGAGTCGAGGGCGTTAAGGGCCATTTCTATCTGCTGTAGGTCGCGATACCAGTTGCCCGAAGCGGCCGACGAAAGCGGGTTGAGGTCGAGGTCGTGGCAAGCGGTGGCAGCGAAGACAAGTGCTGCCGCGAATATGTTTCTGATGAAATTGCGTTTCATTTTTCTGTCGATTGTTTAGAAGTTTACATTGAGTCCGAACATCAGCGAGCGCATGATGGGATAGCCGTTGTCGGTAACTTCGGGGTCCCAGCCCTTTGGATAGTTGCTGATGGCGAAGAGGTCGTTGGCCGAGAGGTACACGCGCACTTGTTTTAGCAATGCCTTCTGCGTGATGTTCTTGGGCAGGGTGTAGCCCAGCGTAATGTTTTTGCAGCGCAGATACCAACCATTGAATAGCCAAAAGTCGCTCATGGTATAGTTGTTTGCACGGCTCGTGTCGGTCAGTCGCGGATATTCGGCCGCCGCGTTTTGCTCTGGCGTGTTGTATTTGCTCCAATAGCGGCCGTCGATTAGTTCGGGGAAGTTGGTCCAGTTGTTCACCAATCCCTCTACCATCACCGGTGTTTTGCGGCTCCATTGCTTGCCCACGCCTTGGAAACTTACGTTAAAGTCGAACCCATTATAGGCTGCGCCGAGGTTAACGCCGTAGATAAAGTGGGGCAACGAACCTTTAAGCGGCACGCGGTCGTACTCTGCCGAAATCTTTCCGTCGGGCTTTCCATCAGGACCCGATATGTCACGATACTTCAAATCGCCCACCGTTACGTTGTTGTTAAGCTTCGGCGAGTTGTCAACCTCTTCTTGCGTTTGGTAAATACCATCGCTAACGTAGCCGTACCAGTTCATAAACTCGCTGCCTTCGCGGTTTATCTTCACGCCCGTAAACTCAGTTCCGCGCATGTTACCCATCTTCGAGGTATAGTCCGATAGATTAAGTGCGGCCCAATAGTCCACTTTTCCCATTCTATCGCGCCATCTTAGTTCCAGGTCGAAGCCGTTGGTGTGCATGTCGCCTGCGTTAACGTCGGGGTTTTCGTAGCCCAAGAAGATGGGGATTTGCACCGGCAAGAGCATGTCGCGTGTTTTTTTGCGATAGTAATCGAAGGTTATGCCGAGCCGTGCATCCAGCAAACGGGCATCAAAACCCACGTCCCACGTCTCGGTTGTTTCCCAAGTGATGTCCTTAACGGCATACTTCACTTGTGCCGCAGAGGGTACGGTTACGGGCGTTGTGCCATTAAGCAGCAAGGCCGAACCAAACCTGATGGACGATTGATAGGGGTAATAGCTGCCTATACGTTCGTTACCCAGCTGACCATAAGAGGCGCGCAGCTTGAAATGGTCCATCCACCGCACGTTGTCTTTAAAGAAATTCTCTTCCGATATAACCCAACCGGCCGACACCGAAGGGAAGGTTGCCCAGCGATAATCTTTATGGAAACGCGACGAACCATCGTAACGTATGTTGGCTTCGAGCAAGTAACGATTGGCGTAAGCATAGTTTACGCGTGCAAATGCCGAACGGTAGGAGTATTCAAGGGCGTTACCGCCGTTGTTTCTGCCGTCTCGTGGCGAGAGATCGAGGTAGGGAAAGGCCGAGAGTTGGAACTTATCGCCACTGGCCCACAGGTTTTCGTCGCGCATATAATAGTATTCGAAACCAGCCATTGCGGTGAGGCTGTGCAGTCCGAAGTCGTGTGTGTAGTTGGCCAAGGCCTGTGTGGTGATGTCGTAGTGTGTGTTTCGCGTCTCGGTTAGCGAGGTAGTGCGAAATCCTCCCACATGTCCTGCCGGCGTAAGTGGGTCGTCGGCACGCGTGTAAGTCACCTCCTTATTAAAGTCTTTCACGTTGTGGAAGGTGAAATTGGGTGCAGCCACCAGCGAAATGCGCAGTCCTTTGAGCGGTTTCACCACCAATTCGCCCTTGGCGGCAATGCTATAATCGGACGTCTTTATCGTTCCGCCCTCGTTAATCTTGGCCAAAATGTTCTCGCCGTCCTTTACATCGCCATAGTTTCCGTTGCGCCAATAGGCGGCGTAAATGGGCGGAATGTTGCGCGCACCACTTTCAAAGGGGTTGTTATGGGGCGTTGTAACCTTGCCGTATGCAAAGTTGGCATCTACATGTGCCTCCAAATAGGGGTTGATGTCAAGGTCGTTGTTCAATCGGGCGATGTACCTTTCAAAGTTGCGGTTGGCATATAGGCCCGTGTTTTTGTCGTAACGGAGCGACAGTTTGGTGCGAACGTTCTTGCCGCCACCCATAATATTGAGCGAGTGGGTTTGCTGCGAGGCTGTGTTTTTAAACAGATAGTCTTCCCATTGCGTGATGGGATACTTGTCGGGGTCGGTGGCGTTGTTGCGTTCGTAATTGTCTATCAAGTCCTTTGCGTATGTTTGGTATTCGCCTCCCGTAGGATTGTCGTTGTAATGCGTTTCGTTTACCATCTGCATAAAGCGTTTCCATCCCACATACTTGGGCCAAACGGTGGGCTTGGTGAAAGCCTGCTCAAACGAATAGTTCAGACTTACCTCGTTGTTCTTTGCCCTTTTGGTGGTGATAAGTATAACGCCGGCTGCCGCACGCGAACCATAGATGGCAGCCGATGCCGCATCTTTAAGCACAGAGAGCGTCTCCACGTCGTCGGGGTTTACGTTGGCGATGTCGCCAGGCACGCCATCAATAATTACTAGCGGACTTGTGTCGCTGATGGTTGTAACGCCGCGCACCAGCAAAGAGGGCTTGCCGTCGGGCGTTCCATTGTCGCGCGTCACGGTAAGACCCGCTGCCGCGCCCTGCAAGGCCGTAGAAAGGTTGGTGGCATGTGCGTTGGCGATGTCTGTTGCGCCAACCGAGGCGATACTGCCCGTAAGGTCTTTCTTCTTCATCACGCCGTAGCCCACCACAACGAGGTCGTCGAGCATCTTCACATTGTCGTCTAGCGTAACGGTCATGTTTCGTTGGGCCACCACCTCTTTATCTTTCATCCCGATGAACGACACCGTAAGCGATGTTCCCACTGGCACGTTAATCGAGAAGTGCCCGTCGATGTCGGTCACGGCTTTTTCGCTCGAACCGTTGGCAGTGATGGTTGCTCCCACCAGTGGTTCGCCGTTGGCATCGTTCACCGTACCTGTTACGGTGGCGTTGTTGCTTTGTAAACTAGTCTCGGGTTTGCCGTTGTTATGTGGCAAGCGATTGTTTTCGGCCATTGCGCCTGCTGGGTTAAGCAAGCAAAGGCAGCCCAAAGCCCACATCAGGGTTAGGCGCGAAGCGTTTCGACAACAGGCGAGCTGCTTCGTTCGGTCGTTTTGTAGTAAACAATTCATTCTAGGTTTCTTTGTTTTTAGTTATAACATTTTAGTTGGTGAGGTTCTGAGTTTTTTAGTCTACAAGTTGGTGAGTTGGTGAGGTTTTTTAGTTTATAAGTTTATGAGGTGGTGAGTGTTTTAGTTTACAAGTTGGTGAGGAGGTGAGGTTTTTTTAGTCTATAAGTTTATGCCGCGGTAAGTTTTTTGTTTATAAGTTCGTGAGTTTAAAAGTAAACTAGCGGACTCTTTCTCTCGCTAAGTTCAAGCACTGGCAACGCTTAAAGTTATGAACTGAAAAAAACATGAACTCAAAAACGCACTACCTTAGCAACTCATCAACTTATAATCTTAAGACCTCATAAACTCACAATCTAGATAACCACAGCCGTTCCGCTAACAGCCACCATGAGCATGGAGCCGTTTTGTCCAACGGTTTCGTAGTCTATGTCTACGCCAACAATGGCGTTGGCACCCATTTCTTGGGCACGCCGTTGCATTTCGGCTAGCGAAGTGTCTTTGGCCTCGCGCAAAACTCTCTCGTACGAGCCGCTGCGTCCGCCGATAATGTCGCGGATGCCAGCCATGAAGTCTTTAAAAAGGTTGGCACCGATAATGGTTTCGCCTGTAACTACGCCCTTATACGCTTGTATGGGGCGTCCTTCGATAGTGGGGGTTGTGCTTATTAACATACGTCTTTATATATAATAATGTGTTCGTTTAGAAACTTTCTGATTGCTTGGGCGTGATTTCATGTATTTGGTTTGCCTGCTCGTTGTCTCACGACAAGGGTTATATACAAAACCTTGTTTTTAATTATCGTGCACAAAGATAAGGATATTTTTCGGTTTAAAGGCAAGTAAGTGGGTAAGTTTATCAGTTTATGAGTTGGTAAGTTTACGAGTTGGTGAGTTAGTGAGTTTATGGTGATGCGTTGATGAATAAGCAATACTCTCGGTCATTCACTTCAAATCAGAAGGGTTAGTTCCATCGTTCCTTCTCTCTTGGACGATGTTTTCGATTAGTGTTTCGCCAAATTGTCACACACAAATGCCGTTTTGTCACACCTCTTTAAGTTGGTACAGAACTTGTGTATAATCAGGTGTAAGCCAAGGCGAAAGCCAAAGCAAATAGATAAACAATAAACAGAAACAACTTATAAATATAGGAGATATGATTATGTTACCAGTAATGAAAAGGAATTCTTGGTTGCCCGAAGTGTTCGACGACTTTTTGAACAGCAACCTTATGCCACGCGCTAACGCAACGGCTCCCGCCATCAACGTATTGGAGAACGACAAACAATATACCGTTGAACTTGCCGCTCCTGGTTTGAAGAAGGAAGATTTCAGCGTAAACGTAAACGAAGACGGCAACCTCTCCATCAAGATGGAGCAAAAACGCGAGTCGACCGACCAAAACGAAAAGACGCATTACCTACGTCGCGAGTTCAGTTACTCGAAGTACGAGCAGACCTTGATCTTGCCCGAAGACGTAAACCGCGAGGCTATCGCCGCTCGTGTAAACGATGGTGTGCTAACGGTAGACCTGCCTAAGGTGCAGAAGGAGGAACAAAAGCTGTTCCGCTCGATACAAGTAGACTAAGCTTGCACCACAGCACAAAACGTTTTCGCTTAGCCAATGGCTAATACGTAGAGAGCGCGGTGTATGGCAAACTCTTCGACATGTTAACGTGCAAATTCGTTAACTTGTCGACAAGAAACAGAAAACTCGTAATTTTAGTTTGATTGATATTTAGTTTTTATTTGGTAGAATTAGTTTTCCGCAGGTCCGGCGACAGCGATGTCGTCGGACCATTTATTTGTGCATAACCCGCAAAACAGGCCAATAAGCCCAACATTCAGACAAGCCAATGTAACAACAAGGCGAGTTTTTAGGCAGAGCAATATGCCACATTTGTAAAGAAGTTTTCAGCTTATTTAAAAAAGTCCAACTAAAATTTGGTACTTTCAGTTATAATTTGTATTTTTGTAAATAGAATTATAAACTTCATATTTGGCGTTACACCGCGCGCCATTTTCTCACTTCTTCTATCCTAAGGCAAGCTGAGAAATGGCTGCAAAAATGGTTAATTGCCCATTCATAAAAATCTTTTTCACTACAAGAAACGTCCCGTATATTGCGTGAGCAACATACGGGACAATGTTTATTGGGCCATTATGAGGAGAATATTTGCGAAAGAAGGAGTTGAAGAGTTGACGAGTTTACAAGCTAACAAGTGGACAAGTGCGCGAGTTGACATGTTAACAAGAAGACGAATTAACAAGTGGACTGGTTGACCTATTGCCTCATCACAATTTATCTATTGGAATGAGATTGCCCCATACCCCTAGCAAGAAAGGCGCAATTCCTTTCCCAAGCCCGCAAACATCCCCCTCTTCATGCAACCTAACACCTCCGCACGCCACCGCTTATCTCAAGGTTTGCCACCACAATATTGCCCGATGAAACAGACATTGCCAAAGCCATCGGAGATGTAATAAAGGAAAGGACGATTGGCGGTGAAGTGAAATTCAGTGGGGTTAATGCAAGCAGACAGCGAGGCTACTTGCATAAAGCTACCCGAAACAGCACTTGTCCCCTCTTCATCTAACTTAAATTCCGTCTGTTGAACCACGTCGTCCAACTTCAATGGCTTTATACTCATACCGCTAAGATTGGCTTGCTGCGAGAACGCTTGTTTGATGCCAACCTTCGAAAGGAACGGTTTAAGGGCGACAGAAGTTTTTAACGTGATGCGCGGGATATGCACATAGAACTCGTTGTAATCGTGCAAACCTTTGTCTATCATGCCAAACATCTGCACATTAAGGCTTTTAAGTAAGCCTGCAACAGAATACCCTTTGTTAGGAAGCACCATCGTGATGTAGAATTGGCCTTTGTAAGGCATACGTAAGGCAGAACATGTGTTGTTGCTCATACCCTTAAAGGTGTTCTCCCTATCGTATCCGCTCATCATCCACACACTGTCAATCCGCCCATCCGCGCAGTAAAATGGGGCTTTCTTGGTGAATTCAGGCTCAAAAGGTTCTGCCCAACGGGCTCTAAACACAATGGCATTGACCAAGCACACCTGCACATCAGGCGACAACTTCAAGGGTATTTGCTTAATTTTCCCTTCCGTTTGTTCACCAATCCACCTGCTTATACTTCGCTGTAAGTAATCAGTATCAAAGGCCGAGATGGTTTCGGCAAAATAATTGTGTTCAAGCACATTCTTAAAAGAGTGTTTTACGGCATCTGTTCCCATAACAGCCAAAAGATTGGCCGTATGCATGTAGTCGCGTGTTTGTTCCAATTCTGTTTTTATTTGCTTACGTTGAGCAATGATAAAAGTGCGATTTATCTCATTCACGCGCTGCAAATCGCCTTCCCCATAGCCCAAGGCCTTACAAATTTCT
>ERZ773014.1177-NODE-1177-length-16971-cov-35.720442_pt1 | contig 16971 bp, 18 predicted proteins | sample MGYA00580841_ERZ773014 | MGnify/ENA primary metagenome ERZ773014 (study PRJEB29015, sample SAMEA2737989) | human oral metagenome | biome: human oral; feature: human-associated habitat; material: dental | place: China | collected 2067 ...
CATGGGCCTACCCCAGCTTTCTGGGCTAGGCCCATGCCTTTCCAGGCTTCCTTCACGGAAGCTTTGTTGTTGAAGAGGTCGAAGCCGCCGCGCACCAGGTCGCCGAGGCCGCCGAGGGCGATGGTGGCGCCTGGGATAGCGCCCAGAGGGCCGCCAGCCGCGAAGCCTGCGGCGCCGCCGGCAATGCCAGCAGCGATCTTACCTAGGCCACCGAGAAGTTTCCCGATGCCGCTAAAGCCAGCACTGGCGCCCTGGGCTGCCGCGGGGGTTAACCCGTATAGTTGGGCGGTTTGTTGCGTGAGTGCCTCGGTTTTGATCCTCAGCATCTCTGCGGTGTTCGCCTGGGTCAGGGTGGCGTCGGCAACATCTAGCTGGGCTAGGGCCTGTTTCTGGGTGGCGGCGTGCTGGTCGGCAGCTGCCTGGGCGCGGGCCTCGGCAACTGCCCACTCCGCGGCCTTCACCGCTGCGGTTTGGGCGACAACAGAGTCGGCAACCTGGCCGATCGAGAACACGCCCGTGGTACGGAAACGGTCGAGGGCTGCGCCCATGGCTTCGATGCCGGTCGCCCCCAGCAGCGCCTGTTGCTTGCGGGTTTCAGCTAACTGTTTCTCCGCCTGGGCCACCGAGATAGCGCCCTGTGCGCGGGCAGTGTGCACGTCCCATTCTGCTGTTTGCAGGTCCAGCAAGGACTTCTGTAAGGCTAGGCCGTTGCGGATCTGCGATTGTTGCAGCTCCCCTATGGCCTTCCGCTCGGCATCGGCGATTTCAGCGGCTTTGCCGAGGGTGTCGAAAAACTCGCCGAAGTGCCCAGCAGCGGAAGCTAAGTGCCCGCTCACGCCGTCAATGAGGTCAGCCAGGGCCTGGTAGTAGGCCGCGGTGACTGTGCGCTCGGCGGCCTCTAGTCGCTTCGCGGAGTCGGCGGCTTTCTTCCTGGCCTCAGCCAGTTTCTCTTCCTGCTGGGCGATCTTCTCGGCAGCCTCTTGGGATTTCTCCGGGGCATCCTCACGCACCTTGGCGAGGTTGCGTTCGGCGTCGGCGATGTCTTCAGCGCTGGCCTTATCTTTGCTGCGGGCTTTCCGCAGCCGGTCCTGAGCGTCGATGAGCTTGTCGGCGTTGTCTCGCTCGGTTTTCGACAGGTCCTTGCGTGCCTTGGCCAGTTCCTTCTCGGCGTCGGCGATGTCCTTAGACTCGTCAGCAATCGCCTTGCGGGTATCCACCAGGCCTTTTTCGGCGTCGATGACGACCTGGCTTTTGCCGAGGAAGCCACCACCCCAGGCTGCTAGTTCCTTCGACCCTGCGCGCACTGGCGCGTCTAGCTCTTTCGCGGCTTTGACGAATGCCGCGGTCGCCGATGACAATGCTGCGGTGAGCTTGTCGACGGCGCGGGCCAACTCTGGGGACACTGCCTGCAGCTGCCCGTTGCGGGCCGCCTGACTTAGCGTCGGGGGCAGCACCATCTCTGGGCGGCCAGAAAGGTTGACCGCCACGCCACCGTGGGGCAGGATGCCGCCCTGATCATAGACCTTTGCGCCTAAGTACTTGATGGCCAGGTCATGGAGAGACTGGGCTTCGCCCCAGCTCACGCTGGTACCACCGCCAGTGAGGCTGCTAAACGCCAGCTCTAGAGCTGGGAGGTTAAGGTCAGCAGCGCTACCGGAAAAGTGCATCCAGTTGGTGAAACCCCGACCGTCGAGAGGGCCGGCACCACGCCCGATGGTGAGGCCACCACCGGTGTTACCGCCGGATTCAATATAGGTGCCATCAGGCAACCGGAGGGCGGTGTGTCCGTTGGCGCCGCCACCGTTATCCCACCAGCCGATCTGGAAATCGGTGGGGTTGCCGCGGCCAGGCAGGGCACCGTGCGCGGCAAGCCATGGGCCTTCCGTGGCGGTGCTCATGCGGGACTGGAAGATCGGGGCGCCTTCCCACGAGTTCACCGCGGCGCTCACAGCGCCGGAACAATCCACACCAGCCAGGGAAAACCCGCCCAGAATGTAGGGGGTGCCATCCAGCGGGGCCAAATCAGTCTTAACCTTCTGCACCCGCCCACCCGTAGCGTGGCGGGGCAACTCGTTATAGAGGGCAGCCAGGGCGCCTGGCCCATCACCCTGGTTCAGGTGGTGCAGGGTGTGGTTGTATTGGTCAGCCGAGTGCCGGTTGATGACCCACTCGCCGGCATCCACCCACGCCAGGGGTGCGCCTTGGGGGTTGACCGCCAGGATGCCATCGGTGGCGTCGGTGCCGGGGCCGGTCGTTGGTAGTCGGCCACCAGCTGCTTTTCCTGAAAGCCCGGTGGCTTTCGCCGCTATGCCCATAACGCTGACTGGCCCCATGGCTGTCAGCGAAACTAGCGCGTTCCAGAGATCACGAATCTTGTTGTGCGCGGGCGCGGTGTTCGCATCGACGGTTGGCATCGCTGTGGTGCGGGTGAGCGAGTCCAGCTGCTCCTTGGTGGTGTTGAATCCGGCATCGAACAGGTCCTTATTCAGCTCAGCCTGGGGGCGGGCCGATAGGCCGGTCAGGTAGTACAGGTCGCCCTTGGCAATCTCCCCAGTCTTGAGGAAATCATCAATGATGAGCTGCGCTTGGGGGGAAGGCTTCTGGATCGCCAGATCGTCGACCAGGTTTTTGGCAGCTGCCACGTTGGTCGTGAACTTCGTGTCGTCCAGCAGCAGTTTCACGTCGACTGGCTTGTCACCGATAGCGTCGGCCTTTGCGGCTACTTCCCCGAGCTTGGCCACAGCGTCAGCGTCGGTGGCGGTCAGCTTCATGTTGATGCCATCAGGCAGCTTTTCTGCCTTGACGCCCAGGTCTTTGAGCACACCCATGGCCTGGTCCCCCACAGCCTTGACCTCAATACTAGTGCCGGCCTTCAACGGGTAGAGCTGGGACCACACCGTGGCCAACTCCTTCTTAGCGCCTTCGCTATTGACACCAACCAGGGTGGTGATCTCTTTGGGCAGCACACCATAGGCATCAGCCAGGTGCTGGACTTGCTCTGTAGTCAGGCCGAACTCCTGGCCGAGAGTGGTAAACGTTCCTTGGAATTGTTTATAAGCTTCGTTAACTGGGCCGCCAGCAGTGGCTACTTTCTCCAGCTCCTGCCGCATTGTTGCGAATCGTTTAGCTAGCTCGTTAGCGCTGTTATTCGTACGGTCCAGCTTTCCGGCAGCTAGGTCGCCGAGATTTTCGCCCAGTTCTTCTACCGGGTGGTTCGCTGTCTCGGCGGATTTCGCTATATCAGTCGCAGCCTGGGCAGCGGAAGCCATGGCTTCTTCTGCCGCCATAGGCGCCAGGCCCATGGCCTGCATGATCGACTCCAGGGCGTTCAGCTTATCGTTGGCGTTGGCCGACGAATCCGCCAGAACGTCAATCCCCTTGGCCGCCTGGGCAGCAGCAGGGTCAACCCGGCGCGCAGCCGCTATCGTGTCTTCGATCTGCTTCCGTGACTTCTCCAGGTAGCCTGCGGCGCGCTCGCCTTCCTCACCAGCAGCACGCAACTCGGCGACTAACTTTTTGTAATCGTCTCCGCCCTCGGCAACAATGCCGTTAAGATTCTCCATGCTCAGGCCAGTAGCGGTGAGCTTAGCTTTCAGCACTTCGTAGGCGTCTGATATTTCAGATGCGCTGCGCGTCGCTTCCTGCCGCTCCTTCAGGGAAAGGCTGTTCCATTCGGAGGATGCGCGAGTGGGATCCGCATGAGAGATGAATCCCTCTCGGGCTTTGCCGACGGCGGTGAGCTGAGTCAAGCTGGCATCGGCGAGGTGTTCTGCCGCTTTTTTCGCCTGTTCGGTTAGGGCGCCGGTGGTGCCGGAAACCGCTTTGGCCAAGTCGTTTTGGGCGGCCTGGGTTGCTTTTGTTGCCGACGCCAGTTTGCGCTGGGCATCGGTGGCTGCGTGGTTGGCCTCGACGAACCCGCCGATGACTGCGCCTGCGACCATGATGCCAACAGCCCATGGTCCGCCCAAAGCGTCTACTAGGCCCCCCGCGGCGGACTTCATGAGGGATAGGCCGCCTTTAGCAGCACCCGCGGCAGCATTACCGATTTTCGCGGCATTGGAGGCAATGGTATTACCGGCATAAAAGTAGCGTTTAGCCGCGACCTGCATAGTCTCCGACCCGGAGCTGAATGCCTCCCGCGACCTACCTAACGCCTGCGTCAACCCGTTGGATGATGTAATCATGTATTGGGTTTTCGCGTCGAACTCGCTGATCGCCTTGTGGCCTTTTCGGTAGTATTCTTGCAGGTCAGCAACACCTTGCTTCATCGTGGCCATCGACTGAGTGGCTTGCTGGATTTTCGCGGGAAAGTCTGTCCAGTTTTTCAGAGCCATGACGGCGGCGATGCCGAGCAGGGGCCCGGTGAAGTCGTTGGCGAGTGTGGATGCGAGACCGGCTACAGGGGTTAGCACAGTGATGAGCCCGTGGACGGCGCCGGATGCTAGGTGTATGCCTGATTCGGCGGCGGGGCCGATCTTGCCGAGGGCGGCAGTGCCTGCGTCGGCGGCTGCTACCAGATCGTCTTGGAGAGTCTCGAAGAGGCCGAGGGTGAGGTCTTCTTTGGCGTTGGCGAGGCGTTCCAGGGCGCCTGGCAATCCTTTGGTTTGGGCGGCTGCTACTTCGGCTGCCTGCCCCTGCCGGGTGACCGCCTCTTTGAGAGCGTTGAAGTCCTCTGTGGTTTTACCAGCAGCGATAGAAGCAAAACGCATGGCATCGGAGCCGAACAAAGTGGCAGTCGCAGCCTGGTACTGTTCCTCCGTCATGCGGTTTGACGCGGCGTTCAGCTGGCCGATTAGGGACGGCAGCCCCACGAATTTTCCTTTAGCATCGTAGACGGTAAGCCCCAGATCATGGATCGCATTTTGCGCGGGTTTGCCCTGGTCAGTGAGCGCCAACAGGGAAGTTTTCAGCAGGGTTCCCGCGTCGGAGCCGGTGATGCCGGCGTTGGCGAACATACTGATTGCGGTGGAGGTATCGTCGATGCTCACGCCAAAGGCATGGGACACTGTGCCCGCCTGTTGGAGGGCGTGGGCGACATCGGTGATCTCCGCAGCAGAAGCATTCGCCGAGCCTGCGAGAATGTCGGATACCCGGCCTGCTTCTTGGGCACCCAACCCGAACGCCTGCAGAGCCTGGCCTTGAATGGTAGCGGCCTGGGCAGCATCAATCTGGGCGGCAGCAGCCAACTGCAACGTTCCCTTGGAAGCCTCCATAGACTGGGCAACCGTCAACCCATTCTTAGCGAGCTCGGTCATGGCGGCCGCCGCGTCAGACGCCGACGTACCAGTGAGGCTAATGTCGTTGCCGAGTTCCCTAGCCTTGGCGCGCACGGCATCCATCTGTCCCGCGGTCGCCTGAGACACCGCCGCCATGGTGTTCAGCTGGCTTTGGTACTCGGTGCCGACAGACACAATATCGCTGGCAACGCTGCCAAGGCCGAGGGCGACGCCGATGCCAGCACCGAGTTTCCCAGCGATGCCCAGGGCGCTCCCCAAGCCGGTTTCCAGAGCACGGTTAAAACCTTTAGTGTTCGGCTCAACCAAAATATCAATTTTGCCGCCAGCCATTATGACCTCCTCTTACCTGCCTAGTTGCCGCGCATGCGCAGGAACTCCGTGATAGTGATCTTCTTTTTCAGTGGCTTAGCCGCGGCCTCCGCAGCCTGGGTGGCCGCCCGCACCAGCTGCTGCTGCAGCGCAGGTGGGCGAATTGCTACAGGCCACAACTGCGGCTGGCCTGGGGGTTTCACGCCCAGTAGTTTCTGGCGGGTTTTCTCCGCCTGCACCTCAGGGTCGGCCGGGTCGGTGATCCACGACCTGTATTCGGAGTTCAGCCAGTAGTCTTCCCTGTCCACCAGGCGGGCGATGTTTTCGTCAGTGGGGGTCCACTCATCCAACCCATCAGCGAGTATTGCCAGGTCAACCCACCACATCTCCGCCAGGCACTGCCGATAGTTCAGGTGGTATTTGGATTGGAACCCAACCAGCCGCCTAGCAAACTCCTGGGGGCTGATTAGCTGGAGGATGTAGGAAAAAAATTGCCATCGGCATCCCGGTAGCCGCAGATTTCACCGATAACATCGAACACCCGCATGACCTCGGCAAGACTCAACGTCATGAGCTGGTCAACAAAGGCCGCCTGGGCCTGCTTGGGGGAATCGGACACCAAGGCGATAACCCGCGTGGCCTGGTCGTGCACTGCTTCGTCAGCGTGGTCAAACAGCGCCCGAACAATGTCGTGAGCTTCCTGGCCGGTGAAATTCCGGCGCAACGACAGATCAACGCCGAGCAAGGTAACAGGCACGGGGTCGCCGCCGTTGATCGAAAGAGCGCGTTCGAAAAGGTCGATTTTTTCCATGAGGTTCGTTTTCTCCTAGTGTTTGGAAGGAATAAGGGTTCGGGCACTGGCCAGCACCCAGACGCCCTATATGAGGCCAGTCAGCGTGTCCCGGAGGTCGTCAAGCACCTGTGGCGGGTGGCCGGGAGGTTTAGCCGGCCAAATAGGGCCCATAGCATCCGGCGCCCAGCGCGGCACCAAATGCACATGCAGGTGAGGGACGGTTTGGGTTGCTGCCGCCCCGCTGGACTGGATGATATTTAGCCCATCCGGGGCGACAGCCGCACGTAGCGCCGCGGCAACCCGCAAGACAGTGCGAGATAGGTGCGCAGCGGTTTGCTCCGGCAGCACCCAAATATTGGGTATGTGCCGACGGGGAACCACCAGGGTGTGGCCAAGAGCCGCGGGTCGAAGCGGGAAAAAAGCCACGGCATGGTCGTCGCGGTGCACCACCCGAGCAGGCCCCTCCCCCATGATGATTGCGCAAAATGGGCATGAAGTATCCGCCATCAGGGCACGGTAATGCCTGCGGGCAGTTCGGGCAGGATTTCTTGATAGCCTTCAAGGAAGGAGTTTTCAAATTCCCAGCCGTCCAAATTCTGGTCGTCCAAGGTGGCACGCTTCGCCGGCGACGCCAGGGTCACGCGGGGGCAGTAGAACGCCATCTTGGAAACGCCGTCATCGAAGCGGCAGAAGAAGGCAAATTCTTCGCCAAGCCCAAGCTCGGCGACGTAGAGGTCGCCCTTCTTGGTGATCTTGCCGCCCTGTAGGCGGGTCAGCAAGGCGGCCTTCGAGTTGTCAACGGCACGGTACTTCATGCCGGATTCCAGGGCGTCGCGGATGATCTTGTAGATCGCGTTGCGTTTGTTCCAGATCTTTTTCTTGGTGACCTGTTGCTCGGCGGTTACCTCGATGCCTGCCTCGATGCCGCCGTAGGCGTCCCATCCGGTGAGGGTAGCGGCAAACGGGTCGGTGGGCATGGCGGTGTCTACGGGGGCGCGGAAGGCATCGCCGTCCAGCCACACGTGGGCTTTTTTGGAATCAGCAAAATCAGACATGGTTCACTCCTTTGTTAGATTGTGCGCCTGCGTAGGTGAACACCAATGCGAACGGGCGCGTAGTAAATGATTCGGTCGAGACCCCGGTTTTTGTCCTCTAGCTGGATGGGGCCGTCCACCCAGTGGGCGGACCAGGCGTGGGTGTCATCAACGATGATGTTTTTTGCCCTGGCCATTAGCTCCCCGGCGCGGGTGGCGAGGTTCCAGGCGGTGATGTCGGGGTCTTCGGGGATTCGGGAAACGTCGGGTCGGGGCACCCAGGGGGTGATTTGGATGAGTACCCGGTGCAACCTGGGGTCGCCGCCCTGGTGCCCCACGGCTTTGACTGTGACGTGGGGCTTGGTGAGCGGGTCGGGAACCTCACGGCAGGTGACGGTACCACCGTGCAGCAACCGGATGAACCCCTCGTCGGCGAGTAAATATTTACGCACCTCTCCGGGGATGTAGGCGGTGGGGATTATGGCGCTCATCGGGGCCTCATGCCTCGGTAGCGGCCGAATCGCATGGCGGTGCCGGTAAGGGTGGCGTGCGCGGGGGTGTCGGCGGTGCCGTATTCTTTGTGGATTGCGAGTTCGTCGTTGTCAACGACCCGCACCATGGTGCCACGCGCGTTGACGCCGATACCGTCACGGTAGTCGCCGGTGAGGACGGGGGCTACGGCTTTAGCTTGGCTGGCTATCTCCTGGGCGATTTTCTTTCGGGCTGGCACCGTTTGGCGCCGCAGCTCGCGGAGTATTCGGCGCCGGTACAGGACGAGTTTCGCTTTCGCCACTGGGGTTCTCCTCCTTTGTCTCTTTCTCGGCAGCTTCGGCGGCTTGGGCGGCTTGTTTCTTGCGGATGTCGGCGAGGTGGTAGGGGCTGCCGGCCGCGGTAAAGAAGGGGTTGCCGTCGGCGTCGGTGCCGTGGTAGATGCCGTCGTGGACGCCTTCCTCCTCGGGCAGTAACTGCTCGGCTTGGGTAGCAGGGATGGTTTCGGTCATGGTTGTTCTTTCTCCTTTGCTCTGCGGACTCGTGCCGCAATGTAGTCGGGTGGCTGGCCTGGGATGCCGCGGGCGATGCCGTCGCTGATGCACTGCCACACCCTGCCGTCGGGCCCGGTGAATTCGTCTTTGGCGGTGATGTCGAGGTCGGCCACGGCGGCGGCTGTGGGGGCGAACATGACGAGGCGTTCGTCGCGGATGCCGCCGGTGGGTGTGGTTTCTTGCATGCCGGTCCAGTAGGCCTCTTGGACGAGGCCGGTGCCGGCAATGGGTTCGTAGGTGGTGGCGATGATTTCCCCGGTGATGGGGTCGTCACGGGTGGTTGTTTGCCGCCGATACTGCCACCCTGGTTGGAAGAGTATTCGGGGGGTTAGCATCGGTCCTCCGGCAGCGTAGGTGTTGCTTTGCGGCGGATACTCCAGGCGCCCTGGGCCAGCTGCGGGGACAGCAGGACGATCTCATCGGTGGTGAGCCATAGTCTTGAGCCTTGCCCTAGGGCGCCGTCTGTTTCCCATTGCATGGTCACTTCGGGGTAGACCAGTTGGGTGAGCCCGCCCCGGTCTTCTTTGGCGATGGCGCGGGTCACCATGTCCTCCACGACGCCGGCAACAACCTCAACACTGAGCCGGTGTTGCTGGATGCGGGTGGGGATGCTGGGGAACCGCTGGAGGATGATGTGCTCTGCCCGGTCGATGAGGCGTTTTGCTTCCTCCAGGCGGGTGTCGTCGAGGTGTGGCCACAGGGTTTTAGGGTCGGCGGTGAGCCAGGTGGCCATGGGGGTTACTCCTCCGCTGGTGGGGTGGCTGCGGTGACTGCCGCGATGATTTCGGCTTTGGTTTTGCCTTTGACGTCGATGCCGAGCTGAACAGCTACGGTGACCCAGTCAGCTTTCGGGGCGCCGTCGGCTGGTAGCTGGATTGGCGTCTCCGGCGGCGCTGTGGGGTTTTCCTGGTCGAGGATGGTGTAGCCTTGCCGCCGGTAGTATTCTAGCCGATCTTCGGGGACGTCGGTGCAGACGCCGCCGACGAACAAATCGGCGCCGATGGGGCCGGTGTAGCCCTCGACGGGGGTTTTCACGATGGCCATGATGATTAGGCTCCGATCTTGACGTTGCGCAGCACCGCGGCGGCCCGGGTGGACTTGAGTACCGGGGCGACCGGCCCCAACTCTACTTCGCCACGCTTCACGGCGCCGGAGGTGCTGAAGTCGGGCAGCCAGGTTCGCAGCATTTGGCCATCGGTGGTGGTCACGCCGTGGAAGCCGTCTAGGCCGATGCGTACAGCGTAGATGCTGGTTTTGCCCGCGGTCACGGGGATCACTGGGTCATTTGTGCCGGCTTTCTCACCGGCATCCGCGAGAATAACATTGCCGAGCATTTCCCGGGTGATTTCATGGCCACCCGCGCCAAGCAGCCCCTCGACCGGCTGTTGCGTGTAGAGGTTGGCCCGGCGGGCTGCTGCCCGGATCTTCGCCAGCACCCGCTTGTTGCAGAGCAGTAGAGTGGGCGGGCCATCCAGGGCGCCGAGGAGTTCATCCAGGTCGTCGAGGATGGCCAGCGCGGTGTCGGCGGTGGTGAGGGCGGTCCAGTCTTTCTCCCCCGTAGCGTTCAGCTCGGTCGCGGAGTCCTTCAAGGCTTTATCTAGGCCGTCAAAGCCTTTGGCGTCGACAGCGGTGTCGCCGGTGATGATCGCGTCGTTAAACTTGGCGTTCGTGGCTTTGATGAGTTGGGAGGTCTGTAATGCCACTTCGTCGCTGGCTGCGGGGCCAAGGTGGGCGAGCACCCGGTCTACCTCAAACGTGCCGCCCAGCGGCTTGAGCTCCACGCTTTTCTTGACGGTTTTTACTTCTTGGGGGGTGTATTCTTTGCCGATTTCGCGGAAGTCAGCGGCACGCTGGGTGACTAGCCTGCGGTATCCGTATTCGAGGGTGGCGCCGCCGCCTGCGGGGTTGACCGCGGTGTCGAAGATCAAGGCATCTAGCAGCGGGGAGTTTTTACGAAACTCGTCGATGATCGCCGGGTCGTAGTCTTCCAGGGTGTTGAGTTTGGCGTCTGCCAGGGTAATAGGCATGGCACGATCCTCCTATCTTTCTATCTTTTATGTGATGTTGTAGTGGTTGCGGAGCGCCTCGGTGAGGCTGCGGGGGGCCATCTTGCCGCCGGCATGTTGCCCTTGGGAGGGGTCGACCGGCGGCTCGCCTAGCGCCGCGGCTAATGTCTTAGCGTCGGCGGCGAGTTCTTCCGGGGTTGAGCCCTGAAGCCGCCCCGCCAGATCAGCTGGTAATCCCGCAGTTTTCAACGCCTCGGCGACTGCCGCCTGGTGTTGTTGTTCGGCGATTTGGGCTTCCAGGGCTGCCACGCGGTCTTGGGCGGTTTTAAGGTCTGCCGCGGTTTTCTCTTGCTCTGTCATCTGGGCGCGCTCGAACTCTGCCAGGCGCGTCTTCAAAGCAGCGTTTTCTTCCTCGAAGGCTTGCCTTTTATCACGCTCTTTAGCAAGATCAGCAAGCACCTGGCTCTTTGAGCCTCGACCGTTCGGGTCTCCACCATCCCCGTCACTATCGCTGTCGCCGTCGGTGTTGTTGGTGATTGATGTGGTTTCGCCTTCCCGTTGCCGGCCACTGGCCTGGGGGGTAGAAGCTACCCCATCGGCAGCGCTAGAGCCGCCGGCTAGTGGCTCCTGGCCGTCGATGGGGGGCTGTGTAACGCACCGAATGTGGTAGCGCATTAGGCCGTTGACAATCATGGATCTTCCTTCCTTCTTTGTTTTTGGGCATAGAAAAACCGACCTCCACTTTTGGGGGTCGGTGTCACAGTTTTTTAGGGGTTACCAGAGTGGGCAGCTGAGGGGCGGCGGGGCGGCGTTTTTGTATTTTTCTTTCCGGTCGCAAGGCTTCCACATGCCAATACCCGCGAGCGCGTCTACGTATTCTTCCGCACGCTCGCGTGACCACCCCATGACGTCCATGTAGGACTGCACAATAACGTCCCAGGGGGCGTCGATAGGGGCATCTGTGAATAACATAATTACAATGCTACACCTGAGTGAAAAATTCATCAAGAGCAGGCATAATATACTGCGCAAATTCAGAGTCCTGCCACTGTACGCTATCTAGAACGTGCTCCCGGCCCCGGTGAAAATTCAGGGTGTTTACCAGCCTCGGTGCCCCGGTTTTAGTGGTCACCCACTGGGCATATGCCCGAGCGAAAATCTCATCATCTAGCAAAAGATAGATTTGGGTGTGGCTCTCCGTCAGATTCCCCGCATACGTTGCGATCTCACGTGTCGACGGCGCTCGCCGAATCGCCGCAAGCACCGGTTTCATCTCTGGCAGGGTTTCGTATTTCCATTTGATGAGATGCCCCAATTCGTGAAGGGTGGTTAGCTCCTGCCCTTGGAAAGTCCCGTTAATCGTTACTCGGTAACGAGTAATCCCCTCATGGTCAATGGTTCGGTACGAAGTTCCGCGGATCGCGCTGTCTTCCACTTTCGTCCCGAGGCGATCACGCCCGTTCATTAACCCGATTTTGTGTTCGTCGGGGAGGAATGTTTTCCCTTGGTGCGCTTCATCCATATAGCTCAACGCCCGGTTGACAACCTTACGGAACTGGCTAGGCGTCGTGACTATACGCTGGGAGTAGTCGTGTTTCAGCCTAGCGTCAGTCTCGGCGCCGAGGACGGGTTTAACCTGATCGTCGTTTCCTGCAGAGAGTGCAATGCTGGGCCTGGTGCCAATCCTGCGGTTGGCTGCCAGGATTTCAGGATCGCGTTTCGCCCATGACCACTTACCACCCAAGTCCGGTGTGGCATCGGTGAGAAAACCGTTCTTATGTAGTAGCGATAGAGCCAAGTCACGATCGGCGCCTGCGATACGGTAGATTTCTTCCGGCATCAGCCTAGCTACCGACGTGCGCCGGTACCTGCCACCGGCTTTTTGCAGCGACGCACCATATTGTTCCCGCAAGTATTCAGACGCCCAACCGCGCTTGGTGGTGCCTTCGGTGGTGATGAGTCGCCGCCTACCACCTGCCGAGGTGATAGTCGTCATGCCCCGGCGGGCGTTAACAACTTGGTTGATGTCCGCCCCGTCCCGGATAGCCCTGGCGCCTGTTTTAGTGAACACCTTGGCCTGCTGCTCCGGTGCTAGGGAATCGAAGTATTCCTTAGCGTCGAAATAGAACAGTTTGTGCATATCCGACGTAGCCTCGGAGACCGGAATGGCGGTGCAATCACACCCCGGGTGCCGAAGAAATTTCATGCGGCTGGTGCCTTTTTTGCCTGCCAGGATGGCGCATCTGGCGCAGCATGGGGGGCGAACCACGCGCACCCATGTGGTGCCAGGCCTGGCGGCCAGGTGGGTGAGTATGGCCATGCGGGCGGCATCAGAGATAGCGGTTTGGGTGGCGGTTGCGAGCATCACGCCCGCGTGGTGCCACGCCTGTGCCCGCTCCGTGATAGGGGCTTCGGCATCGACCAGTTCGGTGATTTTTTGGGCTTGGGCGTAGGCGAGGCCCATCACGGGGTCGCCGCTGCCTGTTACCCCGGCGAACGCCTCAGGGGCCGCCGACAACTCCGACACTTGGTCGTAGTGTTGCAAGTCCAGTGCAACATCCGCCGACGCGATCGCCGCTTGGGCCGCTAGCAGTTGCCCGTGGGCCACCATCTCGGCGAACGGCAGGGCATGGCTAGCGAACCAGGCATTGGGGTCCTGCGGGCTGGCGGGCCGCCAGGCAGCGAGCACCCGCCGGACTGCCTGAGCGATAAGTTGCTGCCGGTAGTCGGCGGCGGCCTGTAGTTGTGGGGGGAGCCTGGAGTACTGGGAATCCAGCATGATGGTAGGCCTCCCTCCATACCGCTAGACGACGGCTAGCGCGACTACGGCGGTTCGCGTTCGCCAGCCTTGTCGTCGGCACCACGTTCAAGCTTTTCAATGATGCCGCCCATGCTGTTTTCCTGCTCCAGCCACTCAAGCTCGCGGTCGATACGCTGTTGCGGCCATCCCATCTCGGCCATGGCCCCGCGCACTGACATAAACGGTCGGCCCCCAGTACTCTTTTGCAGCGCATCGGCCCTCTGCGATTCCGTGGGGGTACCGGGATTCTGCCATAGGGTGCTGATTTTGCCGTCGGCTTCCCAGCTGCCGGTACGGATCCGCTCGGCGATGCCTAGCGCCCACGCCCACCCAGCACCCATGAGAGTGTTTAGCCGCTCCACCTGTTTCACAAGGCGGGATTCGTCAGCGCGGATGGCGCCCTCGGCGGCGGGGTTGGCGGTATTTTGCCCCATCATCCGCACCGGCAGGCCGGTCACGGTTGCTGCCTGCTCAGCCAGCATCTTGATGGTGTCGTGGAAACCCGTCAGTTGGGCGCCCGACAACTGCTCGATCTTCGCGTCTTTGCTGGAGATCGCCCAGATGGCGCCCAGATAGGTCTCCCAGGGGTCCTCAATCTGGTTGCCATCAGCATCTACGAAATCCTTCTGAGACACGCCCAGAGCAACCTTTTGAGGCGTCGCCACGGTCTCCATGGCTAGCTGGAGCTGCAGCATCACCCGGCCCGCCATATCGACCAGGGGCCGAAGGTCTGCCAGTTGGGTCTCACCCGCCCATTCCCCGGTTCGTTGCCGGTTGAGAATCATCACCAGCGGCACCCGGCCTAGGCGATGCTTGATACGCCTGGTCGCTTCCCATTTCCCGGCGCGACGGTCGATGAGCACGGTGGAATCGGGGAGGTAGAGAGTCATGTATTCGGCGATGCCGGTGTCATCCCGGTAGATGCGGAGAGCCGCGGTCATTTCGCGGGTGCGCGCATCGACCAAAGCAGCGATGTCTTTGGGAGATTCAGGCATGATCCGGGGCCTACCGCCGCCATCGCGGGCGGCAACAGAGATAAACGCCCGACCGTAAATCAACAGGTCGCGGTGCACCAAATGTGATAGGGAATCGAGGTCGTTAGCTTCCCAGTCGGCACGCAGCTCAGCGTCCTCTTCAAGCGCCCCGGAACGCAGGAACATTCGCACATCCTGCCGCTCCTCAAGGACGTCAATATAGGTCCTGCACCAATTCAAAGGAAAAGCAAACTGCTGCACGTCAGGCGGCACTGCAATACCCAAATTGCCGATTTCCTGCAGGCCCCGGTAATAGTGTTCATTCTTGCGGTCTTCCCGGCGCTGGCGCTGAATCTTGTTGAAGAGCTTTTCGGCGAGCCTTCGTTCTTCTGGCGTAAGCTCCATTCATTGTCACCTCCTTCTGCGGCGGCCTAGCACAACGACCCTGGCTGCCGTCGTGCTGTTTTCCCAATCGTCGGCGTGGGCGTCCATGGCTGCTTCGTGGGCGAGCACGGTAGCCATGGCGGGGTCAATTTTCTGCTGTTCTGATGCTTTGCCGAGCACGTACATTTGGCCGGCCTTGGCGACCTTTCGAGCGTTGGCCATGGCCAGACTAGTGAGCGGGCACCCGTCATGGGTGATGCGCCCCGTTGTCAGGTCTACCTCGAACCTCCGAATCGCCTGGTACATGCGTTTGATGCTGTTTGTGGCCCACTCAAACACATGCTCATCACCGTATTTGAGCGCCCACTCGCCAATTTCTGACCTCCAATCCTGGGGGTCGCAGTACATGCGTTCCACCTGGTAGCGGTCGAAGAGCTCGTCGACGGCTGCGGCTACCTCCCCGCGGGGTATGCGGCCCTGCCACTCGGCAGGATTCCAGATAGTAGGCCTTCCGTCTGGCCCGTAACGGGGTGTGAACGAAAACCCTTGAAGGGTTTCACACCGGATAGCAGTCCAGTCGTTGTTTTCTGACCCGTCGAAGCCCACGCAGAGCTGCGTGCCATCAGGGGGATTCCCCAGCCATTGCATAGTGCTCCTCCCATAGTCCTACTGGCAGCCAGCTGCCTGAAGAGTAGGTGATCCGGTTACCGAAAAAACGCTCGGCCTGTTCGGGGTCGCGGAGGGATATTTCGTCAGCCTCAGCCAGCACCGCGTCGATATTGACCCAGGGGCTGCCCTTATAGACGGCTTCAAGAATCCTTCTGCGGTCTCGCTTCCGCTCCCACTTCAAATGCTTGGGCGGTGGAATGTAGAATGTCGCCACATCATCCAAGTTGGCTTCAAGCGTCGTTTGGGCGACGGATTGTTCGGCGGAGTCGTAGGCGTTTGTCGTTTCGATCGCCCTGCCGCCCATGCCTGCCAGGCCGCGGCGTTGGGCGTCAGCAACCTTTGTCATGCGGTTACGCTTGGTCCACAATCCTGTTTCATCTTGTTCGCAAAACGTCACGGGGTTGCCGACGCGGCTGTCGGCGCTGGCGGTTACGGCGTCGATCCGGTCGGCGTCGTCGCCGCCCAGGCCGCCGAGGATGCGCACGAAACCATCCCGGACCGCCATTTGGTGCCGGAGGGGGCCCATCTGGATCATCGCCCGCAGCGGCCGGTAGGTGTTTTCCACCTGGTCCTCAGACGTGGCAGTCAGCTGGATCAGCGGCGAAGGGTGCGGCCTGCCCTTGGGCTCACCAGCCTGATAAGGGAAGACAAAACCGCAGCCACAGCCCCAGTCAGAACACCGGTAGACATCCCCCGCAGCAGCCCACCCGTCGAATTCCGCGGGACCGACCGCTTGGATAGCCGTCATCGACGCCGCCCACGGCCCCTTACCCGTCTTCTGCGGGGCGATCACCTGCAGCCGCCGGTAGGTGAACGCCCTGGCACCCAGTGGAGTACCACTCCATCGCACCCCGGCGCGGATGCGACCAAAGTTGGCGGCACACCAGAATTGCCAATCACTCCAGACGAATGCCTCCCCACGCCGATAGCCATCGGGGATAAGACAGTGAGCCTGCACCCAGGCATCCCACAGGTCCCCGAGGGTGGGAAAATCGACGACCCAGTCAGTCGGCAGGATCATCGTCATCGTCCTTTACCGCCCGCAGGCGACGTCTGGGCGGACTATCACGCTGTGGTGGCGGGGCCGACTCGGCAGCTGGGCTATCGTCAGCGGTGGAGATTGTCCAGCCGTTGAGCAAGAGCCCAGCAGGCGACAGGCCGATACTATCGGCAAGCCGCAGCACCTGGGTCATCATCGACGGCGTAGCACCCGGCGCTTCGCTACGAACAGCCCACCGCACATAGTGCGCAATAGTCAGCCACCGCCATTCTTCTTCCGCCCACGCCACAGCCTGGGGAAACCGCCATATCTTTTTCCATAGAGCACGCTCCCTGGAGTAGCCGGTCGGCAGTGGCCACTGCGGGGGTTTGCCCGCGTAGCCGGCCGCCGGCAGCACCCGCAACTCCGCGGAGATACCGCGGGCATCAGAACGACCAGAACGAGGATCCGGCGGCGGCCCCGACCGGGGCCTAGCACCACCACTAGGCATAAAACCACCCCCTACCAAAAGGTTTCATCAGGCAAAATATCAGGTTTGAGGGTTCAAAAAATAGCAGGCCATAGGCGGTTTTTGAACCCTTCGCACCATCTAGCTACCTCCGTCACGGCCAATAGCAGGCCTGCTACAGGGGGTATCCCCCTGGGGTCAGCGGCGGCCGCGGCGGGCGGCGAGCCGGTCGGCGCCGTGCCGGCTGTTGCAGCTACGGCACAGCACCACCAGG
>ERZ773014.1180-NODE-1180-length-16954-cov-6.052311_pt1 | contig 16954 bp, 26 predicted proteins | sample MGYA00580841_ERZ773014 | MGnify/ENA primary metagenome ERZ773014 (study PRJEB29015, sample SAMEA2737989) | human oral metagenome | biome: human oral; feature: human-associated habitat; material: dental | place: China | collected 2067 ...
AAGATTTTAGATGTATATCTAGTTTCTTTGGTTGAGAAAACATCATTATTTTTTTAAAATAACGATTCTTTCTCATTTCAAATGTGTAATGAATTGGCAACAATTCATTACTAATATTCAAAAATTCCAAATTTTTAACTATTTCAATATTACTTTTATCATAATATTCGATATTTATAATCAGAACTATTTTATTCTCATCAAGAACTTTAACCTTTTGGCTTGAATTAAATTTAATTCTTTCAAAATTTAACATTGTTATCACCCCTTATTTTAATCAAAATCAAAGTATAATATTTTTTGTTATTTATGATTATATAATAATTTTTAATTAAAAAATATAGTAGAAGAAAAGAAAACTTAAAAAAATAAGTTATAAATGATATAATTTTTTATATATATGGAATAGCAAAATGTCCGAGTAGTGTCCGACTAATGTCCGACCTCGAATATTTGTAGATTAAGTCAATAATAGGACAATAGGACATAATATATAAAGGAAGAAGTTATGGAAGAATTTAAAACAGTATTTTTAAAGTATTTTTATGAAATAAGTAAGATACCTAGAAAGTCAGGAAATGAAGAAAAAATAGCCAAATATTTAATTAAATTTGCAAAAGAAAGAAATCTTAAATATTATACAGATAGTAAGTTTAATGTAGTTATATGGAAAGATGCAAGTATTGGATATGAAGATAAAGAAATATTAGGATTTCAATGTCATACAGATATGGTATGTGAAAAAATAGATGGAAGTAATCATGATTTTTTAAAAGATTCTTTAGATTTAATTATAGAAAATGGATTTTTAAAAGCAAAAGATACAACATTAGGTGCAGATAATGGTATAGGTGTCTCATATATTTTAGAAATATTAGATTCAAACTTAAATACTCCAAAACTTGAATGTATTTTTACAACACAAGAAGAAACAACTATGGAGGGAATAAGATTTTTAGATGGAAAGATTTTAAAATCTAAAAGAATTATTTCATTTGATAATTTTTTAGATACAGAAATACTAGTATCTTCAGCTACAGCTAAAAGATGGGTTAGTAAAATATATATGAAAAAACAAGAAAAAGAGGAAAATCTAATATATTACAAATTAAATATTTCAGGATTTAAAGGTGGACATTCTGGTATAGATATATGGGATAAGAAAAGAGGAAACCCTATAAAAATAATTGCAGATATGTTAAATGAACTTGAAAGTATAAGATTGGTAGAAATTAGTGGTGGAAGTAGTGAGAATGTAATACCAAGAGATATTAAGGTAGTATTTGCTATAGAAAAGAGTGAAAAAAGTATACTAGAAAAGATAGGAAATAAGTTTGAAGATTTAAAAAAAGTATATGGGAATATATGTATATATCTAAAAGAATTAGAAGAGGAAGAAAAAGAACAGGTAAGAATATATTCTAAAGAAGATAGTAAAAGATTATTAGAATATATCATTAATTACAAAAATGGACCTTTGGTATATGATGAAGAAGGAAATGTAATATTATCAGGAAATTTAGGAAAAATAGAAAGTTTTGAAAATTATGTTTTATTAAAATATTCAGTAAGATATAATGATAAAAAGATTGGAGAAAAACTTGTAACTGAAATAGAAGAAGAGATGAAGAAATATAATGTAATATGTGAAGAAAGTTCATATATGTTAGGATATGAAGAGCCTAAAGAAAGTAAACTTTTAGATATAGTAGAAAAAGCATATATTGAAGTTATGGGAAATATTCCTAAAAAGAAAAAATCACAAGCATGTCTGGAATGTGGATATTTAGGACAAAAGATAAAAGAACTAGAATATATAGCAATAGCTCCAAATATATTTGATGCACATAGTCCTAAAGAAAGGGTTGAAATAGTAAGTTTAAACAAGGTATGGAAGATTGTAGAAAAGTTGATAGAAAATATATAATAACTGGCTATATATTTTTAATGGGGGTATAGAATGATAAAAAATGTAAAAAAATATTGAATATAAGAATTCATAGTGGTAGAATAAAATTGATTAAGAGGTCTTAAATATTTTGATATTTGAAGGAGACTGTAGATGTGATTAAATTAGAATGTAAAAAAAGTTTTAAGAAAAACAGCAAAAGAGCATTAAGTATAAGAAAAATAATAAATTCTTATATAAGTTATTCTTTTGCTGTTTTTTTGGATATTCAGAGGTGGAAGATTTTGAAAAAAATAAAAATACCGATATATTTAAAGCAGTAAACAATAAGAATAATAAAGGAGGAAAAATGAAAAATATAATGAATAAAAAAGTAAAAATAATAGTGGTATTAAGTATAATGTTAGTAATATTAATAGGATGTATAGTAGTATACTCAGTAAACGGAGACAGAAATAAAAAAATTTTAAAAAAAGAAGAAATAAGCAGCATGGATGATATTAGTAGAAAGATTGATATAGTTGATAAAAAAAGTAGTAATATTACTGAGGAAGAGGCAAAATCTATAGCTAACAATTTTATAAATAAATTAAACAATGAGAAAATGGGAGTATTAAGAAGTAAAAATATATTACAAAATAAAGAAGAACACATAGAAAGAATAAAAAATGAACTTGAAGACAAAGAAGAAATCCTAGTTAGTAATAAAATTGGGGCAGTTGAAATTGATGCTAAAACAAGAAAAATAATCGGATATGTAAATAATAATAAGAACTATAAGAATAGTAAAAACTTTAATAAAGAAAATGTAATAAAAATATCAAAAGATATATTAAAAAACATTAATATTGATAGTATAGTAGATAATTTTAAAGAATATACACATATATCAGCTGAAGAATTTGATGAAGAAATTTGGAGGGTGACATTTATTAAAGATTATAATGGATTTCGGAAATCCTGGAGAAGCAGTAGCATTATCTATTTGCCCTGCAACAGAAGAATTAAATACATTAACAATAAGAGATAATAAATATGAACACAATCAGATTAAAATAACAGAAGAGCAAGCAAGAGAAATAGCATCTAAATATTTAGAAAGAAGTAAAGCTACAGGGATAAAAAAAGTTACTACAGAAATAATAAAACCAAACTTATTATTTGAAGAAGAAAAAGGCAAAATATATAAAGAAATAAAAGGAATGAGAAAAGCATATGTGGTCTGGTTTAATAATACTGATAAAAGCAGAGTATATATAGATGTAACTACAGGAGAAGTTATAGGAGGGGACTTTTTACAAGGAGGAATATTTTAATATGAATAAGACAAATATAATTTTTAAATTAATAGTAATAACAATATTAACTTTATTAATAATTAATATTAATGGATATTGTATTGAAAGATATAAGGCTTTTATGTCAAATGATTATGAAAGATTGAGTTCAGAGTTAAAGAATGCAGTATATAATGCTAAAGATAAAGGTGCAAGAACTTTTATGAAATTAGGATATAAGAATGTATTTAGCAGTAATATACCTATAGTAGAAGCTACTTCAGATAAAAATGTTGTACTTAATTGGATAAGAGAAAAAAGTAATAATTATGGATTTTATATTTATGCACATGGAGATCCTTATGTATTTACAATGATAAAGAATGATGAGAGCCAATATATATATCCAAGAGAAATATCAGGAAATTGGCATTTAGTATTTTTGGATTCATGTTCATGTTTAGCAACTGATAGATTTGCAAGAGCATTTAATGTAATAGGACATAATAGAAGGGCAATAATGGGTTGGTATAAAGAGATTGACCATAGAGGAAGCTCTCAATGGTGGAATTATTTTTATGCATATGCTGGAAATATGGGATTAAGAGATGCGTGCTTAAAAGCAGCAGGAAAGGTTGACAATTGGAGTACTCCTATAAAAATGTACGGAGACAAATCATGGAATGGAAGAGTATAGGCAAAGTTTAATATGTAAAAATAATGTAAAGAAGGGAATTTGTCATATTCCCTTCTCTTTTATATGCAGTTAAGATATGATATAATACAAAAGATAATAAGAAAAAAGAGGAGAAAGAATTTTGAGAATATTATTAGATGCAATGGGAGGAGATAATGCACCAAAGGCAACAATAGAAGGTGCATTAGAATATGCAAAAGAAACAACAAGTAAGATTGTGCTTGTTGGTAAAAAAGAAGTAATAGAAGAAAATATAGTAAGTATAGCAGGTTCTAATTGGAATGAAAAATATAATAATATAGAAATTAGGGATGCAAGAGAAACAATTGATATGGAAGATATACCAACAAAGGCTATAAAGGAAAAGAAAGATTCATCAATGGTTGTTGCACTAAATATGCTTAAAAATGATGAAGCAGATGTATTAGTATCTGCAGGAAATACAGGAGCACTTTTAACTCGGTGCAACCCTTATAGTAGGTAGAATAAAAGGGATAATAAGACCGGCAATAGGTGCAATACTTCCATGTATAGACAAAGAATATATGCTTATAGATGCAGGAGCAAATACAAACTGTAAGAAGGAAAATTTCTTGCAATTTGCAGAAATGGGTAAAATATATTTAGAAAAAACAGGTAAGAAAACAAATCCAAAGATAGGGCTTTTAAATATAGGTACAGAAGAAACAAAAGGAAGTGAAATACATAAAGAAGCATATATGTATTTAAAAGAAAATTATGAAGAAAAAGGATTAAATTTCATAGGAAATATAGAGGCAAGAGATCCATTTACAGGAGATGTAGATTTAGTTGTTTCAGATGGTTTCACAGGAAATATATTTATAAAAACATTGGAAGGATTTCGGAAAAATGATATTATCAACATTTAAAAATATGGTTGATGATATGGGAATGTCTAAAATATTCTTACTACCTATAAAAGATAAAATGTCTAAAGTAATGGGTAAAATGGACTATAGAAAACTTGGTGGTGGAGTATTTTTAGGTGTTAAAAAACCAATAATAAAAGCACACGGAAATAGTAACAAAACAGCATTTAATTATACATTAAAACAAGCAGAAGAATATGCAAAAGCAGGAATAATAGAAGAATTAACAGAAAAGATGGGGAGAGAAAATAATTAATGTTTAAAATTAAAGAAGTTACAGACTATATTAATGAAATAAAAAAAATAACAAAGGAAAGAGGACTCAAGTATTATATAAACACATTTGGGTGTCAATTAAATGAAAATGACAGTGAAAAAATAGCAGGAATGTTAGTAGAATGTGGATATCAACCAGCAGAAAAAGAGTCAGATGCAGATATAATTGTATTTAACACATGTTGTATAAGAGAAAATGCAGAAAAAACATTATTTGGAGTACTTCGGAGAAGTTAAAAAATATAATGTAGAAAAAAATACAATAATTGCAATTGGTGGATGTATGATGCAAGAAAAAGAAATGCAAGAAAAAGTACTAAAAAGCTTTCCATTTGTTAAGCTAATATTTGGAACACATACATTACATAATTTTCCAAAAGGACTATATCAAGTATTAACAGAAGGAAAAAGAATATTTGATGTTATAGACATTAAGGGTGAAATATATGAAGGAATTCCAGTAAAAAGAATGGATGGACTTCGTGCTAGTGTTACAATAATGTATGGATGTAATAATTTCTGTACATTTTGTATTGTACCATATGTAAGAGGAAGAGAAAGAAGTAGAAAAGCAGAAGATATATTAAAAGAAGTAGAAGAACTAGCACAAAAAGGGTATTTAGAAATAACACTTTTAGGACAAAATGTTAATTCATACAGAGGTGAAGGAGAAATAGATACATTTGCAAAATTATTAGATAAGGTTGCAAGTATTGAAGGTATAAAAAAGATAAGATTCATGTCACCACATCCAAAAGATTTTACAGAAGATGTTGTACAAGTAATGAAAAAACATGAAAATATATCAAGAACATTACATTATCCTCTTCAATCAGGATCTAGCAATATATTGAAGAAAATGAATAGAAGATATACAAAAGAACAATATTTAGAAAGAGCAGAAAATATTAGAAGAGAATTACCAGATGTAACATTTACAACAGATATAATTGTAGGATTTCCAGGTGAAACAGAAGAAGATTTTGAAGATACATTAGATGTAGTAAGAAAGATGAATTTTGAACAAGTCTTCATGTTTATATATTCACCAAGAGAAAATACACCAGCTAAAAAGATGGAACAAGTAGATGAAAATATAGCAAAAGAAAGATTCCAAAGATTAAAAGAAATGTATGATAAGCAAGCAGAAAAACTAAATGAAAAATATTTAGGAAAAGAAGAATGGATAATAGTTGATGGTATAAGTAAGAAAAGTGCTAAAATGCTTGTAGCAAAAACAGATGCAAATAAGCCGGTAGTATTTGAAAAATATGAAGGATGGAAAATGGGAGACTATATAAAAATAAGGATAGTAGAAACACATACTTGGTATTTAGTAGCAGAAAAGATAAGCTGAGAATAAGCTTAAGAAATTAATCTAATAATAAATATTATAATATAAGAAGGTAAATATGGAAAAAAACAACAAAAAAGAAATAGTATTAACAGGATTAAAACCAACAGGTGAACTTACTATAGGAAATTATGTAGGTGCTATAAAACCAATGATAGATATGCAAGGAAAATATGATTCATACCTGTTTATAGCAGATCTTCATGCAATAACAGTAATGCAAGACAGGGATGAATTAAAAAGAAGAATAAGAGAGTTTTTAGCAATGTATATAGCATGCCGGAGTAGATAAAGATAAAAATGTAATATATCTACAATCTGAAAATCCATACATTGCAGGTATTTCATGGCTTTTAGAATGTAATACATATTATGGTGAAGCATCAAGAATGATTCAGTTTAAAGAAAAAAGCAAGGAAAATGCAAATTTTTCAGTTGGACTTTTAACATATCCAATACTTATGGCAGCAGACATACTATATTTAGATTCAAAATATGTACCTGTAGGAATTGACCAAAAACAACATGTTGAGCTTGCAAGAGATATTGCAGAAAGATTTAATAAAAAATATGGAAAAACATTTGAAATACCAAGACCTATGATAAAAGAAGAAGGACTTAAGATAAAAGACTTAAGAAATCCAGAAAAGAAAATGAGTAAATCAGAAGAAAATCCAAATGGAAGTATAACTCTTTTTGATACAGAAGAAGAAATAAGAAAGAAAATAATGTCTGCAACAACAGATTCAGAAATGAGAGTATATTTTGATGAAGAAAACAAGAAAGGAATCTCAAATCTTATAAACATAGCTATAGCATTTTCAGATGAAAAAGAAACAGTTAAAACAGTAGAAGAAAAGTTTGAAGGAAAAAGCTATAAGGAATTTAAAGAATATGTAGCAGATATACTTGTTAAGAAAATAGGAAAAATACAAGAAAAATATAATGAGGTTATAATATCAGGTATTTTAGATGAAATCTTAGATGAAGGAAAAGCAAAAGTACAAAAACTTGCACAAGATAAATATATAGAAATGACTAAAAAAATGGGACTTACAAGATCTTAAGAAAGGAAAGAAAAATGGCACTATCACCAATGATGGCAGAATATATGAAAACAAAAGAAGAATATAGTGACTGTATACTGCTATATAGGCTACGGAGACTTTTATGAGATGTTTTTTGAAGATGCAATAACAGTATCAAAAGAGTTAGAATTAACATTAACAGGAAAAGCATGTGGTCTAGAAGAAAAAGCACCAATGTGTGGAGTGCCACAAGCAGCATTAGACACATATATAGCAAAATTAATACGAAAGGGATTTAAGGTTGCAATATGTGAACAATTAGAAGATCCTAAAAAAACAAAGGGAATAGTAAAAAGAGGTGTTGTGAGAATAGTAACACCTCGGAACTGTTACAGAAACTAAATTATTAGATGAAAAAAAGAATAGCTATATTATGAGTATTGTAGAAAAAGAAGAATCATTTCGGACTTGCAGTACTTGATGTAACAACAGCAGATTTCTATACTACAAGTATAGAAAAAGGTAAAGATAAAGAAATAAAAGGTGATATATATCAAAAAATATATGATGAAATAGCAAGATATATGCCAAAAGAAATAATAGTTCCAAAAGGTGTATTAAAAGATGAACATATATCACATATAGAAGAAATACTAAATATATATATTACATTTAAAGAAGATACATATATTAATGATTTAGTAGATGAAGAAAGTAATAATATAGCAAAAGAAGGAAATGCTAAAAAAGATGGACTTGATGAACAAATAGAAGAGTTTGAAAAAGCATTAACAGAAAAAATAGTAACAAGATATAATATTATAGAAAAAAACGAAATAAGTGAAGAAGAAACTATAGTAAAAAATAGTAATGATATTCCAATTACTATTATATATGCAGTAGCATATCTTCATAAATATACAAAAGAAACACAAATGCAAGAATTAAAACATCTTAATAATATATATATAATATCTGAGAATAAGTATATGGTGCTTGATAGTATTGCAAGAAAAAATCTAGAACTTACACAAAGAATGAAAGACCGGAAGTAAGAGACGGAAGTCTTCTTCGGAATACTTGATAAAACAAAAACATCAATGGGGGCAAGACTTTTAACAAGATGGATAAATGACCCATTAATTTCAAAAAAAGAAATAGAAAAAAGACAAGATTCTGTAGAAGAACTATATAATAATATAATCTTAAGAGGAAGTATTATAGAAATATTAAAAAAGATATATGATATTGAAAGAATAGCAGGAAAAGTAGCATTTCGGAAATATAAACGGAAAAGATATGATATCATTAAAAAATTCTATAAGATATCTACCAGAACTTAAAAAAGAATTAAGTATTGTTAAAAGTGACTATTTAAAAGAAATATATTTAAAATTAGAAACATTAGAAGATATATATAGTATTATAGATGAGATGATTGTAGAAGAACCACCTATAACAATAACAGAAGGTCGGAGTTATTAAAGAAGAATATAATGAAGAATTATATAGACTAAAACATTTAGGTAATAAGGCAAAAGAGTGGATAGTATCTCTAGAAGCAGGAGAAAAAGAAAAAACTGGAATTAAAAATCTAAAGATAGGATATAACAAGGTGTTTCGGATATTATATTGAAATTACAAACTCATACAAAGATAAAGTACCAGAAGAATATATAAGAAAACAAACACTTGTAGGTGCAGAAAGATATATAACTCCAGAACTAAAAGAAATGGAAGAAGAATTATCAGAAGCAGAAACAAAAATAGCAGAACTAGAATATACACTTTTTACAGAACTTAGAGAACATATATCTAAAAATATAGCAAGAATACAAAATACAAGTTCAAATGTAGCAATAATAGATGTGCTTGTATCACTTGCAGAAATAGCAGAAACAAATAGTTATGTAAAACCAGAAATAACAACAGATGGAAAAATAGATATAGTGCTTGGAAGACATCCAATTGTAGAAAAAATGCTTAAAAATGAAAAGTTTATAGAAAATGATTGTATGTTAGACAATGAAGAAAACACCATCTCTGTTATAACAGGGCCTAATATGTCTGGTAAATCAACATATATGAGACAAGTTGCACTAATAACAATACTTGCACAAATGGGAGCATTTGTACCAGCTAAAAAAGCAGATATCTGTATTGTAGATAAGATATTTACAAGAATAGGAGCGGCAGATGATTTAAGTATGGGACAAAGTACATTCATGATGGAAATGGTAGAAGTTGCAAACATACTTAAAAATGCAACAAGTAAGAGTTTGGTAATTTTAGATGAAATAGGAAGAGGAACATCTACATATGATGGAATGAGTATTGCAACAGCAGTTATTGAATATATATCTAAAAAAATAGGAGCAAAAACATTATTTGCAACACACTATCATGAACTTATAGAACTTGAAGAAAGATTTAAAAATATACGAAATTATCATGTAGAAGCAAAAGAAATAGGAAAAGATATAATCTTTTTAAGAAAAGTTTTAAGAGGTGGAACAGATCAAAGTTATGGTATTCATGTAGCAAAACTTGCAGGAGTACCTAAAGATGTAATAAGAAGAGCAAATAGACTCCTTTTAGATATAGAAAGTAGAAAAGAAATAGTAAACATATCAGAAAAAGAAGAAATAGATGCAATGCAACAAGACTTTCGGAGACTTAAAAGAAAGTATGATTATAAACGAGCTTAAGAGTATTGATTTAAATGAACTTACACCAATAGAAGCATTAACAGAGCTGTTTAACTTAAGAAAGATGATAGATGAGAAGTAAGAACAATTACAAAAAAGTTACAAATTAGTATATATTAAAGTAATAATTTGTAAATTAAGAACAAAAAGAGTAAACTTGAATTAATATTAATATATGCAATTTAAGGAAATAGAATATGAAGAGTTTAGCTAATAAAAGGAATATAAGCAAAAGAGTAAATAGTATAAAAAGATAAAATATGCTAGGTACTTTTTTGCTTTTTTTATTAATTAAACAATATATTTAAAATATATAAATAATGTAAGGAGTTAGGAGGAAAAAATGAATAAGAAAAATAATATAAATAAAGAAATACTACTTGTATTATTAGGAATGATTATAGTTACCTTAATATTATTATGTTTAAGATATTATAAAAAAGATGAGGTGATTTCAGGGAATATAAGAAAAAATGAGATAAAAACAAAACAAAATGAAAGATTGGAAGGAGATATATTAAAATATGCTAATATATTTAATGAAAAATCTAAAGTAAAAAAGAAAGAAGAAAAAATATATAATAATAAAAAGATTAAAACATATATATTTGAAAGTGGAAATAAAATAGAAATATATGATGATGGTAGAATTAAAAATTATATTAATGTAAACGAATTAAAAACATTTAAAGCTTTTGAAAAAAATGAATTTAATTTAGAAAAATCAAAAAAGATGTTAAAAGTTTTAGGAATAAAACTAGGATTTGAAATAATAGATAATAACATAACAGAAATTAAGAGTGAAGAAATAGATAATGCTTATTCTATAAGAATTAAAATTAAAAAAGACAATATAATTATAGCAGGGAAAGCTATAGTTAACCCTAATTTTAATAATGTATCTGCTATAAGTTTTGAATATAATGAAATAGAAATACAAGGAAATAATAAGATAACAAAAGAAGAGGCGATAAATGCTGTTAAAAATAGTTTGAAAGAAGAAGGAAAAGAAGGAACTATTATAGAAAATAAGATAAAAGAAAAGATACATAGTTCAAGTATATTAAATAAAGCATATAATGTAATAGAAGTTCCGGTTATGATGGAATACTATAGAAAGATGATGGAAGGCAAAATAGAAAAAATGCCTGAATATTCAAGATTATATGAAGTTGATATAGAAACAGGAAAGATAATTGATATGGTGGGAGTACAATAAAATAGTATTTGAAATAGAATATCTTATGTACAAAATAATAGGAATAAAGAATAATTGAAAATAAAAAATGGTATTACCTTCAAACTAAACAAAGAAATTTGAGAGTTTGAAGGTGTTTTTTCTTTTTAATGGATTTATTAAGTGTTTCACTAAGCGTAAATATATCTAAAGCTCTTGTTATGTCATTTTAATAACAAATATATAAATATTGTTGTTAAAATAAAAAATATCTATAATAATAAAACTGAATGATTGTGTGAAACAATTGTTGTTTTATATAAGGAAATAAGAAAGGATAGAGTATGAATAGAAAAGAAAAAAGAGGGATAACCCTTCTTGCATTAGTAATAACGATAATAATTTTGTTATTACTTGCAGCAATAGCAATACAAATGGCTATAGGCGAAAATGGACTTATTCAGAAAGCAGAGAAAACTAAAAGAGAAAATGCTAAATCAGAATTATTTGATATTGCATCATTAAAGTTTTCAAATATGAGTATAGAAGATGCTGTAGAAAGTAAAGATACATTAAATTTTACTAACCTATATAATAGTACTGATTTTAAAGGAAAGTATGAAATTAGGGATGGAAAAATATATGATAAAGGAATAAAAGAAAATATAATAACTAAAGAAGAATTTAAAGAAAGATTTAGAGAAAAATTTAGAAAAGTTGGAAAAGAAACACAAAAACCTTTAGTAAACCCTATAAACAATAATTCTACAGAGTTAACAGGTGTTGGAGAAAAGGGAGCAGAAATAATTGTTACTGTAAACGGAGTTGAAAAGAAAACAGTAGTTGATCGGTAGTGGTAATTGGAGAGTTGAGATAGGAAAACAACAAGTAGGAACAGAAATAAAAATAGTACAAAAATCTGGTGGAAAAGTAGAAAGCATAGATACACAAGTTGTTGTTCAAAAGGAAAAATTACCTAAAGTAATAGTAAATCCAATATATAATACAAGTACAACAGTAGAAGGATATGGAGTAGTAGGGGCAACAATTAAAGTAATTGATAATCTTCGGAAATATAAAAACAGGAACAGTAAATTCAGAAGGAAGATTTAGTGTAAATATTTCAAATGTAGTAGAAGATACAATTATATCAGTATTACAAAGTATGAATGATAAAGAAGATAGTGACATAGAGACAATAGTTGTACAAAAAGGAAAAGGAATACAACCATCTGTAAATCCAGTAGATAGTGATGACACAAGTATATCAGGAACAGGTACATCTGGAAGTATTATAATAGTAAAAATAGATGGAGTACGGAGAATATAGAACAACAGTAAATGATTCTGGAAATTGGGTTGTTTCAATACCTGTACAACAACAAGGAAAGATAATAAGGGTTATGCAAGAACAACCAAGAAGGGCACCAAGTGATGAAATAGTAATTACAGTATCAAAAGCACCAGAACCACTTGCAAATCCACAAGTAGATCCATTATATAATGATCATTATCAAATAACAGGAAGAGGTGAACCAGGTGCTACAATAATAGTAAGAATAGATGGAGCAGGTGAGTTAAGAACAACTGTAGATGGAGCAGGAAATTGGAGAATAGACACACAAGTATTCTTAAATATTCCAGGAGGAAGAGGAGTACATATAAGGCAAGAAAAAGCAGGTAGACCTAATAGCCAAGAAACACATATTACATTACAAGCAGGTATATCAAGAGTTCCAGAGATAAATTATACAGAAGGTACAAATTTTGACAATGCTAAACATGTTATTGAGTTGAGAGGAAGAGGAGTACCTGGAAGTAGAGTAATAATAGAAATGCAAATACCAGGAAATGGAAATTGGCCACTTATGCCACATGAACATACAGTATGGGTAGATGGAGCAGGAAATTGGACATTTAAGATAGAACATAATCAAACAGGATATCCAATGTATACAATATATGCAAGACAAATAGAAAATGGTAAAAACGATAGTGGAAAAATAAGTAAACAGGTTTATGCACGACTTATACAACATACATTTGGACCAGGATATGGTTCAGCACATGGAAGAAGAAGGGTAAGATAATAAGAAATTAGAAACACATTAGTTAAAATGCTAATGTGTTTTTTATAAATTAAGAGAAGAGTAAAGAAAAGAAATATTTTTTGTTAAATTAATTACATATTTTTACTCTTTTTACTTGCTTTTTTGAATTAAGTGTGAAAATAAATAATATTATGTAATTTATTACATTTTTAAAAATAAAAATATTTCAAAAGTGTAAAAAAATAAAAAAAGTTTTTTGAAATTAAAATGCTATAATTTCAATAGATAACATGTATATTAATTATGTATAATAGTTATAAATGTCTATAATTCAAGAAAGTGTAAAATAAAATATGATTTTACAAAATATATTAAAAGTGGTATATTTATTTCAGACAAGAGAAATGAATAAAAAACATAAAAAGAATAATTTTTCAAAAAATATTTTTTTGGAATTATAAAAAATAATATTTTTTGAAATAGCAAATGTGAAAAGGGGAGTAAAATGAAAGTTATAAAAAGAGATGGGAAAAAAGTTGATTTTGATCCAAATAAAATAGTAGTTGCAATAAGCAAAGCAAATAGAGAAGTAATAGGAAATGAAAAAGCTTCAATACAAAATATTAACTATATTGTAGAAGCAATAGAAAAATTAGAATTAAATGAAATAGGAATAGAAAAAATACAAGACCAAATAGAAAGAAAATTAATGGAACTTGGTAAATATGAACTTGCCAAAAGATATATGTTATACAGAGAAAAAAGAAGTATAATAAGACAAACAAATACAACAGATGAAAGTATATTAAGTTTAATCAGAAATACAAATAAGGAAGTAAGTAAGGAAAATAGTAATAAAAATGCAATACTTTTATCAACGCAAAGAGATTTAATTGCAGGTGAAGTATCTAAAGATATAGTAGATAGATTATTATTACCAGAAAGAATAGTAAAAGCACATAAAGAAGGTGTATTACATTTTCATGATAAAGATTATTTTATACAACCAATGTTTAATTGTTGTTTAGTAAATATTAAAGATATGCTTGATAATGAAACAGTTATGAATGGTAAGAAAATTGAAACACCAAAAAGTTTCCAAGTTGCATGTACTGTTATGACACAAATAATAGCAGCAGTTGCAAGTAATCAATATGGTGGACAATCTGTTAATATAGCACATTTAGGTAAATATTTAAGAAAAACATATGATAAATATTATAAGAAATATTATAATCATTTCCTAGAAGAAGGTAAGAGTGAAAAAGAAGCAGAAACTTTAGCAAAAGATTTTGCTAAAATGAGAAAAGAAGAAGATTTAGTTGCAGGTATACAAACAGTTCAATACCAAATAAATACACTTATGACAACAAATGGTCAAAGTCCTTTTGTAACATTATTTATGCATATAGTAGAAGGTGATGAATATGAAGAAGAAGTTGCAGAAATAATAGAAGAAATATTAAAACAAAGAATACAAGGAATAAAAAATTCTGAAGGACATTATATAACACCAGCATTTCCAAAACTTATATATGTATTAGATGAATGTAATAATTTATCTGGAGGAAAATATGATTATATAACAAAACTTGCAGTTAAATGTTCTGCTAAAAGATTATATCCAGATTATATATCAGCTAAAAAAATGAGAGAAATATATGAAGGAAATGTATTTAGCCCAATGGGATGTAGATCTTTCTTATCACCATACAAAGATGAAAATGGTGAATATAAATTTGAAGGAAGATTTAACCAAGGTGTTGTAAGTATAAACCTTCCACAAATAGCTATAATGGCATCAGGAAATAAGGAAAAATTCTATAAACTTTTAGATGAAAGGTTAGAATTATGTTTTGATGCATGTATGTGTAGACACAATGCTTTAAAAGGAGTAACATCAGACTATTCACCAATACACTGGCAATATGGAGCAATAGCAAGACTAAAGAAAGGTGAAAAGATAGATAAATACTTATATGGAAATTATTCAACAATGTCTCTTGGATATATAGGACTTTATGAAGTTTCTAAATTAATGACAGGAAAGAGCCATACAGAAGAAGAAGGTAAAGAATTTGTTGAAGAATTAATGAAATATTTAAGAAAAGTTGTAGATGGATGGAAAAAAGATACAAATATAGGTTTTGCATTATATGGAACACCAGCAGAAAGCTTATGCTACAGATTTGCTAAAATAGATGAAGAAAAATTTGGAAGCATAAAAGATATAACAGATAAGGGATATTATACAAACTCATATCATGTTGATGTAAGAGAAAGAATAAATGCATTTGATAAGCTTAAATTTGAAAGTTCATTCCAACCAATATCATCAGGTGGATGTATATCATATGTAGAAATACCAAATATGGAAAAAAATTATGAAGCATTAGAAGAAATAGTTAAGTTTATATATGATAATATACAATATGCAGAATTTAATACAAAATCAGATGTATGTAATGTATGTGGACATACAGGTGAAATAATTATAAATGATGACTTACAATGGGAATGTCCATGTTGCCACAATAAAGATGAAAGTAAGATGAGTGTAACTAGAAGAACTTGCCGGATATCTAGGAGAAAACTTCTGGAATGAAGGAAAGACAAAAGAAATTAAGAGAAGAGTTATGCACTTATAAAGGAGTTATAGGGTGAAATATGCAGATATAAAAGAATATGATATTGCAAATGGAGAAGGGGTAAGAGTAAGCCTGTTTGTATCAGGCTGTACTCATGCTTGCAAGGGATGTTTTAATGAAGACATTTGGGATTTTCGGGAAAGGTGAAGATTATACAAAAGAAGTAGAAGATAGAATAATAGAATCATTAAAAAGACCATATATAAAAGGGTTATCACTTCTTCGGAGGAGAACCAATGCACCCTAATAATCAAAAAAAAATTGCAGAACTTGTAGAAAGAGTAAGAAAAGAATTACCAGATAAGACCATATGGTGTTATTCTCGGATATGTATTTGATAAAGAAATAATGAAAAGTATGTATAAGTTTATACCAACAACAAAAAGAATCCTTGATAATATTGATGTAATGGTAGATGGAAGATTTGAAATAGATCTTTTAGATTTAAGATTAAGATTTAGGGGATCATCAAATCAAAGAATTATAAATGTGCCTGAAAGTTTAAAACAAAATGAGGTAGTATTATGGGATATGAAGTATGGAGTATAATTAAAGAAAAGAAAAAGTAATAAAAATAGAAAAGTAAGAAGAAATAAGATTAAATAATTTAATAATAGGGGGAAATAGTATGGAAAGAAATGATAAAATTAAAAAAATAGTAGGGATTATAATAATTAGTAGTATGATACTATTTAATGCAATAGTTATATTTAGAGAAGATATAAAGCTAGATAGAATAAAACAACAATTAGCAGAAATAAAAATAAGTAAAGAGATTTGATAAATACTATATGATTTTCTAGATTAATTTAGATTAATATCTAAACTTGCAGTAGTATTTTAAATAAAATTATTTAAATTTAAATATTATTAAATATAAAAAATAACACTAAATTAATTTAGTGTTATTTTTAATAAATATAGTTAATATTTATTGTT
>ERZ773014.1181-NODE-1181-length-16953-cov-8.432122_pt1 | contig 16953 bp, 16 predicted proteins | sample MGYA00580841_ERZ773014 | MGnify/ENA primary metagenome ERZ773014 (study PRJEB29015, sample SAMEA2737989) | human oral metagenome | biome: human oral; feature: human-associated habitat; material: dental | place: China | collected 2067 ...
TCTTACCAGTGTTGTTTCGACCACCGGTAGAACGTTTACCGTAAACGAGAGACTTCTCTGGCACGGATGCAGTAATATCCTCGAACGTGCCAATAACCTTGTGTCTTTGTCCCGGAGTAACCGGGTTTAATTTACGTACTGCCATTTTTATTTAGATATTGCTATAAAAATCAATTGTGTCGCCGTCCTTAACGGTAACGATAGCCTTTTTAAAAGCATTCTTCTGCCCTTTAATCAGCCCAGCCTTTGTATAACGACTTGAACGCTTACCAGCATAGCGAAGGGTATTCACGTCAATCACTGTAACATTATACAAGCCTTCGACCTCTTGCTTAATTTGGAGTTTATTAGCTTCTGGGCGAACAATGAAACCATAGCGGTTTGCATGCTTGTCTGTTATCTTGGTTTGCTTCTCAGTAACCAATGGTTTAATAATAAATGCCATAATCTAATTCTCCTTCTTATTTATTTAAAACGCCGTCAATTGCTTTCAAAGAGCTTTCCGTCAACACCAAAACATCTGCATTCAAAACTTTATAAGAATTGAGTGCAGTTGCCAGCATCACATCAGCGCGCTGAATATTACGAGCAGACAAATATACGTTTTTATTAACTTCTGACAAAAGAACAAGCGTCTTTTTGCCCTCAACTTTGAGATTTTTAGCTAAATTTACGAATTCTTTCGTTTTTGGAGCCTCGAAATTGAAGTCTTCAACGACAACAATAGCATTTTCTTGAGCTTTATAAGAGAGTGCAGATTTGCGTGCAAGCACCTTTACTTTCTTATTCAACTTAAAATCATAGTTGCGAGGCTTGGGACCGAATACACGTGCACCGCCTACTAAAACTGGCGAATTAATATCACCACGACGAGCACCGCCACCGCCTTTCTGGCGACCAAGTTTTCGGGTAGAACCGCTCAATTCACTTCTTTCTTTCGATTTAGCTGTGCCCTGACGTTGTGCGGCAAGATACTGCTTTACATCCAAATAAAGAACGTGATCGTTAGGCTCAATACCAAAGATAGCTTCATTCAGCGTTACCTTTCTGCCGGTCTCTTGACCCTTTATATTTAAAACGCTAACTTCCATTACTTCTTGATTAAAACAGTTGAACCATTACATCCAGCTACAGAACCTTTCACAAGGAGAAGATTGTGTTCTGGAATTACCTTTAACACTTGGAGATTCTGCGTGGTAACGCGATCGCCTCCCATTTGGCCTCCCATGCGCATACCCTTAAATACCTTTGCGGGATATGAACAAGCACCGATAGAACCCGGCTTACGTGCGCGGTCATCTTGTCCGTGAGTGCTTTGACCCACACCACCGAAACCATGACGCTTTACGACACCTTGGAAGCCTTTACCCTTAGATGTTCCTACAACATCAACAAACTTTGCATCGGCAAAGATTTCAACTGTTAAGGTATCTCCGAGGTTATGCTCCTCATCAAACTTGAACTCGGCCAAGTGCTTTTTGGGTGTTGTGCCTGCCTTCTTAAAGGTTCCCATCATGGGCTTAGAAGTTCTATTCTCCTTTGCCTCACCGAAACCCAACTGAAGTGCTTTGTAACCGTCTTTCTCTTCTGTCTTAACTTGGGTTACAACACAAGGACCAGCTTCGATAACAGTGCACGGAACATTCTTTCCGTCGGCACTGAAAACGGATGTCATTCCGATTTTTTTTCCAATTAATCCTGGCATTTCAATACTTACTTTAATTAATTAATAATTTACCTCACTTAAAAATTAGACTTTAATTTCGACTTCTACACCAGAAGGAAGCTCTAATTTCATCAAAGCATCCACAGTCTTAGCGGTAGAGCTATAAATGTCAATAAGACGTTTAAAGTCTGAAAGCTGGAACTGCTCACGCGATTTCTTATTCACGAAAGTTGAGCGATTCACCGTGTAAATGCGCTTGTGTGTAGGCAATGGGATAGGACCACTAACGATAGCACCCGTTGCTTTTACAGCCTTTACAATCTTCTCTGCCGACTTATCAACCAAGGTGTGGTCGTAAGACTTGAGCTTAATTCTAATTTTTTGACTCATTGTTCTTTTAATTATAAAATGATTAAATAAGAGTGTAAGAGGCACACTGCTTAAGAGTCATTCGCTAAGCAGCGCCTCTTTGCCCATAAAATATTCTTTACAGAAGCTCTGCGTGTCCGTGAACCTCTTCAAGTACTTCCTTAGCAATGCTTGTAGAAAGTGGAGAATGATGGTCATACTCCATAGAAGATGTTGCACGACCAGAAGTAATTGTACGGAGAGCAGTCACATAACCGAACATCTCGGCCAATGGAACCATTGCCTTTACGATGCGTGCACCGCTACGAGCTTCTTCCATACCTTGAACCAAACCACGACGTTTGTTCAAGTCACCAATCACATCACCCATGTTCTCTTCAGGAGTAACAACTTCAACTTTCATAATAGGCTCCATCAAAACAGGACCTGCTTTAGGACAAAGCACCTTGAAAGCCTGGTGAGCTACCAACTCAAAAGACAACTGATCAGAGTCTACAGGGTGGAAACTACCATCGGTCAAAGTCACCTTCATGCCTGTCATGGGGAAGCCACCGAGCACACCATTGCTCAAGCAATCGGCAAAACCTTTCTGAACGGAAGGGATAAATTCCTTAGGAACGTTACCACCTTTCACCTCGTTCACAAATTGCAAATCACCCTCTGTGTAGTCTTCGTCCTTCGGAGCAATCGTTACATCGATACAAGCAAACTTACCACGACCACCCGATTGCTTCTTATACGTCTCGCGGCTCTGTGCAGAACGCGTGATAGCCTCTTTATAGTTCACCTGAGGTTTACCTTGGTTACATTCAACCTTAAACTCACGTTTCAAACGGTCGATGATAATATCCAAGTGCAACTCACCCATACCCGAGATAATCGTTTGACCACTCTGCTCATCCGTGCGAACGGTGAAGGTTGGGTCTTCCTCGGCCAACTTAGCCAAACCGTTATCCAATTTGGTCACATCGGCCTGACTCTTAGGCTCTACAGCAATAGAAATCACAGTGTCGGGGAATGTCATAGATTCCAACACGATAGGTGCATTCTCATCGCAAAGCGTATCACCCGTGCGGATATCTTTAAAGCCTACGCCTGCGCCAATATCACCGGCATCAATCGAATCCATAGGAATCTCTTGCTTTGAGTTCATCTGGAACAAACGGCTGATGCGTTCTTTTTTCCCTGAGCGAGGGTTATAAACATAAGAACCGGCTGTAATCTTACCCGAATAAACACGGAAGAACACCAAACGACCCATGAATGGATCGGTAGCAATCTTAAATGCAAGTGCCGATGTAGGCGCATCCTCTGAAGGCTTACGATCTTCCTCTGCGTCTGTATCAGGGTTCGTTCCAACGATAGCCTGTGTATCAACAGGCGAAGGAAGGAATGCACAAACATAGTCCAACAAAGGCTGAACACCCTTGTTCTTATAAGAAGAGCCCAACAACATGGGGCAGCATTCCATAGCGATACAACCTTTACGGATAGCACGAAGCAACTTGTCTTCGCTGATCTCCTTACCTTCGAGATAGAGTTCCATCACTTCATCATCGAAGTTAGCCGCACCTTCTACGAGCTTTTCACGCCACTCTGCAGCCTCATCAGCCAAGTCAGCAGGAATATCTTCTATATCATATTCCGCACCCATCGTCTCATCATGCCACAAGATAGCCTTCATTTTAATCAGGTCTACAACACCCTTGAAGTTCTCTTCTGCGCCAATAGGAATCTGAATAGCGATGGGGTTGGCTCCCAAAATATCTTTCATTTGCTGAACCGTCTCATAGAAGTCTGCACCCGAGCGGTCCATCTTATTCACGTAACCGATACGAGGCACGTTGTACTTGTCTGCCTGACGCCAAACGGTTTCAGACTGAGGTTGCACACCATCAGCAGCCGAATAGGTAGCAACAGCACCATCAAGCACACGCAATGAGCGCTCAACTTCAGCCGTAAAGTCTACGTGTCCCGGAGTATCAATCAAGTTAATCTTATAAGATTTCCCATCATAATTCCAGTTACAGGTCGTCGCTGCAGAGGTAATTGTAATACCACGCTCCTGCTCTTGCGCCATCCAGTCCATCGTAGCCGCACCATCGTGTACCTCACCTATCTTATGCGTCTTACCCGTATAGAACAGAATACGCTCTGAAGTGGTTGTCTTACCCGCATCAATGTGCGCCATAATACCGATGTTACGAGTCAAATGTAAATCGCGATTTGCCATTTTCTTTTTGCTTTTAAATCAATTAGAATCTGAAATGAGCGAACGCACGGTTAGCTTCTGCCATACGATGCATATCCTCTTTACGTTTAAATGCACCACCCTGATTGTTGTAAGCATCCATAATCTCGGCAGCAAGTTTTTCTGCCATCGACTTTCCACCGCGCTTACGAGCAAAGTTAATCAAGTTCTTCATTGAGATACTCTCTTTGCGATCAGGACGAATTTCGGTCGGAACCTGGAATGTTGCACCACCAATACGGCGGCTCTTCACCTCTACCTGAGGAGTGATGTTATCCAAAGCCTGTTTCCAAATTTCGAGAGGAGCCTTTTCTTCATTGGCCATCTTCTCTTTTACGGTGTCAAGAGCTTTGTAGAAAATTTCGTATGAGATGGTCTTTTTACCATCATACATCAAATGGTTTACGAACTTAGAAACCTTTTGATCATTGTAAACCGGATCCGGAAGGATCACGCGTTTCTTGGGTTTTGCTTTTCTCATTTTGTTTGAAATAAATTCTGACTGGGGCTGTTTTCCTGTTCTTCAACACCCGCTCCCGAGTGTTTACTCAACCTGTTAACAACAAATCTCCAGCAAAACGTTTAATAAAAATCTTTTTGGGGCGCAGCAATTACTTCTTAGCTGCCTTTGGACGCTTAGCTCCATATTTAGAACGGCGCTGTGTGCGGTTAGCAACACCGGCTGTATCCAACGTACCACGTACAATATGGTAACGCACACCTGGGAGGTCTTTCACACGACCACCACGCACTAACACGATAGAGTGCTCTTGCAAGTTGTGACCTTCACCAGGGATATAAGAGTTCACTTCCTTCTGATTGGTCAAACGCACACGAGCAACTTTTCGCATTGCTGAGTTAGGCTTCTTAGGAGTTGTTGTGTAAACACGAACACAAACGCCACGGCGTTGCGGACAATTATCCAACGCCGGCGACTTGCTCTTGTCTACGATGTCCTTTCTGCCCTTTCTTACTAATTGTGAAATAGTAGGCATAATCTTACTTTTTAATTTATATATTTATTTGTTTATTATCAAATACCACAGAAAAAGGCCTTTCAAAAGCCTATTTCGGGCTGCAAAGGTACAAACAAATATCCGAATTACCTAATTATATAAAAAGCAAAAAACCTATATCATTTTGAAATTTAAAAGATATAGGTTTTATTAACGATTATTCAAACTTCGTTGCAGTTTTATGACTCTTCTTCGGGGATTTTAAAGGGTGTTGCGATGCTTCCTTCCTGCTCCGGAATGACAATCTTGCCGAATTGTTGCTCATAACGCTGCACGTTTTCTTGCAAAGCGCGCAACAAATGTTTCGCATGTTCTGGCGTCATCACCACACGCGAAACGACCTGTGGTTTGGGCATTCCAGGCAAAATCGACGCAAAGTCGAGCACAAAGTCTGTGTTAGAATGGGTAATCAAGGCTAAATTGGCATAAACACCTTTAGCCATTTCGGGGTTCAAATCAATTTGAAGTCCCTCATTTTCTCTTTGTTCTTCGTTCATTGTTCTATGATTCTATATTTAAACTCATATTCTTTTCACCTTAATATATATAGGATTGCACGCTAATATATACCATATTGCCGCACAATCTCTATAAGATTGCCGCATAAAAGCAACGCTTTTACCCCACACCCACTAACGAATTGACAATAATCACAACCAAAACTATAGCTGTAATGGCCACATAAAGCCAATCGCGCTGAATGGAGAAATCGACTAATGACAACACGACACGCATAATTGGTGTGAGCATCAACACCACAACACCTAACTGCATCCATTCTGTTGCCGACAGACTAAAAGCACCACGGACGATGCCTTCGAAAGTGGTATAACTCGCTGCGCCCTTATGAAAGGCTGTATAATCGGGCACAGGGTGGCCTGATGTGGTTGCCAAATAATAAATACCACCTACAAGTGCGATGATACAAGCCGCAAAAACACCAATACGCAGGGTGTTGCCTATCAGCTCATTCATGCCATTCTTGGCTCCGTTTCCTTTTTCCATACTTAGAACTTGCCCATTAATCCGTTATAAATCATATTCACAGCCACTAACAAAATGGCAACAGCAAATATCTTTCTCAGCAAACTGACATTGAGGTGTTTCAACAACTTTGCACCCGTAAGCGCACCACCCAACACACCTACCATGATGGGAAAAGCGATACCCGGCTCGATATAACCGCGTTGTAAATAAACCACAGCCGACGTTACCGCCGTCACACCAATCATGAAATTGCTCGTCGTGGTGCTCACTTTGAAGGGCACCTTCATGCACGAATCCATCGCCAACACCTTCAACACGCCACTGCCAATGCCCAACAAACCCGACAGCGCACCTGCAACAACCATGACGAGGAAGCCGCCCGGCACATTCGTCAGCTCATAGTTTTGCGCACCTTCTTTCGTGGGATAGCTGCCAAAGAGCTTCAACTTCATCGCCAAAGCGCTCCCTTTCACACCCACATGATCGACTTTTTGCCGGTTTTGCATCACGGCCGTGAAGAACAATACCACACCAAAGACTACCGCAATAGCATTCGTTGGCATCCAAAGAGCTATCACGGCACCCAACACAGCACCCACACTCGTAGCAATTTCCAAAAACATACCCAAGCGGATATTTGTCATACCCTCTTTCACATAGGCACTCGCCGAACCGGAAGAAGTGGCAATAGAAGCCACCAAAGCTGCGCCAATGGCATAATGGAAATCAATGCCAAATGCCAAAGTGAGCAGCGGAATAACAATCACACCGCCCCCTAAGCCTGTCAAGGAACCTAATAAGCCGGCGGCATAAGCCCCCAACAACAAAATTATCGTAAATACTAAAACACTCATACTACACGCTCTTTCGAATCAAACACATTCAACTATGGTCCTCATGCTTAATATATTCTGCCAGAATCTCCTCTTTTCCACGTCTCACGTCGCCTTCATAAGTCACGAAATAAAAACCCTTTCGCGGCGTCCATTCCATGCAAAACAGTTCTCCAGGATGTTCATATCCATTGCTTTTCAATTGCCGCAACACCCAAGCTCTTGACCGATGGGAACGCTTCAGATTGTGTTCCACAATAGCACCATTATTAATCAGCAAATGAGACTCGGCCATTTCGCCAGGCTCTGAAACCGTAACTGCACCATTGGCCTCAAACAAAACATCCTCCACGTCGAACATTGAGAAGATGCCTTTCTGCCGCAACAACATCCTAAACTGTTCCATTTCCAAACTGTTACGCTTAAAAGCCTTAAAGTTGATAATGCCGTTTTTCACCAAATACTCGCTCTCGCCTTTGATGAAATGACGCAACCGAGCCGAACGCATGCAAAAACGAACAAACAAGTTGAACGCTGTCCACACGGCCAAGGCAAACAAAATGTGCCACATCGACATATCGGGATTGTAAAGCACACCACCGACTAAAGCACCAATCACAAATGCACTCACCGTGTCCAACGGCGTTATCTGTGCCATCTGTGCCTTGCCTGCAATGCGAAGAAAGGCCAATATGCCAATCATCCCCGTGATGAGCTTCAGCCCAATCTGAACATATACTTCCATACAATCATCTTCAACATTGAAGTAAAACGCCGACAAAATTACGATTTTCTGCGTTGTAAACGAAATCAAACACAAATAAAATTGCTAATTCCTTTTGCCATAAAAGGTCAATAGCCGAAACGAAACCCTAACCAACCTACAACCGCTGTCGGTTTGGCACATCTAAAAGCCAATTCAATGAAACGGGAAAAATAAAGGCAGATGCCACAGGATGTTCCCCTACAGCATCTGCTTCAAACAGAATGAAATGCCGAAAAACGACACATTCGACAGATTTCTATAACGCGACAACGCTGCAAAAGAAACCTGTAACAAACTCTTAATTCTTTTTCAAAATCACTTGTTGATTGGTGAAAGCATAGGCCCTATCTAAGGCTTCCAACAGTTGTGCCCATTCAGCTACGGGAACAATCTGCTTCTTATACACCTTTTGCACATGGACAATCACCTTTCCCTTGGCCTGTTCTGCATTGACTTCAAAACGGATCGCCGCATTGTCAACCAACGTGTTGAGCTTTTGCAAACTCTCTGCAGACACCGAATAGCCTGAAGGAACCTCCAAATCAAGGTTTACTTTATAGCTGCTGGGATAATCATAGTACACATCTTCGCTGCGTTTCCGCTCTTTTCCTTCCAAGTGCTTTTGCTGACCAATGAGCTGACCTACTGAAATGGTGAGGTTTCTGCCTGCCTTTTTCACCAGCCCATCCATCGTATAATCGGTCTGATAGGTAAAAGGTTGGTTGTCGTTGCCGAAACTTGTCACCCGCGTGGCATTGATTTTCACCGGCGCTTTGTCATGAAAACTCTTCACTTCGTCCTTGAAGCGTTCTTCAATATCCTTTTTATCTTTCTCGGCACGCTCCTTGGCCAAGCCTTCAGCCTTGCTCTTTTTCTCTAAAAGCAACGACTCATAGGTCTCCATTCCGTAGGGTTTTCCCCACGATTGAGCCATCTCTTCAGCCGAAGCTAAGGTCATTGCCAGCCCTTCTTTCTCGCAACCCGTTGAGGTGCTTTGGCGCACAATATGCAACAACCCACCGTCAACCGACGCCTTGACATCCACCGTTCGCACATTGTCTTCGGCTGTGCTTCCCGGTATCTTCATCGCCGTGAACGGACCTTTATAATACTTCTTCGGAAGGTCACAACGCGAAGCATCGCGGTTCTGAAAGGTTGAAGGCACCACATTTCCCCCTGCAAAATAGGGATAAATGGGCACATAAACCTTACCGTTTTTCAAGACAATAATGGGCGTCGCGTCGCTGTAACTGATGATCTTATCATAGGGTTCGTTTTCCCAACTGGTGGTTAAAGCGCGCGAGAAAGGCACGTCGGCACGCTCTAAAAGCTCTGAGAACAACGAAGCGAAACGGCTGTCATAATACATGTAAGGCGTCTTATACACGATGCTTCTCATCAACATATAGTTGTAGATATAATCAGCCTTTGCCTGGTCGTCGGCCAGCGTTTTGGCCTGCTTAATGACCTTGAGCATGGGCTTATCCATCGACCAACTGATTTTCGAATTGGCCCAAAGATTCCACGCATCCTTTTGAATAACCTCCACAGAAGGGTTGGCTTGCAGTCCTTTTTTCTTTGTGCTTTCGGGCACATAGCTCAACTCCACCTTACCGGTGATATACAATAAGGTATAGGGAGCTTGCGCAACGGCATTGTATCCATACTTCGGAAGAGTCTTGTCAATGTCTTTTACACGTGCATCGAGCACCACTTCGTCGTCCGTGTTGGAAGCAACGAAATCGGGAGCACCGTTCAGTGTGCGATACTGCGTGCACATTTTCTTGTCGATGGCGCAATGAATCTGATAGTCGAGTATGGGATATTCCGAGCGGAAAACAAAGGAAAGCGGGGGAATATTTTCCTCTTTCACGTTGTCAATGTCATAGATAAAATAATCAATCATATCGCCGATTTGCAAGTCGGGCACCGCCAATTTAGCACGTTTTTCCTTGCCTTTCTTGCCTTCTTCCACATCTTGATAGTCGCTGCTGTCTACCTCTTTCTCTTGCCCGCTCGGCTTAATCACTTTCACACCGAGCACTGTTCGATGGTCGTCGCGACCCAAACCGCCATAGATGGGGCGGTCGAACTTGCGGTAATCAAAGGTTGAGAACTTCTCCAAAGCAGCCTTATCGTTAATCTTGATGAGGTAGCGTTGCAAGTGGGTGCTGTTGATTTGTTTCACAATTCCCTGATTGGCATAGATGCTGAACTTGCGCTTTTGGTCGACAGTTGCTTCCTCATAGCGAGCCAATATCACGGCAGATTCATTGTTGAACCGTGCCGGAACATTGCGGTTTTTAAACTGCGGCAGGTTGCGGCTCCACACCTCTTTTTTCACCTTTTCTACATACGCCTTGTAGTCTTTATCGTCAAATGCCGACACAGGCAGCGCGATAACAACCAACAAAAGGGCAAACAATGCTTTCTTCATATCCTTGTATCTTTTAATTGTAAATATCATTTTTCACGTCATCTCCACGCCCGACAGCAGGCATTTTCAGCCTCTTCGTTTCAGCACAATCTGTTCATTGCAGGCATCTTTCCACTTTCTCATCGCTTCATTCCATTTTACGATATTGGCCAGAGCCATACGACGTTTGCTGATTTGCAGCTTCTGATGATACACGATGGTGTTGCCTTTTTTCGTAAACTGGCACGTAAGTGTTCCTTCGGGCGTTGTAAACGTAGCCGAAGGAGGCAGATAGTCCACCACATAACCGGCCGGAATCACCAACGAGGCCTGTCTGACCACATTGCAACGCACGGGGAAATAGTAATCGTGTACGCACTGAGCAGTGTCGATTCGCCCGGCAAAAAGATAATTATGCGGATTCAAATCCACATACAAATCATTGCCGTCGCGCTGCAAAGCCGCCTCGTTCACCACATCACCCACAAAGCAAGCCCACGTGTGCTGGGCGTTATTGTCCTGCCATTTCACGTTGAAAATCTTCATGCGATGGTTGTCGGCGTTGAGGTTATTCCCCAAATAATCGCCATGATCTTTTTGCGATGCACTCGCCAACGACGTCATAAACCACTCTTTCATGTCACCTCTTAAATGATACTGCGCCTTTCCTGACAAGGCATTCCCCTTGATTTCGAACACATAATTCAAACTGTCTATCGATGTGTCGGGCTTGCTTCGCGGCACAATCTGCAGCAACGGCTTCGCCCCATTCTCAATCATCGCCTGCGAACCCTGAATGTGTTGCGGCACATAGTCGTATGGAATGTAGTTGCAAGTGGCATCCAAATAATAGGTTTTTCCCTTGAAAAAGAGCGTGCAAATAGCATGGTTGGCAGCCGCAAGTGTCGGCACATCGCTCATGCGATAGGGTATTTCGGTTGTCCCAATATCGGTCAGTCGGGCATCAAATCCCTGCGCTTTCAACAGCGTTTTGAGCAACAACGCCATACCTTTACAATCGCCATAGCGCTTGCGAAGCACCTCTTTGGGCGTATCGGGCCGATGTCCCGAGAGACCGGCTTCAAAAGCTACGTAGCGGATGTGGTCCTGCACCCAATGAAAAGTGTTGCTGATACGATCGACATCGGTTTTGCTTTGCGCATTGATTTCGGCCAACACGTCTTTCATATTCGGCACATTCACATCCACATCGGCCATCGCTTTCGACCACGCGTAGAGCGCATTCACATCCGCAAACGACCCCTTAATCAACAGATAAGGATAGACATTCGCAAACGGCGGCATGCGATCGTCCTCCTTCATGCGCTTAGCGTCGGTCACCGTGTAGCGATAAACCTCACCGTCCTTGGTGGTCTCGTGGGTGCTCTCAATGGGAAAGCCCTTGAAATTCATCTCTTGAATGTGGTAACCCGACAGCGTTTTTGGAATCGTGATCGTCACCGTCTTGCTGCGCACGAAATAGTTTTCGAGCAGATACACACGCGTAAAATATTTCGTATCCTTGAAGATTCGCTCATAAGAGCCCTTCGAAGTCTTGCCCTTCTTGCGGATCTCGCTGCGCAAGATGCAACCTTTCGTGTCATCGTAAAACACATTCTCAGGGGTGATATTCTTATAAATCTTCTCGCCCGAACCCGAAACATCTTCCAATTTGATAAACTCTCCATACAGCGCCACCATCTCAGGATAGACCGTCGAGGCCGAATTCGATTGAAACACCACGCGCTTTTCATTCTTAACCACCGGCTTTCCGTCGTCAATCGAAAAGGTATAATCATCGTTGTTCTGTGTGATGATGATTTTATCATCCCATTCCTGTGCAGCCATCACGGTCGGAATAAGCCATCCGAACAAACCCAACACCATGCGATAGCGTCCTAAAAAATTCATTTTCATTTGCTTGTAGTACACCCGTTTATAAACTTGGGACAAATATACCATTTTTTTTGAATACCTTCATCGCTATCCATTGAAAAAATAAACGCTACAGAAATAAAAAGCATAAAAAAGAGAATGCGTAGAGGCATACGGGCAAAATAGCGCAGGAACGATGCCAACCGTCCACATGCAATCTACCCAAATGCCACCAACCATCCACGCGTAATCCCCAAAACGGCATCAACCATCCACACGTAATCTGCCCAAACGAAACTAACCGTCCACGTACAATCTACCCAAACGAGCCGTAGAGGCGGTGCCTATGTGCCCGCCCGAACGTCCGCGTAGCGGCGTTTCCATACCAAAAATACACGCATTGTGTACGGAGAATTGAACGATGGATGCGCCCTTGCAGGGCGACACGGGCGGGCACATAGGCACCGCCCCTACCCATCTCCGTTATACATCTATCGCGTACAATCCTCCCCAACGAAATCAACCGTTTACACACAATCCTCCCCAACGACATCAACCACCCAAACGAAACGCGTAAACAATCCACACAACACATCGGGGGCGGAAATGCATCGCGCACTCCCGCCCCCATTCTTTAAAACAAATTTTGTATGCAAACCGGCATCGAGATGATGCCCTTTTGTTTTAAAGCAAGTTATTCTTTCGGCGTCACCGTGGCATCGCCCTGACCTTTTCCGCCCGGCTTATCTTTGCCATCGCCACCCTCGCCCGGTTTAGCTGCATCACCGCCCGGCTTCTTGCCATCGGGTGTCTTCCCGCCGTCGCCCGGTTTCTTCCCATCACCAGGTTTGTCGCTGGGTTGCTTGCCATCATCCGCTTTCTTCTTTTTCGGCAGCACCTCGTCCTCATACCGCTTGATGAGCTGATTCACGAAGTCGGCGAAGGGTTTCAAGGCCTCGGCACTACCCAACGTAGCCATGGCATTGGCCACCTTGCGCACCTGCTTGAAGGCTTCGTCGGATTGCTGACGTGCCTTGCGCAGCGCACCCGCCACCTGTTTCGACTGCTCCGTGGTGCGGCTATAGAGCAGTTCGCTCACCTTTGCGTTGGCCGTTTTCAGCGACGCCAACACCGTTTGCAAACCCAATTTGGCCACCTCGGCGCTGTATTTTTGCTCGCAATCCTCCAACAGGTTTTGAATGGCACCCGTCTCGCGTTCCAACTGCATTGAGGGCTTGATGCCATAGTCCACCAGGCTCTGCCAGAGCGTTTTGGCCGCCGTATGCAAATCGGGCGTCGATACGCGCAAAAAGCTCTTCACGGCTCGGTAGTAGGCCGAATACAACGTGTCGCGGTCGGCATCGGCCGCCAAAATCTCGTCGGTCGAAGCACTTTTCTTCGACAACGCAAAGTAGCGGTTTTCCTCGTTAAAAGCCGCTTTCAACGCGTCGGCCGCCTTTTTAAAGTACTCGTTTTTCAACAACTCCGTCTCCGAGTCCAACCGTTTGCAAATAGACTCGATGAACACGAAATGCGCGCCGTTACTTACGGCCACCAAATTTAAAAAATTAATTTCCATCTTGTTTAATTTAATTTTAATTGTGAGAAGACCTCCCATCGTGATAGAACATCCCCTCGGGTTTTTATAATCTTATTTAATTCACTTTTTCTCGTCATCGCTTTTGCGAGACGTTTGCTAAGTTATTAGCAAGTCCCAAATTTATTTTTTGGCGTTTGCTAAGTCGTTAGCAAGTCTCAAAATCTCTTTTTGACGTTTGCTAAGTCGTTAGCAAGTCCCAAAATCTTTTTTTGACGTTTGCTAAGTCGTTAGCAAGTCTCAAATTATTTTTTTGACGTTTGCTAAGTCGTTAGCAAGTCCCAAATTTATTTTTTGACGTTTGCTAAGTCATTAGCAAGTCCCAAATTTATTTTTTGGCGTTTGCTGAAGTATTCACTGAGCATTTTTTTATTTATTGCACTCATGCGTAGAGTCGACCAGCAAGTGCAGAATTATTATATTCTTTTGTAAAACTCGCATTTTGGTGCTTAAAAATTTAGTTTTTGTCTCGGTCTTCTGCTTATTTCCTTCTGTATCATTGCAATCTTTTTATTTGTGAAATCATCGAAGTTCGTCTGCTTTGGTATGTATTACCTCGTGAGCTTATTCGCATTTTCATTCGCCCCTTTCTGCCATGATGCCTTTGGGTCGGCAAAGTAAACAACAGCTCCCAAATATTGAGTAATCAGTTTATGCGCTGCGAACTCAGGGTCATTGTCAGTTGTGATAGTCTTTTACCAGACAGCAATCATAAAATAATGGATTATATATCAGGCTCCGCACGTGGCGGAAGCCTGTTTGAGGGTGTTTACGTTTAATAGGTGGCGAATGGGCGGACAAAGTGCGTAAACCCCTTGCCCGCGTCACGCTTCCAGCCTATTGTAGAAACGTTCATGGTGACGTAGCCGACATCGCCACCATTATATTGTGTACTCGACCAGTAGTTTCCACCAAAGTGTGCCTCTAATAATGAGCTACCCACTTGTGAACATGCAGCTTCGGCTGGGTGGTAGTCCCAGTTTTCAATGTATGAATCATAAGGGTGACCGCCGCTGGCTTTTCCAAATGCCAATGCGGTGAACAGATATAAGAAATCATTATGCGATGGCAAGTACCATTTTATGGCTGACGAGCATGCTACACCGGGGTTGTAATTAGCTGCAACATTGAAAGCTGGAAAATCGGGATTGTATGCTTTTATTTTTGAGCCGGTTACGTCACTGGTTGTGTAGCTTGAGTTATAGGTCTCTTCAAAGCCACTCGTAGGTCTTTGATAAAGGGCCTGATATATGTAAGTATATTCGTGTGTGTTTGTCTGCACATATTGATAACTATTGTTTCCTGACTACTGTATAGAGCTCCCTGCATCGTGTAGGGCTATTGCCATACGCTTACTTTGGCTCAGAACTACGGCAACGGGCGTCTTGGCTGTCGCTGCCGATTTACCACCGTAAATGGTTTGATCAATAAATCCCGTGGTGCCGTCGCTCATGAGATAGAGAAAACGGTACAGCAAGTTGATGTTGAGCACATAAGAACCATTTTGATCTAATTGTAGTGGTGTCTCCGGGGTAAAAGACAGACTTGTGCCAGCCAAGTTCTGCTTGTAGATTTTGCCACCGGTGAAAGTGAATCTCAGTTTCGAAACATCGGTGGAAGGCATGAAAAACATATCTTCGTTACAGATACTATAAATGTCAGGCTTCCCAGGTGTTACTGAGCCGACCAGACTAGCCCCGTAAGTAAGTGCGTCGTTTGTGGCCGCACCCGTACCGAGCGACCATGTGCCCGTGGAAGCATCATAGATGGAAGAGGATGGGATATCCGTGGCATTAATAGAGGCCAGTGTAGCCGTAACGCCTGAAAAACTCATATAACCCGAAAGCTTCACTTTCACCTTGGCAGCCACGTGCTTCATCGTGAAGCTTACTAACTGATGCTGTGGCGAGGCTGGGATCACTTTCCCCGTGGTGCGCCCGATGAGTGCGTCGCCGGCATTGGCCCGCGTCACGGTGAGCAGGTTGCCGCTGCGGCTGACCTTGCTGTTGAAGAGCACGAAGTCGTAGGTGCCTGCGGGGATTTCTATCGACTCATAGCCTGCATAGCGGAAGTTACCGCCCGTGACGGTACCCGACATCGTGCCACAGAAAGCGTGGGTCGTGTGATCGTAGGCCAGCATGGTGTAGGTATCGTCGGGCAGGGCACGCGTAGCTATGGTCTTCAGCTGCTTCGTCGTGTCGCGCTGCAGTGTGCACTGAGCAAGAATGCGGTTACCAAGACCGATGACTTGTTGGCCTATCTTCTCATCTTGGTTGCCGGCGCGCGTTACGCCTACTTCCCGCTCGGCGTTATAGTCGGCAAAGTCTACCTTGAATGTCACGGCATTCGCGATGTTCACTTTCTTGCCGTCGTCCGTTCCGTTGTTCTCTTTGTTGTCATCGTTGCTGCTGCAAGCGGTAAAGAGCACTGCCGCCATGAACAGCAGTCCTGTTCTTATCAATGTCTTTCTTTTCATTTCTTCTAAATCTAAATTCATTATACTTAAATCATAGTTAGCCCGCAAGCTTGGCCTCCCTCTTCAAGGGAGGGGTGGAGGAGACTCACTCTTCTTCTTCCTCCCACAAACCATTGTTCTTCTTTGCTGGCGCGACGGTGCTCTCGTCTCCGAAGTATACACTTCCCATGTCGTGTTCGCCCTTGTCGTCGTAGTTGGCCTCTGTGGTCGAGCCTGCAGGGTCGAACTGTGGAGACACACAGATGAAACCTTCTTCCTCTACGGGTACGACAGTGCACCGAGGAGCAATGTAAAATAGTCTTTCTTTCTGTTCTCTGTTCATAATCCCTAATTTATATGGTAAATATTCTTTTGTTTTGCTTTACTTTACTAGTTTCGTTACGTGCATGGCGCATGTAGGGACGTTATTTTGTTCGTTTTTGCTTCTGGTGCGCCAAGTGTGTGTTAGCAAGTTATTTGGATTAACCAAATAATAAGTGCTAAAGGATGCAGAAAAATCAAAGTTTCTTTGTACTGGCTCCACCCACATGGGGAAAGCTTTGCTCGTGGGAGCAACATACGTTTTTTTCTTCATTTTTACTTGAATTTATTATGATTTTGAGTTACTTTGATGTATAACTTTTGAGCGCAAACGGCTCGATTTTTTACACGAAAAAGGGCATGCAAAAAGTTTATAAAAAACTTCTTGCACACCCTTTGTT
>ERZ773014.1183-NODE-1183-length-16940-cov-5.014214_pt1 | contig 16940 bp, 19 predicted proteins | sample MGYA00580841_ERZ773014 | MGnify/ENA primary metagenome ERZ773014 (study PRJEB29015, sample SAMEA2737989) | human oral metagenome | biome: human oral; feature: human-associated habitat; material: dental | place: China | collected 2067 ...
CCTGAAAAAAGAAAAATAAAACTTCCGAAGGCTAAAGCATAAAATGAAAGAAATAGGTATATTTGGGGGAACCTTCAATCCCGTACATAAGGCACATATTAACCTGGCGGTCGAAGCGAAGAAAGAATTCGGACTTGATGAAGTGTGGTTTATGCCGACACTTAAGTCACCTCACAAGGACAATAAGTACATAACGGATATAAATACACGCATGGATATGATAAAACTTGCACTTGAGGGTTATGAATATCTTAGGTGTTCAGACTTTGAACTGCGTATATCAAGTGAGATAGATAAAAATTATACATATTATACTTTGCAAAGACTAAAACAGTTTTATAGAGATATAAATTTATATTTTATTATAGGTGCAGATTCATTATATGAGATAGAATGCTGGAAAAATCCTGATATTATAATGAGTTTGGCAACGCTTTTGGTAGCAGGAAGAGAGTATGAGAATAAGAGCTTAAGTATGGAAAGTATGGCAGGTAAATTAAGAAGTAAGTATTCTGCCGATATCAGATTCATAGACTTTAAGGAAATGGATATATCTTCTCATACGATTAGGGAAATGGTAGCAAATAATGAAGATGCAAGTGAATATTTGCCGCAAAAGGTGTATAATTATATAAAGGAAAATAACTTGTATAAAAACTAAGTATTTGTAAAAGACTATCTTTGGGAATTATCAAAGCTTTTGAAAGGATAGAAGAAATGGACAGAGAATATATAGCGGCTATAAAAGATAAATTATCAACTCAACTACCTAAAAAAAGGTATGAGCACAGTGTAGGAGTATCCTATATATCTTCCGCCTTGGCTATGAGGTACGGTGCGGATATATATAAGGCTGAGCTTGCCGGTATATTGCATGACTGTGCAAAGGCATACAGCAACAAAGAACTTATAATACTGTGCAAGGAAGCAGGTATAGAGCTTTTAGAGGATGAACTTAAATCACCAAGTATATTACATGCAATATATGGTAAATATTTGGCAAAAAAGGCATATATTATGGAAGATGAAGAGGTGCTTTCAGCAATCAGATGGCATACTACAGGTAAGGCTGATATGAGTCTTTTGGATAAGATTGTCTATATAGCCGACTATATAGAACCGAATAGAAAGAAGCTTGAAAAGCTTGACCGTATAAGAAGACTTGCATTTGAGGATATAGACAAAGCCTTATATGAGATAATAAGGTCTACCATAGAGTATTTGGATAAGGAAAATGTATATATAAACAGTATGAGTTTAGCCTGTTATAATTGGCTTAAAGAGAAAGGGTCAGGGTGTTAAGATGAAAGCAATGTTAAAACGAATAGTCGATATTATAGAAGATAAAAAGGGTGAGCAGACGGTAGTGCTTGATATAAGTGAGATATCAAGTCTGGCGGATTTTTTTGTAATAAGCAGTGCTAATAATATTAACCAATTACAGGCGATATCTGATGACTTACAAGACATACTTGAAAAAGAAGGCTTGGAAATACGCAAGGTTGAAGGAGCGAAGAATTCCACTTGGGTACTTCTTGACTGTTCCGATATTGTAATACATTTATTTACCAAAGAGGATAGAATATTTTATAATCTGGAAAGAATTTGGGCGGATGCCAAACAGGTAGAGTTATAAAAACAATCCTATAGTCTAAATAATTAAACAACATCCATACAAAATATTATTAATTAAATTTGAAAAAATCTTGTACCTAGGTAATTAAAGATTAAACAAATTGTTTTTAATTGTCATCAAAATTATATATATATTTGTAGTCATTTTTTATATAATACTTCATATAGAAAGGAGAGGTTATTATGAAGTATATAGTGAAAGTTGCAGCTATGAGTTTAGCTATTATATTTGCATTACCTTACACATCTTTTGCAGGCGAGTGGAGATACAGTAAAGTAGGTAATGCGTGGTGGTATGCATACGATGACGGTACCTGGGCAACATCAAAATGGCAAAAAATAGGTGAAAAATGGTATTATTTCAGTTATGACGGATATATGGTTACAGATGAATGGGTTGGAAATTATTATGTAGGAAAAGACGGTGCTATGCTTGAGAACGCTTATGCTCCTGACGGAACAAGAGTGGGACCCAACGGTAAGAAAGTAACCGCAAAGCAATAATTTTAATATTTACTTCCATATGATGGAAACCTTAATAGAGGTTGAAATTACAGCTCAGGTAGTTGGATATACGTGTATAATATACCAAATGAAAGCTTGCTTTCAGATGTATATTATACATGTATATCTGTCAGGCTGTTGCCGAAGTTCATCTTCGTTCACTTTATAGATAAAAATTAAGCATTTTTAGTCTTTTGGGAGAAGATGAATGATCTACCTGCACGGTAACATCATATGGAAGTTTTTTATTTTTTTTTATTATAAATGCTTGACAATTAATATTTTTTTATGTATACTATCACAGTGCTTAGGCACCAAGGCCAATTGGTCAAGCGGCTAAGACGGCGCCCTCTCACGGCGCAAACCCGGGTTCGATTCCCGGATTGGTCATGAAAGCTTTGAGTTATAGATGCTCAAAGCTTTTTTATTACAGTATAAATTTCCTTACACGGCTTCCGGGATAAAAAAACTGCCACAAAGCCGTTTTAACAGTTTTATGACAGTTCTTAAAAGATTTGCTTGTATGGCGCAGTAGGTAGCGCAACTCATTCGTAATGAGTAGGTCATCGGTTCGAGTCCGATTACAAGCTTTTTTTATTCTCCTTGATACATAAACTTGATAATTCTTTCTATATCTTCTTTCTCATGAGCTACTAAGTCAAGCTTTTCAATATAACCGTTAGAAAATAAAGTTGCCATTGAAAGATATTGAGAAAGCTTGCTTTTTAGATTGATTCTGTCTCCCTCGTCTGAAACCAGCTCAACAGTGCCTTTACACTCATCAATCATCTTAAAGAAAGCATTAACATCAGATATATTTTGTACCTTCATACTCCCACCTCCTATCAGTAAGTTATATTTATAGTACTGTAAATTGCGACATAAGTCAAATAGCAATTAGAACAAAAATAGTTAAAGCTCTATAAATTCATCCCACTCTATATCATTTTCTTCTAATATTCTTTTGATCAGATCCTTAGAAGAAATGTCCGTTTCATACGCCATGCCGCAGCTTGCCGAGATCCTTCTTGGAAGAGGAACAAGTTTACCTTTTATATTATTAAGTTTGGCTTTCTTTTCAGTAGCCATAGCCTCAGCCGAGGTGTGAAAACTTATGTATAAATGCATATCTATTCCACAGTAAGTTCGTATTCATCACCGACTTCTTTGACGGATACTTTTTTGCCTACGGATTCTGCATATAATTTAAGGTTTTTAACGGTATGAGCCTCATTTGCAAGTACTTTATAAGACTTGTCTGTAGACTTCTCCACTTCACTTTTTAATATAAGTACAGGCTCAGGACAGGAAAGTCCTCTTACATCTATTTCTTTCATGATCAAATCTCCTTATTGTTCTTTTTTCTTAATACCTATAAAAGCTATGATTAAAAGTATAATTATAGAAGCTATTACAAATATTTGTCCGTTTATTCCCGGACCTCCTGCAGAAGCTGCCTTTTCCGCTGTAGCAGCACTTGCCGGAGCACCTGCAAGGCTGAAATTGTGTGCCAAAGCCGCACCTACAAACATACCTACAACAGTAACTATGGCATCGGAAGAGCCGCTGCCTGCAAGTATAAGCTGTCTTAAAGGACAACCTCCCAAAAGTACCGCACAAAGACCTACGGCATACATAGAAAGAATGTTCCATAAGGTTTGAGCGTGTGCTATAGGACCATAGGCTGCAATTTGGAAATTACCGGAAGCTATGTTATATACAAGCATTACAACAAAAATACCCCCGATTACAGAGATTAATTTAAAATCCTTAAGAAGGATTATATCTCTGATAGATCCTGCAAAGCACATTCTGCTTTTTTGTGCTATGATTCCGAATATTATACCTGCGCCTAAGGAAAGTCCTATGGCTGCATGCACACTTCCGGGTCCTTTTTCACTAAAAGCAAAAAGTGAAGGTGCAAAAAGACTTACTAAAAATGCTACAGTGATAAGTAATGGAAGGACATATCCGCTTTCTTTTTTGATAGTATAGGATCTTCCGAGGCTGAAGCCTTTTTTTAAGAAGAAGGCGCCTGTTCCTACACCGAGGGCAAAGCCTACCAGACCTACATAACCGCTTATATCACCGGATGACATCCTCAAAACCATACGCAACGGACAGCCAAGGAAAACCAAAGCACATATAACCATGATCGCACCGAGTAAAAATCTGATAGCAGGTGCAGAACCGCCGGTAGATCTGTACTCTTTGGTAAATAATGATATAAGGAAAGCTCCAAGCACTATACCGACTATCTCAGGTCTGAAATACTGTACGACTTCTGCTTGGTGAAGCTTAAAAGAGCCTGCGGTGTCTCTTATAAAACAGGCTATACACATAGCCATATTTTTAGGATTCCCCCCTATGGCAAGTGCCATGGCAGCAAGACCTGCTATGATACCAAGTAAAAATAATCCTTTTTTTGAATCTAAACTCATACTACAAATCCTCCTTTGTATTTATAATGTTTTTTAATGCTTGTATAGCAGTATTAACTTCTTCAAAGGTATTATTGTGTGAAAAACTGAACCTTACCATACCCTGCTTATCAGTGCCGAAAGCAATATGCAAAAGTGGAGCACAGTGGGTACCTACTCTTGTAGATATATTGTAATCACTTATCAGACTTTTTCCTATCAAGGCGGAATCTATATCGGCTATATTAAAACTTACTATCGCAGCCCTGTTGGAAGCTTTGTAATCACCATAAAACTTTATACCTTCAAACTCACTAAGTTTTGAATAAAAGTACTGTGATACTTCAAGTGCCTTTTGATGCAAAGTACTTACATGTTGAGTTTTAAGATATCTTACCGCTGCCAAAAGACCGGCTATACCTATAGAGTTGATTGTTCCGGATTCAAGTCTTGTAGGCATTTTTTCGGGTTGTAATCTGTCATAGCTGTGTATTCCTGTTCCGCCTACTATAAAAGGTTTTATGTAGGTAGCTTCATTTACACAAAGTCCTCCTATTCCCTGAGGTCCCATCAAAGACTTATGCCCGGTAAAGCAAAGTATGTCAATACCCATAGCTTTCATATCTATATCTATTGAGCCGGCGGTCTGTGAAGCGTCAACTATCAACATCAAATTATATTTTTTACAAAAATCCGATACTGCATATAAGTCGGTAATATTGCCGCTTACATTGGAGGCATGGGTTATAACTATGGCTTTGGTATTTTTTTGTATAAGAGAGGGTATTAAGTCAAGTTTGATCCTGCCTTTTTCATCTATGGGAAGAAAGCTTAGCTGCATCCCCCTGTCCTGCAAATAATTCAAAGGTCTTAGTACGGAGTTATGTTCGCTGACACTGCTGATAACATGATCGTCCGGTGATAAAGTACCGAAAATAGCTATATTAAGGCTTTCTGTGGAATTTTTGCTAAATGCTACCTGTCTGGGGTTGCCGGCATTAAATAATGCGGCTATTTCACTTCTTGCATCATATATAAGTCTATCTGCCTGCAAACTTTCATCATATACTCCTCTTGAAGCATTGCCGAAGTGATTAAGAGCAAAAACAACAGCATCGGTAACTTCTTTAGGTTTATGCATTGAAGTGGCAGCATTATCAAAGTAAATCATGATAGCACCTCCTTATTTTTACATTTTTTATGCTAAATACATATATTACATAGAAATATTACAAAATATATACTATATCCTACAATATAGATTAAAAAAAATCAAGATATCTAAACACCAATTCTTATAAAAAAAGTATATAGTCTTGTGTTTTAGCTACTTGATTTTATTAATAATAAATAAAGCGTATAAGTTTAAGTTATATAAAAAACATAAGCATATATGGAATATTAGCTTGGACTATTTATGTCATAGTTCAAAGCTCTCATAGTATGTGCATATAAAGATATAAAGTTTTAGTTCTGTAAATATGGTGTAATACCTCCGGTTTGCTCAGAATAATTCACAATGTATTTTATGAATTATCAGATTTAGATATTATACAATTACTATTTCACGGGAGTATGAGTTTTTAAGCTCTGTTTTATATTTGTCATAATAGACGGAGTTATATATGTATGAGGCATATACTTCACTCATAAAAAGCCTGTATGTCTCTTTTTCATCCCTGAGTATATCTTTGGCATCTGCCGGCTTAGTTATATTTATTAACTTTGAGCGTGTTTTTATAAGTTTAAGTAAGTGCCCTGAAGACCTCCTAAATCCGAGTAACTTTGAATATTTTATATTATTTTTATAAATATCCGTATCCGACCTTTTTATGTTGAGCAATATATGGCATAATGCCCTTGAAATACGTGTAAAGGTGTAGTCCTTACTTTTTATGGAAGCTACCATTGCTTCATAGTCGGAGTAGTTTTTATTAAGCCTATAGATCCTGTCGGAAAGGTTTGGTGAAATATCACTGTATATGGACAGATCAACATCGTTATACAATAAATCATAAAGCTTTCTGCTTATACTTCCCCTAAAATCATCAGCAAATAGAGGTTTGCTTTTCTTGATTATTTCTATAGAAGACGGCATAAGGCTGCTTTCAAGTTCCTTAAGCTCGGAATGTAAGCTCAAGTACTTTCTCAGGGCGGTAGCGGAAGAGTGCTCTTTATTGTAGGCTATACTCTTATTGTGATAGTCTGAGCCTTTTCTTTTAATTAATACAGGTCTCAAATGTGAACCTATTTTTTTTATTGTATATACGTATTCAAGTCCCAGTATGTTGTTGGGAGTTGATAAAAGGCTTTTTATTCCGGTTTCATCAAAGTTTTTGAAATTTTTAAGTTCATTTAAAAATGCCTCCTTCCTTGCAAGAGGATAAGTATAGCCTTTTGAAAGTTTTTCTTTAACCAGATTTTTAAAACCTTCACTTTCATTTAATAAAATATCAGCAAGGTTTTCAAGTTCATCTAAGGTGGCATCCTCCACTCCGAAGGATATGTAGTCAACATTTAATAAGGTCAGGAATGTAACCGCATAAAAAGCAAAATCCGCTGCCGAAGCGGTGGAAAATGCAGCCGGCATTTCATATACGGCATCGACACCTGCTTTTAGAGCCATTTCAGTTCTTAGGTAAGGATCATAGATCGCCGCTTCACCACGCTGAGTAAAATGTCCGCTCATAATAACAACTACATAATCGGCGGCACATATAGATTTTGCTTTATTAATTTGATAAAGGTGTCCTGAATGAAAGGGATTATACTCAGCTACAATTCCGAGTATTTTGGGGGCATAATTTAATCGCATGATTTCTCCTGAAATTAGTCTAAATACTAATAGTAGTATATAATAAAACATCAATTAAATTAGTATAAATTAACAAAAACTAACTTAATAATAATAGAAATTTAATAAATAAAGTTGTATAATAAAGTTAAATATTATGAAAAGGAAGGTAAAATAGCATGAAAAAAATACTTGGAATTTTTATCAGCATAGCATTCAGTATGGTATTGTCGATGTCTGCCTTTGCAGGTCAGTGGGTAAATCGAGCTGGGGATTGGTTTTACCTTCGAGATGATAATACCTATGTCAAGTCAGGATGGTTTATGGATGGTGACGGTGCCTGGTATTATTTTGATCAAGCCGGGATTATGAAAAAGAATACATGGATAGGAAACTATTACCTCGGTTCAAGCGGAGCAATGCTTACAAGTACTAAAACTCCTGACGGTTATTTGGTAGGAGCAAGCGGAGAATATGTTGATATCGGAAGTGAAAAAAATAAGGACTATATGCATGCAATTGTAACATGGTTATATGATTTTGATGATGCAAATAGTACAAGTGCAAATGTACATAAAAGAAGAGAGGATCTTACATCAAAGGATAAGGCATTTTTAACTTATGCCTATATATATAATAAGAAAGATTCCAGGATAAGAGAGCAGTACATATCAGGGGATTATTATAATATAGTAAATCAAGAAGAGTTAATGTCTATAATGAGAGATCTTACAGGTTCAAGTAATGAAAGTGATATAAGAGCATTTGCAAGGTATGGAGAACTTAAAGGAGGGCAGTATGTAATTGAAGGAAGTGGAAGTTTCGGAGATGCAGGAATTGCCTATCCGGCTTATGAGGGCATGTATGTAAGTATAGAGGGTAATAGGGCTAAAGTTAGTGGAGATCTTGTTGCATATAATGGTAGTGACAGATATACTCCGGTTAAGAGGTATACGGCATACTTTACACTTAGCAATGCAGCCGACATGGGATTTTTAATGTTTGATGAACTTAATGTGCAATAAAACAGGTGAAAGGTACGTTCACATCTTGCACAACAATAGTTAAGTTATATGAGCAAAGACAATGTAAGACTTTCAGTGTTGAATTGTTATAAGTTTTATTATTGTTTAGCTACAGTTTAGGCAGGTAATTCATCTTTGTCAAAAAACTAAAAATGCGTAATTTTTTATTTATAAATCAGAGTAAGATGAATTCCGGTAGTAGCTCTATATAGGTCTGACAGTAAGCTTTCAATTGGTATATTATACACGTATATCCAAGGCACATAAGTTGTAACAGTGCTTCCTGTGAAAATTGAATTGTTCGAGTATAAAAAATTACAATAACTATTATTAATTATAAGAAAGTAACAACTAAGTAAATGAAGTCGATTGTAGAATATATAAAGTCGGTATAAGGCATATAATATATTCTGTAAACAGTCGACTTTATATATTTACAGAAATATATAAGAAAATTATACAAAGAACTGTTTTAAATACTTGTAATTTTACGTTAAAATATACTATAATTAAGTAGTTCATAAAGATATGACTTATTATAGGTTGAAAGGGGATTTTATAAACATGAGCATTATGGAACAGATTAGGGAAAGAGCTAAGTGGTTAAATAAAACCATAGTTCTGCCGGAGTCTATGGACAGAAGGACATTTCAGGCTGCTGAAACTATACTTAAGGAGGGAATAGCAAAACTTATAATAATAGGTACACCCGAAGAAGTTGCAGAAAATTCCAAGGGTCTTGATATCAGCAAGGCTACTATAATCAATCCGCACACTTATGAAAAAACTCAACAGTATGAGGATCTGTTTGTAGAGCTTAGAAAGGCTAAGGGGCTTACCCATGAGGAAGCAAGGAGAATTATGCTTTCAGATTATGCTTACTATGCTTGTCTTATGATAAAGAACGGAGATGCTGACGGTATGGTATCGGGTGCCTGCCACTCTACGGCGGATACATTAAGACCAAGTCTTCAGATTATTAAGACTAAGCCTAATACCAAGCTGGTATCTGCGTTTTTCCTGATGATAGTGCCTGACTGTGAGTACGGTGATCATGGTGCATTTATTTTTGCCGATAGCGGACTTGAGCAAAATCCGGATCCTGAGAAGCTTGCACAAATAGCTATATCCTCAGCAGAAAGTTTTAAACTCTTAGTAGGTTCGGAGCCGAAGGTAGCTATGCTCAGTCATTCAACCAAGGGAAGTGCGAAACATCCTGATGTAGATAAAGTTATAGAAGCTACAAGACTTGCCAAGGAGATGGCGCCGGAGCTTAGTTTAGATGGAGAATTGCAGCTTGATGCGGCTATAGATCCGGGTGTGGGCAGCTCAAAGGCACCGGGTTCATCGGTTGCAGGTCAGGCGAATGTGCTTGTTTTCCCTGATCTTGATGCAGGAAATATCGGATACAAATTAGTTCAAAGACTGGCTAAAGCTGAAGCTTACGGACCTATTTGCCAGGGTATAGCAAGACCGGTCAATGACCTTTCAAGAGGCTGCACTTGGGAAGATATCGTAGGGGTTGTAGCTATAACCGCAGTACAGTGTGAGGCATAGTCAGGTTATTATATAAGACTAAAGTAATTAAGCCGGTAAATTAAACTAAATTTTGCTTATACATTTATTTATAGATTAGTTTTTAAAATAATATAGTTAATTTAGAGCTTTAATTTTACAGAAGATAAGTTGGCAAAAGAAGGTTTGGTATGTTTACCGGTGATAATGATAAAGTGCGATTATAAATCAGTAAAAAAGCCTAAACAATATATCGGCTTTATAAAGAAGATGCTATTGGCTTTATATAATTGGCAGTTTACATAACTGATAAATAAACATTAAATAATTGAGGAGTAAGTAAAATGAATATTTTAGTAATCAACTGTGGTAGTTCTTCCCTTAAGTATCAGCTTATAAATATGGATACAGAAGAGGTCATAGCTAAGGGACTTTGTGAGAGAATAGGAATAGACGGATCAAAACTTACACATCAGGCAGCCGGAAAGGATAAGCATATAATAGAAAATCCTATGCCAAGTCATAATGAAGCAATCAAGATGGTACTTGATGCACTGATTGACAGTGAGCATGGAGTAATTAAGAGCCTGGATGAGATTCATGCGGTTGGACACAGAGTAGTCCATGGAGGTATGAAGTACAGTGAGTCGGTGCTTGTGGATGCAGATGTAAAGCAGGGTATTCGTGATTGTTTCGACCTTGGACCTTTACACAATCCTGCAAACCTTATGGGTATAGAGGCGGTTGAAAAGGTTATGCCGAGTGTTAAGAATGCAGTGGTATTTGATACCGCATTCGGTGCCTCAGTACCTGATAAGGCATCAAGATATGCCATACCACATGAATATTATGAAAAATATTCTATCAAAAGATACGGTTTTCATGGAACAAGCCATAAGTTTGTATCAGGAGAGGCTATAAAGTTCGGAAATCTTGACCCAAAGACAGCTAAGGTTATAGTATGCCACCTTGGAAATGGTGCTTCAGTTTCAGCTTCAATAGGTGGAAAGTGTGTGGATACTTCTATGGGATTTACACCGCTTGAAGGACTTATAATGGGAACCAGATCGGGAGATATAGATCCGGGAGTTATGCAATTTATTGCCAATAAAGAGGGCAAGAATATTAATGAGATACTTGATATACTCAATAAGAAGTCAGGTGTGTACGGTATGTCCAACGGACTTTCTTCCGACTTTAGAGATATTGAAAAAGCCATAGAAGAGGGCAATGAGCTTGCGCGTATTGCACTTGAAGCTTTCCATTACAGAGTTGCCAAGTATATAGGAGCTTATACCGCTGCTATGAACGGAGTTGATGCAATCTGTTTTACAGCAGGTATAGGGGAGAATGATATACCGGGAAGAAAAGCTATCTGCTCTTATCTTGGATACCTTGGAATCAAGATTGATGAAGAGGCTAACAATGTAAGAGGCAAGCTGACCCTGATATCAACACCTGATTCAAAGGTAAAGGTAATGCTTATACCTACAAATGAAGAGCTTGCAATAGCAAGAGAAACAAAGGCATTAACAGAAAAATAACTTGTTTTAATTACTAAATTATGTTATACTCATCAAGTTGTAAAAGGCGATGTTCCTCTTTTCTAAATTATTAGATTAAGAATGTCAAGTTAACAGGAGGATAAGATGAACGACATAATAAGAAGTATTGAAGCTACACAGCTTAAGGCTGAGGTTCCTGAGTTCAGAGTTGGTGATACTGTAAAGGTACACAACAAGATCAAGGAAGGAAACAGAGAAAGAGTACAGATTTTTGAAGGTACGGTACTTAAGAGACAAAACGGAGGTGCAAGAGAGACATTTACCGTAAGAAAGCTTTCTAACGGTATAGGTGTTGAAAAGACATGGCCGCTTCACTCACCTTTTATAGGCAATATAGAGGTTGTAAGAAGAGGTAAGGTAAGAAGAGCTAAGCTTAACTACTTGCGTGAAAGAGTAGGAAAGGCTGCTAAGGTTAAAGAAGCTGTAAAGTAAATACGCAATAAAATCTAAGGACAGTGCTTTTGCATTGTCCTTTTGTATAAGGAGAACTTATGAAAATCCAGTGGTATCCGGGGCATATGACCAAGGCTAAGAGGGCTATGTCAGAGGATATAAAGATAATAGATATAGTTATAGAAATGCTTGATGCAAGAGCGCCTATGGCTACTTCCAATCCTGATATAGAAAAACTTGCCATAGGTAAATCACGAATAATCATACTTAATAAAGCCGATATGGCAGATGAGAGAGTCAATAAAGAGTGGCTTAATTATTATGAGTCCAAAGGCTGCCTGTGCATGACACTTGACTCAAGAAAAAATCAATTTACCAAAAAACTTATGCCTCTTATAGAAATCGCCGCAAAGGAAAAAAGAGAAAGAGACCTTAAAAGGGGCATAAAGAATCGTCCGGTAAGGACTATGATCACAGGCATACCTAATGTAGGAAAGTCCACACTTATTAATTCTATAGTAGGAAAAGCTATGGCAAAAACCGGCAATAAACCCGGTGTAACCAAGGGCAATCAGTGGATCAGGATCAATAAGTCGGTTGAGCTTTTAGATACTCCAGGTATACTTTGGCCGAAGTTTGAAGATGAACATACCGGAGAAATGATTGCTTTTATAGGCTCTATCAATGATATGATAGTTGATACTACAGAGCTTGCATCTGCATTTATAGAATGGTGTTTTAAAAATGACGAAAGCCTACTAAAAGAAAGATATGATATAGCAGGAAATACTGTAGAAGAGGTGCTGAAAGAAATAGCAATTAAGCGCTCCTGTCTTAAAAAGGGCAATGAGTATGATTATGAAAAGGCTGCTGCAATACTGATACAGGATTTTAGAGAAGGAAAGCTCGGTAAAATAAGCTTGGAAAAGCCGAAGGAAGTAGAGTAATGAAAGAAGATAAGCAAAAAAAGTTACAGGAAAAACTTGCTGCGGAACTTGAAAGACTTAAGACTATGCAGGAGTTTGAAGAAAAATACAAGGCATATACATATATAGCCGGCGTTGATGAGGCAGGAAGAGGTCCCTTAGCCGGGCCTGTGGTAGCTGCCTGTGTAATACTTGATCGAAAGAAACAGATTCTATACCTTAATGACTCAAAAAAACTTTCGGAAAAGAAAAGAGAAGCCTTGTATAAGGAGATTTGTGAGAGCGCCGTTGCCTATGGTATAGGTATTGTAAGCCCTGCAAGAATAGATGAAATCAATATACTTAATGCTACTTATGAGGCAATGAGGGCAGCTATATCAAACTTAAAGTTAAAACCTGATATTTTATTAAATGATGCCGTACATATACCCGAAGTAGATATAAAGCAGGTATCAATTATAAAAGGGGATGCCAAGTCGGTAAGTATAGCGGCAGCCAGTATAGTGGCAAAGGTTAGTAGGGACAGACTTATGGTAGATTATGACAGTCTCTACCCCGAATATAAGTTTGCCAAGAATAAAGGTTACGGAACTAAGGAACATATTTCTGCTATAAAGGAGCATGGCTTATGCCCGATACATAGAAGAAGTTTTGTTGGAAATATTGTTACTGATGATGGAAAATAAACGAAAAAAAGGTTTTGAATACGAGAAGAAGGCAAGTGATTTTTTAGTCAAACAAGGCTTAAGTATAATTGAAAAAAATTTTTACAGTAAAGTCGGAGAAGTTGACATTATAGCTAAGGATAAGGGTACTATAGTATTTGTAGAAGTTAAATACAGGAAAAATGATGATTTCGGAAGACCGGAAGAGTCGGTAAATAAAAAGAAAATAAAAAAAATCAAAGATACGGCTTTTATATATTTGCAAATCAATAATTTATATAAGTCTGATATTCGTTTTGATGTTGTAAGTATTTTAGGTGAGGAAATCACTTGGCTAAGAGCTGCTTTTTAGATAGGAGTATGTATGCCCGAATGGATCAGAAAAGATAATAAAGAAAGATTAAAAGAAGAAGTAGACGCTAACTTGGTAAGTTTGCTTAAGTTTCCAGCACTTGAAGCTACTAACCTTGTAAAACATGCTTTTTCCACTAGAATGGGAGGAGTAAGTACAGGTTACTTAAGCAGTATGAACCTAAGTTTTACAAAGGAAAGCTCATATGACAATGTACTTGAAAACTATAAAAGAGTATCCAAAGCTCTGGGTGTGGATGTGGAAGATATGGTTTTATCTTATCAGACCCATACTACCAATGTACTTAAAGTGGAAAGTAAACATAGAGGTAGCGGTATATTAAGAAAAAGAGAATACGGGGATGTGGATGCGCTAATAACAAACGAAAAAGGAGTCTGTCTTGTTACCTTCTTTGCCGATTGTGTACCCATATATCTTTTGGATACGAAGAATAAGGCTATAGGTCTTGCACATTCAGGATGGAGGGGAACAGTAGAGAGGATATCCGAAAAAACATTTACTGCCATGCAGTCAAATTACGGAAGTAGGGCAGAAGATATGATAGCCTGTGTCGGTCCCAGTATATGTGCGGATTGTTATGAGGTGGGAGTGGAAGTTGCCGATAAGTTTAGAGAAGTATTTAGTGAAAAGAGCCTTGAAAGTATACTTAAGTTTAAGGATGAGACTCACTATATGCTTGATTTGTGGGAGGCGAATAAGATAATACTTGAGGATATCGGTATAAAGCCATCGAATGTTCATGTGACAGATATTTGTACTTATTGTAATCATGATAAGTTATTTTCACACAGGTATGCAGGTGATCAAAGGGGGAATATGGCTGCTTTCTTGGCTTTGAAGTAGAGGGTAAGGTTTGGGCAAAAATACTTCTTTAGGAAACCGCTTGCGCTTAAGTCCTCGCGTAGCGGTACTAACTTTTCTGCTGCACCTAAGGTTTGCAGAAAAGAAGTACCGACGCTGCGGATGTTTCCTGCAGAAGTATTTTGCCCTACCAAGCCGAAAGAGCATATCAAAGTCAAGTAAGCAGGGGGGAAGGGGAGAAAGAATCTGAAGCCATTTCTTGCTATAAGAAAATCCCCTTACTAAACCATGAGGATAGATCAAAGTCAAGTAAGCAAGGGGTGATTGTAGAGAGAATCTGAAGCCGCTTCTTGCTATAAGAAAATCCCCTTACTAAACCATGAGGATAGATTAAAGTCAAGTAAGCAGGGAGTGATTGTAGAGAGAATCCGAAACCGTTACTTGCTATAATTAAAGTCTTCCTACCAAACAATGAGGAATATCGAAGTCAAGTAAGCAGGGAGTGAGTGGAGAGAGAATCCGAAACCGCTTATTGCCATAAGAAAATCCCCCCACCAAGCCACTCGGTACATATAAGCCGAGTAAGTGTAGGTAGGGGGAAAGTATATGCAATGTTTATTTTTTATGATATGGTATCAAAGTACTCATACCCATCTTGCTTGGAATTAATACTTTTTACTATCTTTTGCAGTTTGTAGGTTGGTGAGAGTACAGTTCCTATAGGCACATCATGGTTAAATGAGTTTATTATAGCCGCAAGGTATTTACTTAGGTCGGCTTCTATGTACCATTCTTTTGTAAATATTTCAGGGTCTCTATAATTTAAGTTGGTCGTACATACATAGTCTATGTAGCCGGCTCTGTGAAACTCATCAAATTTTGAAAGTCCGTTTGTAAAAAGCCCGAAAGTAGCACATACTATTACTTTCTTTGCTTTTCTGTCTTTAAGTTCTTTGGCAGTATCAAGCATTGACTCTCCTGAAGCTATCATATCATCCATTATTATTACTACCTTATCTTCGACGCTGCTGCCTAAAAATTCATGTGCGACTATAGGATTTCTGCCGTCAACCACCCTGGAATAATCTCTTCGCTTATAGAACATACCCATATCCACACCTAAGTTATTAGCAAGGTATACAGCTCTGTTCATAGCTCCCTCATCAGGACTTATTACCATAAGATGTTCTTTGTCTATTATAAGATCGTCTATGTTATTAAATAATGCCTTCACAAAGTGATAGGTAGGCATAAAGTTATCAAAACCGTGTAAAGGAATAGAGTTTTGTACTCTAGGGTCATGTGCATCAAAGGTAATTATGTTGCTTACACCCATATTTACAAGCTCTTCCAAGGCACAGGCACAGTCAAGAGATTCCCTTTTGGTTCTTTTATGCTGCCTGCTTTCGTAGAGAAAAGGCATAATAACATTGACCCTATGAGCTGTAGAAACACTGGCGGCTATGATTCTTTTAAGATCCTGAAAATGATCATCGGGGGACATATGATTATGAAATCCGTTGACTGTATAACTTAAAGAATGGTTCATTACATCAACCATAACAAAAATATCACTTCCACGCGCCGATTCATTAATAACTCCCTTAGCTTCCCCCGTACCAAATCTCGGACAGGCAATATCCATAAGGTATGAGGCTGCATCATAGCCTCTGTAATGTAGATTTTCCTGTCTCTTCTCTAACTCTTTGATGTCATTTTGCCTAAAAGAAACGATATACTCATCGACTTTTTTGGCAAGCTCCTTACAGCTTTCCAAGGCTGCAATTTTTAGAGGGGCTACAGGTAGCTGCTCTCTAAAAGCATAATTGTTCGGCATAAAATCCTCCTTAAAGTAGTATCAATTTAAGAATCCTCCCAAGTTGTAAATTGTTAAATGATTGATGTATGCTTTATCAAAAGAAAATAGTACCTTGCACAGCCTTTCTTTACGGGCAATTGATTTGCAAATACTATACATAAAATACACATGGGAAGTTTCGGTGTAGCGAATTGTTGATATTTTGGCTAAGATGCCGGGCATTTTACCGCTTTACAACACATACAAAACAGTAATCAGTTTAAATATCATTGAGCCAGTACACCTGTCTTTTCATTAAAATTATACTTGCTTATATTTTTAAGTCAAGTGTAAGGAGCAAGTTAGTAAGATAATAAGAGTTTTTATTTTACAGTTCAGGTAGGTCATTCATCTTCGTCAAAAAAACTAAAAATATTTAAATTTTATCTATAAATTAGACGAAGATGAATTCCGGCACCGGCCTGATAGATATACATGTATAATATACACCTGAAAGCAAGCTTTC
>ERZ773014.1184-NODE-1184-length-16939-cov-4.225776_pt1 | contig 16939 bp, 13 predicted proteins | sample MGYA00580841_ERZ773014 | MGnify/ENA primary metagenome ERZ773014 (study PRJEB29015, sample SAMEA2737989) | human oral metagenome | biome: human oral; feature: human-associated habitat; material: dental | place: China | collected 2067 ...
TCTACAATATGGTCATTTCCGGAACGAGGCAAGTGGGCAACTCATTCAGGAGAGTATCGAGGAAATTGGTCTCCATATGTTCCAAGAAATCTTATACTTCTATATTCTAAGCCAGGTGACTGGGTTCTGGATCAATTCTTAGGTAGTGGAACTACACTTGTAGAGGCTAAACTGCTCAATCGTAATGCAGTTGGTGTAGATATCAACCCACAGTCAATTTCTTTGTCGGAAAAAAATCTCAACTTTAAATGTGAAACACAATCAAATATTTTTATAAGAAATGGAGACGCTAAAGATCTATATTTTATTAAAAATGATAGTATTGATTTTATTTGCACTCATCCACCATATGCTGATATCATCAAGTATAGTACTGATATAGATGGAGATATTTCATTATTGAATGAACAAGATTTTTTTAATGCTATAACTAATGTTGCAAAGGAGTCATATCGTATTTTAAAAAGAGGGAAATGCTGTGCAGTAATGATTGGAGATAAAAGACATTGTGGAAATGTTGTTCCTCTAGGATTCCGTTTAATGCAATGTTTTCTGAATGTGGGATTTAGAATGAAGGAAATTATTATTAAAGAACAACATAATTGTAGTTCAACGGACAAATGGCTTAAAGTGGATAGGAAGTTTTTGCTCTTGGCACATGAGTATATCTTTGTTTTTGAAAAATAAATCTATATATTATAAAAAAGTTAACTACATTGATATTGAACTATTTTTAACGTATAATGAAATAAGTTATGTATCCGACGGATGATCAATCAAACGGTCGAGTGGGCATGCCGGTATCAGATCAGCGCCGATCTCTCACGCCGCCAACTCGCGACTCAGCAGCCTCACGAAATGCCGCTGCTGATGTTATTCGTGGGCAACTTGACGCTATCTATGCTCGATCAGAAGATTATCAAGCCACTCCCCAGCAGTCACAGCCTCAAACGAAACCGAATAGCAATCCAACCAATGAAAATCTACCTCAATATATTAGCTCGCAGCAGACACCTCAAGTTCAATCAAATTCCGACCAAAAAGCTAGCTCCGGCCACGCTATGCGAACAGCACCAATCACCCAGGAGACACCAACAGACCAGCCAGAAAAAAAATCAGACACCGTAATAAGCCCAGTCCAGAATAAAACTTCGACTATCCACACCCAAGTTTCAGCCGGCCAATGGAAGCAATATCATAGTGCTTGGCAAAAATACTACCAAATGTACTACGAGCGTTATTATGCTGAAAATATTAATGCAAAAAACCGTGAGATATCTAGGCTAAATAGGGAGAATAGGCAGGCAAATTTAGGCACCGACGAACCCCTGGACCCACAAAAGGTCGCCATAAAAGAGCTTCGTAGCCAAATTCAACAAAAAGTTCGAGATTCCGCCAAGAAGGTCAAAAAATCTCGCCATTTTATCCCAGCGATTGCTGGCCTGTCAGTGCTACTAATTTTCATGTTTTTACAATATAATCGCATCATTTTTGGAGCAGTAGCTGCCTACACCACACCTGGCGCAATTAATCCTCAGAATATTATTGTTGACGCATCCACAGATGTTACGGTTAGCTCTGAATCTCGGATCATTATTCCTAAAATCAATGTTGATGCTCCAGTGGTCTATGGGGCTGCTAGCGATACAAAATCTCAGTCAGAAGCCATGAGGCGAGGAGTAGCCCACTTCTCAATTCCTGGAGCCAGCGCCGTGCCAGGACAGGTAGGTAACGCGGTTTTTGCCGCACACTCCAGTAATGATGCCTTTGCTGCAGGAGACTATAAGTTTGTGTTTGCCCAGAATGAAAAACTAGTCAAGGGCGACGTCATCTATATGAATTACAACAGTAAGCGCTACACTTATAAAATCACCTCCACCGAGGTCGTCATGCCAAACGAAGTCTCAAAGGTTCAGCTAACTACAGACAAGCCAATGTTGACGCTAGTTAGCTGCGTGCCTTTAGGTACGGCAGAGAAGCGCTTATTAATTTTCGCTGAGCAAATCAGTCCTGACCCAAATAAAGCTACCACAACAACTGAATCCAGCACAAGTCAGCCACAGAATAACAAATCTACCATTCCAGGAAAGCCCGAGCCAACACTTATAGAGAGATTATTCGGTAGATAAACTAATTGTTAGTTAAAGAATCCTACAGAGCCATTGTCCATGTTCATTTTATTCAGGACAAATTTTCCAGACACGTTAACCGTAATTCCATAGACATAACGCTGATTAGCCGATAAAACCGAATCCATGCCGCTTTTTACGTCCAGCAAAGTATGTGCGTTAGTGCCGTCAAATTCACGAATCTCCATCTTTCCATTAGCCGATACACTACGGATATAGAAATTATCAAGCCACTTCACCTCTTGTGCAACACCAATATTAAACACCCGAGAAAGCTCTTTACGCTCCAAATCATATGATTGTAACGCTGCACCGTTTTGTGCCACTATAAACCGCCCAGCATTATCCAGGGTCATACTTGTCGTTACGTTTTCAGTCTTAATATTTTTTGCAGTTTGTAAAAATTCTTTCTGTCGGTCCTTAGAGTCTGATATATTTCCTCTATAAATTGTCATATCCTGGCCAACCGCCAAAACTACAGTATCTTTATTAAAATAGCGAGAGGTCCGAATAATTGGCGTCTTATCTGTGGTGAATTTACCGATGATGAACGGTTCTTTCCAATCTCGTTTCCAAATACCCGCGACTTTTTTACCGTCAACAATCGACACGTAAGATAGCCGATCGTCGCCATATAATTTAAATGATTCTACGCCAGTTAAAATTGGACTAGAAATCGTCGAGCTATCTAGATCAACTCGACGAAGCTCACCGCTCTCCTGCAACATATATACCGAGTGAGCGCCAGTTCCTGCGAAACTAATTTGTTTTACGCTTAAGCCCGTCATAGTCGTTACGTCGATAATCTTCTCCGGATTCTCTCTGTCAAAAACCAGCCACTGCACGCCCGTGGCATTATTTTCTGCTGGATATGAGTGCTTGACTAAAGCATATCGCGAGTCGCGGTCCCATTCCGCCACCGAAAATACGTGACCGTCAGCAGACAGGGAATAGCCAGCCAAGAGACTTGCATTGAGATTGTATTCCGTAAATTTCTCTTTGCCTTTATTGGTGTCGCGGATATCACCGACAGTCATGAACGGAGTTTTGTCCTTTGTGCCAAAGCCCATCAAAAAACCACCGTTCGGCGATAAGGAGATGGCCTGCACCGAATCAAAGGTTTTTACCTCCGTAGTGTCGCGTTTTATCGGAATAAGCCTAGCATAATTCAGATTGGTTACGGTGTTAGACTCAATATCTAGCGTCTTCTGCCATGGTTCGTATTCGTTTAACTTCATTGCAAACGTATGCTTTCCTGGAAGCACAGTACTCTTTGTTGAGGTCCTACGCAACTCCATATCATCAACATAGACCAGCGCTCCACTTGGATGAGACTCATATTGGACTAGTCCCGTTTGCTGTAATTCTTTTGTATTAGGATTAAATGTATAGCCAAGCATTCTAAAAGTTAAAAATACCAGAAGAGTAATAAGCGATAATGTCATTAACGTGTACACAAAGGCTCGCCTTGCGAGTTCCTTAGTACGATTTCTTTGTCGATACATAATTACGGAAATTATAGCATATTTGCATACTTGAAAAAACCGTAGGCGATTTGTACTATATATACAGGAATAAACATTAGGGGGATTAATGACAAGCAAAAATTATGTAGTCATCAATGGGCGAGCCTACAACACCATAACTGGCATGGTGATGGATGACATTGATGTAAAGAAAACTGAAGTAAAAAAGGTACAGCCAATCAACAACCGCGGTACCGCAGTATCAAACATCCATGCTAATCACATTCAAAAATCGAGTACTTTAAATCGCCGACACGTTAAGATGCCGCAACGTACAGCACTAGCTGCCAAACCCCAGAAGACCCGCGCTTCCGTGCAGCAACATGTTGCCGTAAAGAAATTTGCTACGCCAACAGTCAGCAAGCTGACCCCAGAGAGAATTGTCGTTAACCGCCCGGCCGAGGCTCATCCTGTCATTCGTCGTGCCCAAAACAGAAATCTTAGCGTTAATGGCAAACTACGAAAAGATCGTCGACCACTAGCTAACAATAATCCATTAGTTGCCCCGAAAAAAATCGAAAAGCCAGCCATAAAAACCGCTAAAGAATTAAAAAATGAGGCTATCGAAAAAGCTTTATCAAATGAAATTACTAGCAATAAAAAAGTTCGACGACGCCAGAAAAAAGGCAGCGCACTACGCTGGCTGAATACCTTTTCTGTTGGATTTGCGGTAATGCTACTTGGCGGCTATTTGACATATCTAAGTATGCCAAACATTTCCATAAGGATGGCGGCAATTCAGTCAGGAATTGACGCCAAATATCCAGGTTACAAACCAGACGGCTATGCACTAAACGGTCCAATTAAATTCAAATCAGGCGAAGTCAGCATGCGCTATGCCTATGCTGACGGCAGCTCAGCTTACACCATAACCCAACAAAAAAGCGGCTGGAACTCATCAGCCGTCAAGGAATTCTTCTCCGAAAAACATAAATCACCAAATACTACGATGATTGATGGATTAACCATTTATAGCGGAGGTAAAGAAGCTGCCTGGGTGAACGGCGGAATTTTATACCAGATCAGCGGCGACGCCAATCTCTCTAATGATCAAATCCAGAAAATCGCAACCAGCCTGTAGCACATCAGTTAACGTGATATAATTTACTCATGACTACTAGAACTCGTTTTGCGCCAAGTCCGACTGGCTATATTCACGTCGGCAATGTTCGTACTGCACTTTACACCTACCTTATAGCCCGGAAACATCAGGGTGATTTTATCCTACGCATCGAAGACACCGACCAAGCTAGATTTGTCGACGGAGCGGAGGAATTGATTCTAAAAACTCTAAATTGGCTGGGACTAGATTGGGATGAAGGACCAAATCTCAATAGCGCAGAAGAGGTTGGCAATTTCGGACCATATCATCAAACAGACCGACGGGAAATTTATCTTAAGTGGGCTAAGAAAATGATGGACGAGGGCTTAGCTTACGCCGATCCGTACACGCCAGAACAAGTTCAAGCCTTCCGCGACCAAGCCAAGGCCGAGAAGCGAGCTTTCTTATACCGCGACCATCGGCCAGAAAATCCACCAGAATGGCAGCTGGGTATGCCGCTCCGTTTTAAGGTTCCGGAAATTAAGCGATATTCTTGGCAAGACGCCGTCATGGGTGAATTGTCAGCTGGACCAGAAGCGCTTGACGATTTTATCCTAATCAAGGCAGACGGACTACCAACATATAATTTTGCTCATATCATTGACGATTTTGAGATGAAAATCACCCATGTTATTCGCGGCTCAGAATATATTGCCAGTACGCCCAAATATTTATCTTTATATGAAGCCTTAAAAATTGAACCACCAATTTTGGCGCACGTACCACACATCATGGCGCCAACCGGCAATAAGAAGCTGGGCAAGCGTGATGGCGCAAAAAGTGTCACCGAGTACCAAAAAGAGGGAATTTTGCCAGAAGCGATGCTGAATTTCTTAGCGCAACTCGGCTGGAACGACGGCACTGAACAAGAGATTTTCAGCAAAGCCGAACTAATAGAAAAGTTCTCACTCGACCGCGTCCAGAAATCAGGCGCACGCTTTGACGAGCAACGGCTTATTTGGCTAAACGGTCAATGGATTCGCTCACTCAACTTGGACGACCTTTATCATCGATGCGAAACTTTCTGGGGCGAAGAATCAAACAACGCCGAAGAATCGTATAAAAAACAAGTTTTAGCTCTAGCGCAGGACCGTTTGAAAACATTGCAAGATTTGCCAAAATTAACCAATTATTTCTTCACTGAGCCCGAGATCGACGAGGAATTGATTAGCGGCAATAAACAACTCCGAAAATTAACCGAAGAAGAACGGCAGAATCTTTTAAACTTAGCACGTCAAGAACTCGCTAAAATCACTGACTGGACGCCAGAATCAATCCAAAATTGCCTGAATGGACTGCTGGAAATGACGGGTCAGAAACCTGGCATTCTCTTTAGTCTGGTTCGAATTGTAACTACCTGGGCGCAGTTTAGCCCACAACTGAACGACACGCTGGCGCTAATTGGTCAGGAAAAAACTCTGCAAAGAATTGATAATTATCTACAAAAATAGTTTATTCACGCGCCGAAAATGCTATACTAAGCATAAGCATGAACATAGAAAAATTAGATAAATCTCGACGAAAAAAAGAACCCTGCTGGAAGCTATTTAAAGAGTGGGTAAAAAAACATATTTTAGCAATTGCGCTAATTTCTAGCGCGGTAGTTATTACGGGCGTTTTTCTGATTACTATTTATTCCATAAAATATGAGCAGACTGCCAGTACAGATTTACAAATAGCAAAGAAAAAAGCTACACCAAAAAAGTTTTACTCACCCCTAACTGGTATAGAAGTAGCTGATGAAAACGCCACAAAGCAGCCCGTTACTGGCGTGATGATAGAGAACAGCCCGGCCGCTCGGCCACAATCTGGCTTGAAAAAAGCTGGTGCGATTTACGAGGCGGTAGCAGAGGGCGGCATAACTAGGTTCCTAGCCCTGTATCAAGGAGAAAAGCCAGCGCTAATCGGGCCTGTCAGAAGCCTGAGGCTATATTACCTCAGTTGGGCAGCACCGTATCAAGCCTCAGTCGCCCATGTTGGCGGCAGCCCTAATGCACTGGCCCAGGTCAGAAATGGTAGCTACCGCGACATCGATCAATTCTTTAATGGCGGCTATTACTGGCGAGTCCGCGACCGTTACGCGCCGCATAACATCTACACATCAGGAGAAAGAATAGACCAATTAAACAGCGCTAAGGGATACATCAAATCCGAATTCACTAGCTTCACCCGTACTGACGGTAAACCTGCCGAGTCACCAAATGCCACAAAAATCGCCATAAACCTCAGCGGATATTCCTACAATACATCATACGCATATCATAAAGAATCGAATTCTTACGCCAGGAGTATGGCTGGCGCACTACACACCGATCGCGAAGATGGACAAATTACCCCAAAGGTAGTAATCGCTATGGAGGTTGGCGTTGAGGCTCGTGCTCAAAATTCCGACGGCTACGAGGACGTCAAAACCACCGGTAGCGGCAAGGCTTACGTCTTCCAAAACGGCACAGTCATCGCTGCAACTTGGTCAAAGACTGATATCAACGCTCCATTAAAATTGACAGATGAATCCGGAAAAGACATTGCCTTAAATCGCGGTCAAACCTGGATTTCTGCTTTCACCCCAGGTAGGGGAGGTGTTTCATGGCAATAGACCCAAAATCCAAAACCCTAAGAGAATACAAACAATATTACTATCAAAAAGTCATACTCGTATTATTGTCAGCAAATGCCTGCGTGATACTAGGTCTAGCCGCTACTCTTCATCTCACAGGATTATCTATTTCTCAGCTAAATTTCTGGATCATAATTCTCGTAACGGCAATCCTACAAATCATATCCTCAATTTCCATTGTTAAAATCATCACCACTCCGCTTAATAAAATATTAGCCGCTTTGTCTCATAAGATTGGCGAGCTAACCACCGACACTCCACCCCGACCCAACGACAAACGTTACGAAAAAACTGGATTTAAGACTGCCCTTCAGGCAATTTATGGCGACTACCAACCAGAGAAAAAGCCCACACCTGCAGATAATTTAAAAACTCCGCTAATTCAAGGCCTCAACCAAACCAGCACCGGCGTCATCATCCTTGATAAAAATCAAAAAATCATCTTTGCTAATTCCGCCGCGCCGATTTCTCGAAACTCCAATGGCGAAGATTTTTTGGCGCTAGACTTCATCAACGAACCAACAATTTCCGACTGGCTCCACGAGATTTCTAACGAGAAAATTAAAGCAGAACGACGCTGGCGACGTATCAGCACCAACCCTGATATCATCCAAAAGTCACGGATTTTTGACGTTGTAGCCTCGTTTGAAAAGGGCGCGACCGCAGAGACCGTTGTTTTCCTCATTGATAAGTCTGACAATTATTTACCAGAAGAAGAGGACCTTAACTTCATATCATTTGCCGCCCATGAGCTTCGTGGTCCGATTACTGTTATTCGAGGCTATCTGGATATTATCACTGAAGAATTTGCTGGGCGACTGCAGGGTGACGAGCAACAGCTGCTTGAAAGACTAACGGTGTCCGCAAACCGCCTATCAAGCTACGTCGACAATATCCTTAATGTAGCACGATTTGATAGACATCATCTGAAGGTCTACCTCCTGGAAGATACCGTTTCGAATATTTATGCCTCAATTGCCGACGATATGCAGCTACGCGCCTCGACCCAGCATCGCTTGCTTAGCGTAAATATTCCAGAAGATTTACCGACTGTGGCCGCTGATCATGGCAGCATCGGGGAAGTTATCGGTAATCTAATTGATAACGCTATTAAATATAGTTTTGAGGGCGGCTCAGTGACAGTCTCGGCAGAGAAAAAGGGCGACTTCGTAGAAATATCCGTGGCAGACAACGGAATTGGAATGCCGGCTAACGTTGTAAATAATCTATTCCACAAGTTTTACCGCTCACATCGATCACGTGAAGCTGTAGCCGGCACGGGTATTGGTCTTTACATCTGCAAGGCTTTCGTAGAGTCGCATGGCGGTTCAATCACCGCTCGGTCTCGTGAGAATGAAGGCTCAGTTTTCTCATTTACCCTACCAATTTACGCCACAGTTAAAGACAAATTACTAGAAGACGGCCAGCTGAATAATCAATTAATAAGAAGAAATGGCGGATGGATAAAAAATCACGCCATGTATAAAAACTAGGAGAGATTATGATAAAGACAATTTTATGCGTAGAAGATGACCGATTTATTGGCGAAATGTATGTCAGAAGTCTGCAAAAAGCCGGCTATGATGTGACATGGGTGATTGACGGCAATGACGGGCTGGTGGCGGCGCGTAATCAGCAATTTGATCTCATTATTCTGGACTTAATGTTGCCAGAGCAGCGCGGTGACCAGATTTTAAATTCACTCCGTAATAATGATGTCGACCTAATCCCAAATAGCAAGGTACTGATTATGACTAATTTCGAACAAGATGAGTCTTCTCGCAAGTCTGTGATGGGTCGCGTCGATGGTTACCTGATTAAAGCCGACATTACGCCGCGGAATTTGATTGAAGTCGTTAAGCAAATGGACAATGATAGATCATAAATAAAAAAGACGGAAAACTCCGCCAGAATATTTTTGGTGACCCCACCGGGAATCGAACCCGGGTTGCCAGGATGAGAACCTGGTGTCCTAACCGCTAGACGATAGGGCCATAACTCCATGGATTATACCATGGAAAGGGAAGGCTTGTCTACTTTTTCTCTATGTTAGATTTCGACTTTTTATAATAAGACAGTATAGCCCAAGAAAAGTAAATTGTGAAAATAATAATATATAAATTTATGGATATCATTGGCGTCATCATTGCGGTAGTAAAAGCCGCAAGCGCTCTATCACTATCCTTGCTTACGGTTATTATGGAATCACTATTATTTATAGAATCAATCTTATAACCATAGAGCACATATGCAAACACAAATGTAAATATCGTACATATCAGCAAGATAATTATCTTTGAAACCAGTCCTAGCACTTTATTTGTTGCCCAATATTGCCTAAGTACACACATCTTAATCATAATAAGCGACAATGCCAGGTTATAAATTATAAAAATGTTACGTATAATATCTGGCATGATTAAATATGCAACACTAACAAAGCCTGCGACATAATGTTCACCGAGTACCGGTATAATTGTCATAAAACTCATCACTAAAAAAATCACCGTCATTCTAATAGTCCTGTCTTTAGTCCTATTTTTATTCGTAACTGCAGTAGACAAGGGCTTTGCGACAACTGGAGTCTCCGTAAAAGCCCATTGTTGCTTCACATCTTTAACTTCAGGTGAAGCAATAGGCGCGTTATCCGTAAGGTTACTTTGATTATTATATCCATGTAATATCACGTCAATTATCGTCAATAAATAGATAGTCACTAACATAATAGGGAAGATGATTACAGGAAAAAGTATTAGGATATCTATCGACACAAGTTTACCATATACCCAAAGCGCCGCAAAAATTATTGCCGATAGTACAGAAGAGTAGATTACCGCTTTTGGACTATCCTTTACCATCTTGTTAATATTCTGATAATAACCCCTCTTGTACCACCTAATCATAAAACCAATTAACAGCAGGGAGAGTATCCTCGATGCGTTTGAAATGCCTGATATCAAAAAAGAAACGTATACGTTATACGGTCCTGTCGATCCTTGAATTGAAACGCAATCTCCTACTAGCATAATAATGGTAAACATTAAAGAAAAGAGCATAACACGCTCAAAGACTCTCTTTTTCTCTGTGCTGTCATAGACTGGCGCATTGCTTACGTCGGGATTGTTACTTTGGTCATTATGCTGATCATTATTCATAGAATTATTCTCCTGGCTATTATATTTTCAAATTATTATCCTATCGCAATTAATAAAGGAATCAGTATTGCAATCAAGACGATAATCGCAATAATGGCAATGGTCATAGGCTTGATCCACTTATATGAAAGTGGTTGATTCGTATAATACTCCGTATAATCTGGCTGACGTTTTTCCATACTCTCTTCGATGGGCGGCTTTGTGCGACGGCTTCCTACATAGCACGACACCGTAATCCAAGAGATATACGCTAACGCCACCAGCGGGCTAACTAAGACGATAAGTTTTAAACTCCAGAACATCAAAGATATAGGAAGCCATATTATTGAATATCTATCTTCCATACCAGCTGACGGACTCAAGAAAGACATAATCGTGTAAAAAATTATAGCAGTAAAAAATAAGTTAACTACTTTGCCGTTTTTCACTAGATAATCCGCAATCCAATACCGCCCAGATTGATACCAATAAATAGAAATACAGATAAATATCCCTATAATCATAGCCGCAATAGGAAATATGACCTCAACGAGCGACGCTAATCCAGCACCAGCATATAGTACATCACGACTATCAAATACAACAATAGCAAAAAACACCGACACAAGAAGACAGAGAATTATGTAAATTATGGTATATAAAAGGGCGTGTTTTTTCTCTATTTTTCCATCAGTAATCGACATATTAATGGCGTATTGCCACACCGAATCTCTATTAGCAACCTCCAAGGCGGAAGCAAAAGCAGCGACAGGAGAGAGAAGGAGTGTGAATATTGTCATAGGTCTATCAGACCCCCAGAGCAACGTTAAGAATATCACTACAGCTATTGCAGCATAAAAAGCAGCCTTGGGACTATTCTTCACCGCCCGGTCGATGAAATGGTAGCGCCCTTTTTTATATTGTACGAGTACAGATCCAGCCAAAAGCAGAGAGCTATATATAACGCCAATGACCAAAAGTTCAGCCACTAAGAAAACAATATAATTCCCAAAATTATTACCACGATTACTTAACCCTTGCCCAAAAATATAAATCCCCGCAAATATCGCAATCACAGAAATAATCACATAAAATACTGCATACTTAAATGCTTTATTCTTATCCATACTCTTATCAAACGAAGGGCCCATGGCTGTTGAGGATTCCATAGAAGTTTGTTGACCTTTTACATTTTCAGCATTAGGCAGGGTGGGCGATTCATTATTTGTGAGATTATTATTTTGATTCCGATCCAAATCATTATTCATGCAATTACTATACCACATAACTCTTGAGATTTTCCTGAAAATTCGCCATAATAAAAGGCATGAAAAAGGGCGGGATTTGCTGTAAGCCTCACACAATTTCCAGGTTTTGGTTAAGGCGGTTGTGTGAAGTAGCATTACTAAGTTGTTTTACGATTATTCTGTTATACGCATGGGCAAGGTTTATTCCTACAGGTTATCAACTGCCGATAGGCCTATCTGTCTCTGACAAAGCAGCTGGAGTAGCGGCAATCGGTAGCTTAATTATGCTCATTTTATGCTTCTGGCTGCCAAAAAAACACGAAACTAGCGTCGGTATTTTTGTATATTTATTAACCGTCGCCGTAAGCGCCGTCACCATCATTACTAGTGGTGGTGTCGTCTCGCCATTTTTAGCGATGTGGATAATTGTGGCAATTTTCGCTGGATTCTTTGGTATGGCTATTCTGGGCATAATGGCGCTTCTGGTAGTCTTGCAAATCATTGCCTTCGTCACCCAGAGTGGCATAAATACGCAGTTTATCATTGGACATATATTTTTTGGATTCCTGCCTCTAATATTTAGTCTTATTCTCTGGGGTCGCCGTCAGCAAAGCGATAATAGCGTATCTAACCTAGAGAACAAGCTCTCTGCCGTTGAGGGTAAGTCTGATGTAGTTATCAATGCTATCAATGACGGTGTTCTGGCTATTTCTAAAGGAGGCAATATTGAACTAATCAACCCATCAGCTCAACAAATTATCGGCTGGGAGCAAGGCGACGCGCTTGGACTGAATTGGAAAAGCGTTCTGAAACTGGTTGCTTCAGATGGCAAGGAAGTTGACGAGCTTGAAAATCCAATCTCTCAATCTTTATCTAAAAATCAACCAGCCCACAGTGATAAATTCTTCTTATTAACCAGCTCTGAAAAACGAATCCTTGTCTCAGTAGTCAGCTCTCCGGTTGGTACAGACGGAGAAGGGGTTATTGTGGTATTCCGAGATATTACCAAAGAAAAGGCTGAAGAACGTGAGCAGGCTGAATTCATCTCTACCGCCAGCCACGAGATGCGCACACCAGTCGCCTCAATTGAAGGATATCTGGGATTAGCTCTCAATCCAGCCACCGCCAATATCGATGAAAAAGCGCGCGACTTCATAACTAAAGCCCACGAGTCGGCACAGCATCTAGGACGGCTATTTCAGGATCTGCTTGACATTAGTAAAGTAGAAGACGGCCGAATGAAAAATAATCCAAAGATTATCAATATTAATGAATTCCTAAAAGAAATTTTTGAAGGACTAGCGCCAAAAGCCAACGAAAAGCAGCTAAATTATATCTTTGCTCCAGACATGATTGACGAAGGAAAAGAAAAATCGCTACAGCCAATATTCTATGCTAATATTGACCCTGACCATTTTAGGGAGGTTACCAGTAATCTTATAGAAAATGCCATCAAATACACGCCATCTGGAGATGTTACCGTAGATATCACTGGTAACGATAAGCAAATCTCTATAAGCGTTAAAGATAGCGGCATAGGCATTCCCGCCGAGGACATTCCGCATTTATTCCAGAAATTTTATCGCGTTGACAATTCCGATACCCGCGAAATTGGTGGTACTGGCTTGGGGCTGTACTTAAGCCGCCGCTTAGCCGAGGCGATGTCAGGCAACTTACGCGTTGAGAGTAAATATAAAGGGGGCAGTACATTCTACCTAGAAATTCCACGAGTCAGTAGCACGGAAGCTGCTCAGCGTTTGGAGAACATAAACGCAGAATCCTCAGACCAAGCAGACCCATCTCCCGCTGCCGCTGAAGATATTGAAATTACGCCTGAAAAAGCGCCAGAAGAATCTATTATTGAATCTCCAGATATTACCAACGGCGCGACCTCCACACAGACGCCAGCTACATCCACTTCAGAACCTCAAACGACAATTCCACAAGCACCTAAAACTTCCGCCGAGCCAACCCTGGCTGAAATTGAAGAAGAGATAAAGAGAAACCGGCAGCAGCTATCAGTTCCTGGTCGCGAATAATAGCCATAAGTACTATAGATTTTTTGTCAAAACTCCAGTATAGTATAGGTATATGACAAAAATTTTATTGGTCGAGGATGACAAAAGCTTACGTGAGATTTACGGCGTACGGCTTTTGGCGGAGGGCTACGATATCGTTTCGGCGGGCGACGGCGAAGAGGCTCTGGCCATGGCATTCAAAGAACGTCCGCAACTGATCTTAAGTGACGTGATGATGCCAAAGATTTCCGGCTTTGACATGCTAGACATTCTGCGCTCAACGACAGAAACAAAAGACGTAAAAGTAATCATCATGACAGCCCTATCTTCAGAAGACCAGCGAAAGCGTGGCGAACAGCTTGGAGCTGATCGATATTTGGTTAAATCTCAAGTAGGTATTGAAGACGTTGTCAGGGCAGTCCATGAGGCTTTAGGAGATTTGCCAGGCGTCGGAACAAATCCCGTACCAGTTTCACAGCCAACTCCTGCACATACACCAGAGCCACAAGCTCCAGTACCGCAACCGATAACTAGACCTGACGTGTCTTCATTGTCTCCGCAACCACAGACCGCTCCAACTATCACACCAACACTACCTACAGCAAATCAGTTTACTCAACAAACACAGCAAACCTATCAGCCACAAGCTCCAGTACCGCAACCAGTTCAGCAACCAACACCAGTAGCTATGCCGACACCGCCAGCACAGCCAACGACATTACCACAACCTACAGCACCTTTCTCTTCGTCAGCGCCGCGCCCATCTGGACTAGGTGACCGGATTATCCAGCCACTACCTGCTAACAGTTCGCAAAATTCTATTGATATCTCTCAACTCATGGCTAGGGAACTAGACGCTAACCCAGCATCAATAGCACAGCCAACTAATCCAGTCACACCGCCTCAGGTCACTCAGGCACCTGTCGAGACTCAGGTTGGCGTCGAAACAACCCAACCACAGACCGTTCCCACGCAAACACCACAAGCCTCACAGCTACCACAACCTCCATCAACAACCCCAGAACAATGACAGACTCTCACAACGACCAAAATTCTTGGCGTCTTAACAAATTTGTGGCGCTAAGTTTGGGTGTTTCTCGTCGTAAGGCTGATGAGTTGATCGAGAAAGGGAAGATTATAGTTGATGGGCAGCCAGCCAGATTAGGACAGCAGATTTCTAGCACAAATCAGATTACCTACGATGGTCAATCCTTAGAAATTCAGCCAAAGAAGCTGATTGTTCTGCATAAACCCACAGGCTATCTCTGCTCACGCGCCTCCCAGGGTGGCATTCCAACAATTTACAAACTCTTGCCAAAACACCTCCATCAACTCAAGCCCGTTGGTCGCCTAGACAAAGACAGCTCTGGCCTAATTCTACTCACCAATGACGGTGATTTTGCGCATACCATGACACACCCGTCTTTCTATAAGATTAAGCGATACCTAGTTACAATTGACAAGCCGTTGCAACCTCTCCACCGGCAGATGATTAATGATTTTGGTGTGCAACTGCCAGACGGACCCAGTCAATTAACCCTCGAAAGACAGCATGATGGCGATGACTACCGCTGGATAGTCCAGATGAGCGAAGGGCGCAATCGTCAAATCCGCCGTACATTTGATGCACTAGGCTACACCGTCAAAAAACTCCATCGTACGGATTTTGGGAAATATTCCCTCGGAGAACTTAAGAGGGGCGAATGGAAGGAAGAACAAATCTCCAACTAGCCTATTTACATTTGATAAAAAACATTGTAATATATCATCTGTATTTAAATTTATAAAAAGAACATTTTATCGTGAAATCACCAGAATCACCGCGAACGAAACCAGACGTAAACTACAGGCAGGCCGCAGAAGCTTGGTTGGGCCTACAAACATTAACGCCAGAAATTGCCTCCATAAAAGAGAGGCGCGAGCGTATTTTAGAATTGTATTCAGGAAAAATAAATGAATCTCTTCCTGAAATAATAAATGAACAGGTCTCTGATTACGGCAAGGTAATAGTAAATTTAGAAAATATTGCAAAAAAACTTAATCTAGAAGTACTACCCACATTAAAACAAGACTACTACTGTATATATAATTCTAAAAATCGCTACTATATACTCATAAATAAACAATCTTTGGTAATATATATTGCTGACTCTTCAAACAATATTCAAGCCGTCAATGATACTGAAATGGGAGATCTGTCGATACGGGAGTTTAATTATAGTAGTCCAGACGATATATTTGACTATTTGAAAATAGAGAGCTCATGCAGCCGCTGGCTTAATCATCGCATCAAAGATATTAAGTCTAAGATATTACACAACTAATAGTCACCGACAACCGCCTCCTCGCCAAAACGCCCTAAAACTGTTATAATCTATAATCATGTCAAAATTACCAACTGTCGCTATTATTGGTCAAGCTAACGTCGGCAAGAGCTCGATGTTTAACCGTTTAACGCGCTCTCGCACTGCCATAGTCGCCCGTGAGGCCGGCACCACCCGCGACAATGTTGTTGGTAAGGTCTCATATAAACGCCGCGCCTCATCTCCTAATGAGAATGTGGCAGGCGCAACACCTCCTGCGCTGGAGGCCGTGAAACGTTCGCGAGAAGCGGACGTTTCAGCCGAACGCTCGCAGCAAATCTCCAGTGGAGATTTGAGCGAAAAGAGTACTCCAGCGAAGGAGCGTGGCGCGAGTGCAACCGCTGAATTCTGGCTCATCGACACCGCTGGTCTTAAACTCGCCGAAGACGAATTCGAAGCCACCATCCAAGACCAAATCGCTGATGCCTCCGCCGCAGCCGACGTCATCCTCGTCATGGTCGATTCCACCGTCTACCCATCAGACGCCGACCGCCAACTGGCGAAAAAAGCCTTGAAAAGCGGCAAGCCCGTCCTTCTCGTCGCCAACAAAGCCGACCTGAGAGGTTCGCTTCCCACCGACGAATTCAAACGCCTCGGCATCAAAACCATCATCAAAACCTCTGCCGAGCACAACATCGGTATCTCTGAGCTGCTCGACAACATTGCCGATCTCATTCCGCCAGCCACTCAAACCGAAGCTGACGACATCATTCGCGTCGCCTTGATCGGCCGGCCAAACGTCGGCAAAAGCAACCTGTTCAACACCCTAGCGGGCAAGCAGCAAGCCATCGTCGCCAACGTCG
>ERZ773014.1185-NODE-1185-length-16938-cov-3.512942_pt1 | contig 16938 bp, 11 predicted proteins | sample MGYA00580841_ERZ773014 | MGnify/ENA primary metagenome ERZ773014 (study PRJEB29015, sample SAMEA2737989) | human oral metagenome | biome: human oral; feature: human-associated habitat; material: dental | place: China | collected 2067 ...
ACTAGACCTTCCGTGGGTACGTGAGCAGTGGGGATTGCAGTCAATTTGACTCCTTGAAACTGGAAAATAACTGCCTAGGCACCCAGGCGGGCGGCGCCATGGTTTACCCCTTAAAACTTAAGTTTCAAGGGCTCGCCGCTCCCCGGTGGTGACCCACCCACGCCAGTTACAGCGATAACAACCCCAGTCTACTGTAGAGTTGGGGTTGTTTTAAGTTAGTGCGCGCACACTATTGGGACCTACCAGATCCAGCTGCAGGATGCGCCAACTGCAGTATTTAGCTGCGTACTAGTTTGCCCAGCTCAGCTACAAGCTGAGGAGTTTCGGCGGCCTTAATACGCTCAGTTAGGCTCTCGTGAGTGTCACCGGGTTTAACCGGCACCTGCACCTGGGCGATGATCTTGCCGGTGTCCACGCCCGCATCCACCCAGAACAAGGTGGCTCCCGAAACCGTGGCGCCGTCAGCCAAAGCGTCGCGTACTGCATGGGCGCCAGGGTACTTGGGTAGCAAAGCCGGGTGGGTGTTAATGGTTTTGCCTCCAAATTCAGCTAGGAAGCTCTCCCCCACCAGCTTCATAAAGCCCGCGCAAACCACCAGGTCGGGCTGGTATTTGGCGACGGCGTCGGTGAGGGCCTGGTCCCAACTGGCGCGGCTGGGGTAGTCCTTTAGCGGCACCACAAAGCTAGGCACCTGGTACTGGGCGGCGTAATCGAGTGCTTTACAGGTTTTGTCGGCGCCCACTGCTACCACCTTGGCCCCATAGGTGGGGTCTTGGCAGGCTTTTAGGATAGCCAGCAGGTTTGAGCCTGAGCCGGAAGCCAGCACCACCAGGCGCTTGGGTTCATTGCCGCTGCGGGCAGCAGCTTTAGATGCGCTCATGGAAACTACCTCAATCTTGTGTTTGGTTTGACTTGCACCTAGCCGCACACGCGGATGGGGCAACACCAGCCCCAGTAGGGTTGCGGCAAATAGTTGGGCAGCTAACGCACCCACCACCGCCAGGGTTCTGGGGCCAGCTACGCTCATGCGCCCCGGTCCCACAGAGCCACTAGCGGCCAGGCAAAGCAGCAAAATCACCAGTGAACTAGTAATAATCGCGGTTGCCCCCAGCGCCAGAGTGGCACGCAGGCTAATTAGCTTACTGTTGGCAGCCACTTTGCGCCCTATAGCCAGCCAGGTCACCAGGGTCAGCCCCAGTATTAGAACCACGATAATGATCCAGGCTGAGCCAAAAGCAGTTTTAGGTAGCGCCCCCAGCATTGGCAGGGCCGGCACGCTACCGGCGCGCACCACCCCCGGGCTAAACAAGCTGCCTTGGCCCAGGGCAAAACCGGGGCCCGCCAGCCAGCTAAGCGCCCAGATGGCGGCGGTAGGCAACCATAGGATCTGCAAGGTAAGTAGCGAAACAGTGGCCACAGTACCGGCCCCCACCAGAGAGTCATGCAGGGTGGAGATACGTGAAAAACCGGTCACTAGCGCCAACGCTAAAACCACTAGCGCCGCCGTCGCTAAAGTCAGCAGCTCAAAGCCAGCCAGGCGCAACCCCAACCCCAGCCACAGGGGCCGCCTAGCCCAGGCCTTACCTAAACGGGTGTCGTCTAAATGGCCGGCGCGTCCCAGTTCAACTGCGGCCACAACCGCCGCCAAAAGCGCACTAAAAAGCACCGCCGGGAAAAAACTGCTTGATGAGGGGGCGGTAAATGAACCCACAAAAGCTGCCCCCGCACTAGTGCAGGCAGTTACCACAATGGCTGAAACGTTAAACAGCTGGGCGCGCCTAATAAAGCTACGCGCCAGCCAGAGGTTGTAAACAGTCAGCCCCAGCAGCGGCAAAGATAGGGTGCCATCAATTTCGGAATGGCGCGCGCCCCCTAGCCCCAGCAGCCACAAATTAGTGCCTGAAGCCAGGGAGGACACAGTTGAATACTGCACTGAGGGAGTGACAATCAAAGCCACCAATAAGGTGGGGATAACGACACTCAGCCACCCCAAGGCAACCCATTCGACGCCGGCGCGTACGGCTCCAGGCCAGTCGCTAGGGACAGTCAGTTCGGTTCTAGTTGGGGTGGCTGAAGTGCTCATCAGTTAGCGTGGAGCTCCTGGTAGGCCGCACGTGCTAGCTCGGCGGTTTCGGTTGGGGTACGACCTACCTTAACCCCCACAGCCTCTAGCGCTACCTTTTTGGCCGCTGCGGTTCCTGAAGAACCCGACACAATCGCACCAGCGTGTCCCATGGTTTTACCCTCAGGGGCGGTAAAGCCGGCCACATAAGCCACCACCGGTTTAGTGACATGCTCACTGATGTAGGCGGCAGCGCGCTCTTCAGCGTCACCACCAATTTCACCGATCATCACGATCACTTCAGTGTCAGGATCGGCCTCAAAACCAGCCAGGGCGTCAATGTGGGTGGTGCCCACCACCGGGTCTCCACCAATCCCAATGCAGGTGGTAAAGCCCAGGTCGCGCAGCTCATACATGAGCTGGTAGGTGAGCGTACCGGATTTAGAAACCAAACCCACCGGGCCGGCGTCGGTAATGTCAGGCGGGGTGATACCCACATTGGATTTAGCCGGGCTGATAATTCCCGGGCAGTTGGGGCCAATGATCTGGGTGCCGTGGGCGGCGGCGTAAGCCCTAAACATGGTGGCGTCAGCTACCGGCACACCCTCAGTGATAACCACAACCAGGCGCATACCGGCGTCGACCGCCTCAATCACGGCGCTCTTAGTGAAAGCCGGGGGCACAAACACTACGGAAACCTCGGCGCCAGTGGCGGCCTTACCCTCAGCTACAGTGCCGTAAACCGGAACCGATACCGTGCCGGCCTTAACTTCGCCGCTACCCGGGCCAATGGGGCTAACTTCAAAGTCAACGCTGGTGCCAGCCTTGCGGGGGTTAACCCCACCCACAACTTTGGTGCCCGCGCTTAGCATACGGCGGGTGTGCTTTTGACCTTCGGAACCGGTCATGCCCTGCACCAGGACACGATCTGAATGCGAAAGAAAGATGCTCATTAGTTCTCCCCTAGTTCCTGGGCGATGGCGGTAACGCGGTCGGCGGCGCCATCCATAGTTTCGGCAATGGTTACCTGCGGCAAGTTAGCTTCAGCCAAGATAGCGCGCCCGGCCTCAGCTTGGTTGCCATCTAGACGCACCACGATCGGCTTAGTGAAAGACTCCCCTAGCGAGGACACTGCCGCAACAATGCCTTCAGCCACTGACACGCAAGAAGTGATGCCGCCAAAAACATTCACCAAAATGGCGCGTACCTGTGGGTCAGATGCAACTACCTCCAGGCCGGTGGCCATCACCTGGGCGCTAGAGCCGCCCCCTAGATCTAGGAAGTTAGCCGGGCGCATACCGCCGTGGCGTTCACCGGCGCCAGCCACCACATCCAGGGTGGACATAACCAGGCCGGCACCGTTACCCAGCACGCCCACCTCACCGGTTAGACGCACATAGTTAAGGCCCGCTGCCTTAGCGCGAGTCTCTAGTGGGTCGGCATCTACCGTGTCTACAAACTGCTCGTGGTCACGGTGGCGCATACGGGCGTTGTCATCCAAGCTGACCTTGCCGTCCAGGGCTAGCACAGTGCCCTGCGGGGTTAGCACCAGCGGGTTTACCTCCACCAAGGTGGCGTCCTCACCAGTGAAAACCTCCCACAGCTTAAGGATTACCCCGGCGACGTCGTCGGCCACCTTACCGGGCTCAAAGCCAGCCGCAGCCACAATCTCAGCGGCCTTAGCGGCGTCGATCCCCACTAGCGGATCTACTGCCACCTTAGCTAAAGCCTCAGGGCGTTCCTTAGCTAAAGTCTCAATATCCATGCCGCCTTCACGCGAGCACATCGCCAGGTAAGCCCGCTGGGCGCGGTCTAACAGCACTGAGAAGTAGAACTCCTGCTCAATGTCGGCACCATCGCTAATGAGAACCTTGCGCACGGTGTGGCCCTTAATGTCCATGCCAAGGATTTCCTGGGCGCGTTCAAAGGCCTCCTGCGCACTGCGGGCCAGCTTAACGCCCCCGGCCTTGCCACGCCCACCAGTTTTAACCTGGGCTTTAACAACCACCAGCTGGGAGCCGTTAGCAAATAGTTCCTGGGCAATTTCGCGCGCCTGCTGCGCAGTGCTAGCTACCTCGCCACCAAGAACTGGCACCCCATGTGCTTTAAACAGTTGCCGTGCCTGGTATTCGTAAAGATCCACCGGCGTATCCTTTCAAGGGTTGACGGCATTTATTTCTATTAGGTTAACTCGCCTGTTCACGCAGTGGGGACTAAAGGGCCAAATTGGTCTTGATTTGCGCGCATACATGGCGTAAGCCACTCTTTATGTAGGACAATACTACTGGAGTTTTTTTACCCGGAAGGAGATGCAAGGTGGCTACAGAAAACACCCCGGTGCGTATTGGGGTGCTTACCTCCGGAGGTGATGCGCAAGGTATGAACGCTGCAGTGCGTGCAGTGGTACGTACCGCGCTACGTCTAGGAGCACAGCCCTACGCAGTCATGGAAGGCTGGGCCGGTGCGGTTGCTGGTGGAGAAGGGATTCGCCCGCTTAACTGGGACAGCGTGGGTTCTATCTTGCATCGCGGCGGTACCATCATCGGCACCGCCCGTTCCAAGGAGTTTCGCACCCGCGAAGGTATGCTCTCAGCGGCAGCTAACCTACTAGAGCATGGTATTGACCGCCTAGTGGTGATTGGTGGTGACGGTTCACTAACGGGTACCAACGAGTTCCGCAAAGCCTGGCCCTCACTGCTAGCTGAGCTTGTGGAAACTGGGCGTATCACCCCTGAAGTGGCCGCAGCCCACGCGCAGCTAATGATTGCTGGCCTGGTTGGTTCGATTGACAATGACCTGGTAGGCACTGACATGACTATCGGTGCAGACTCGGCTTTGCACCGCATTATGGAGGCTATTGACTCGCTATCGTCGACGGCGGCCTCCCACCAGCGCACCTTCGTAATTGAGGTTATGGGTCGTCACTGCGGCTACCTGGCGCTAATGAGTGCAGTAGCTGGCGGCTGCGACTATGTGTTTGTACCCGAGCTACCCCCGGCTGATGGCTGGGAAGAAGACATGTGCAACAAACTGCAGGCCGGGCGCGCCGCTGGACGACGTGACTCCCTGGTGATTGTGGCTGAAGGCGCCCAAGACCGTGAAGGCAACCGCATTACTGCCTCCGATGTCTGTGATGTGCTAGAAGAGCGCCTAGGCGAGGATGCCCGCGTAACTATTCTGGGTCACGTTCAACGCGGTGGCCGCCCCAGCGCCTATGACCGCTGGATGTCCACCCTACTGGGTTACGCCGCAGCTCAGGAAGTTTTGCGAGCCACTCCTGAAAGTGAGCCGCACATTATTGGGGTGCGCCACAACCGTATCGCGCACCTGCCGCTAATGGAGTCGGTGGAAAACACCCGGGCTGTGGCCACCTACATTAAGGACGGCGACTATGAGGCGGCTGTAGAGGCCCGTGGCGCTTCCTTCGCGCAGATGCTGCAAATCTTTGAAAACATGTCCACCCCGCCGCTGCAGAGCTCTCACAACGAGGCCTCCCCGGTGAAGAACAAGCGCGTAGCTATTTTGCACGCTGGTGGCCTGGCTCCCGGCATGAACACTGCCGCCCGCGCTGCAGTGCGTTTGGGTATTGACCACGGGCTGACCATGCTGGGTATTGAAGGTGGTTTCCCGGGTCTGCTTGACGGCGCCGTAAAGGAGCTGTCTTGGGCCGACGTCGAAGGCTGGGTAGGTGAAGGCGGTGCAGCCCTGGGTACTCACCGCGACTACCCCACTATTGAGCAGCTTTACAGCATCGGGCGAGCCCTGGAATCCAACCACATTGATGGTCTGATCGTGATTGGTGGCTTCAACGCCTACCTGGGTGCACACACCCTAATCAAGGAACGAGACCGCTACCCCGCCTTCAACATTCCGATTGTGTGTGTGCCCGCCTCAATCGACAACAACCTGCCCGGCAGCGAGCTGAGCATCGGTGCAGACACCGCCGTGAACTCCACGGTTTCCACCCTGGACGCCATTAAGCTGTCCGCTTCGGCTTCTAAGCGCTGCTTCGTGGCTGAGGTTATGGGTCGGCGCTGCGGTTACCTAACCCTGATGAGCGGCTTGGCTGCCGGCGCTGAAAAGGTGTACCTGCCTGAGCATGACGCCAACCTTAATGAGATCGCCTCCGCCACCAGCGACATGGTTAACTCTTTCCGTGACGGACGGCGCCTCTACCTGGTGCTGCGTAACGAGGCCGCCTGCGGCCTGTACTCCACCAAGCTACTGGCAGACATTTTCGCCCAGGAATCCCACGGCCTATATGACGTGCGTGAATCGGTGATTGGCCACGTCCAGCAGGGTGGTAACCCCACCGCTTTTGACCGCCTGATGGCTACCCGCCTAGTCACCAACGCCATGCAGGTACTGGTTGATGAACTAGTTGCCGGCACCGCCCGGGGCCACTATGTGGGTCTGGTTAACGGCGAGTTCCGCGACAGCCCACTGGCCCACATGAACGACGAGCTTGACCTAGCTAACCGCCGCCCACGCGACCAGTGGTGGCTACGCCTTGAGCACGTAATTCCGGTGGTCAGCCAAGATGAGGTAGCTATCGACAAATCCAAGCTGCCGCCTTTGTGAGCAACCAGGCAGGTAGCTGGCGGGCGGCTTAGCCGCCCACAGATAGCGGGTTGAACCCCAAATGGGTGGGGGGCACGTAAATTTCTTTACGTGCCCCTATTGTTAGCTCTAGGTCTTGACCAGCTGCGGGTAGCGCCCATTCTCTGGGCGCCACCAGGGCGCCAAGGGCGGTAAATGTGCGCGCCGGCGCGCCTTGACCAGCTAGAGCTTAACCACTGGCGCGTAGCGCAACATCAGACGTTTAACTACCCCGTCGCTAAACTCCACCTTGGCTACCGTGGATTTACCGCTACCCTCCAGGGCGATCACCGTGCCCACACCGTAGGCGTCGTGGCGTACCTTGTCGCCGAGCTTAATACCCGACTCCTCTGCCTCCGGCTCAGCCTTAACACCTAGCTTCTGGCTGCGGCGGGCCTTAGCGCGGTCTTTGGCGCGGTCTTTGGCGCTCTCAACGCGCCCCAGCTTCCCGCTAGAGCGCCGCCCGCTGCCAATTGGCGCAGAAAAATCATCGTCTTCATCCACTCGGCGCCCGCCGTCATAGCCGCTGCCACCGCCATAGCCACCGCCATAACTAGATCCACTGCCGCCTTGGTAGCCGCCACCATCGCCCCGGCCCCCTCGGTAGCTACCGCCACCGCCATAGCCGCCGCCATAGCCGCTGCCGCCTTCTCGGTAGCCACCGCCGTAGCCGCCGCTGAAACCACCGTAGCCGGCACGCAAACTATCCATTGAGGACGCCTCCCGCTCCCAGCGCATAAGCTGCGGCGGAATATCGTCAAGGAAACGCGAAGCCACCATCACATTGGAAGCCCCCCAGGCGCTACGCACCGCCGCCCGAGTCAGGTACAGGCGCTCACGGGCGCGCGTTAGTGCCACATACGCTAGGCGCCGCTCCTCAGCCAGTTCACTCTCGTCAGCTAAAGACCGCGAGTGCGGGAAGGTACCATCTTCAAAGCCGGTGACGAACACTACCGGGAATTCAAGGCCTTTGGCGGTGTGCACGGTCATGAGGGTGACTTGCCCCTGTCCGCCGTCGTCGTCGGGGATTTGGTCTGAATCTGCCACCAGCGATACGCGTTCTAGGAACTCAGCCAGGGTGCCGGTGGGGTTTTCCTGCTGGAAGTCTTCGGCTACCGCGTGCAGTTCAGCTAGGTTTTCTACGCGGCTGGCGTCTTGGGGGTCGTCGCTGGCGCGCAACTCCGCCAGGTAACCGCTGGTATCTAGGGCTGAGTCGAGTAGCTCAGCCACCCCGGCGCCTTCACGCAGCTGGGTGCGTAAACCTTCCAAAATGTCGTCAAAGCGGCGCACCTGGGTGCGGGTGCGGGTGGCTAGCCCCGCAACTGGCGGGGCGAGTGTGATTTGACCATCAGGGGTTTGCGGGCGCGCCCTGCCGGCGGCGTCGCTAATGGCTTGGCCGAAAGAAATACCGTACTTTTCGGCGTGAGCGGCCAGGGTGGCTTCAGCTTTTTGGCCAAGTCCACGTTTGGGCACGTTGAAAATGCGGCGCAGCGAGACGGTGTCGTCTGGGTTATCGACGGCACGCAGGTAGGCTAGTGCGTCTTTGATTTCTTTGCGCTCATAGAAACGGGTGCCGCCCACTACCTTATAGGGCACCCCGGCGCGCATGAAGGCTTCTTCTAGGGCGCGTGACTGGGCGTTGGTGCGGTAGAACACCGCCACTTGGCCGGGGCGCACCCCGTTTTCTTCACCTAGGCGCTCGATTTCTTGGCTGACCCAGCGGGCTTCGTCGTATTCGGAGTCGGCCACGTAACCCACGATTTTTTCGCCGTCACCTAGCGCAGTCCACAGGTTTTTGGCGCGCCGTCCATCATTTTGGCTGATCACGGCGTTGGCGGCGCTCAAAATGTTTTGGGTGCTGCGGTAGTTTTGTTCCAGCAAAATCGTGTGGGAGTTGGGGAAGTCTTTTTCGAACTCTTCGATGTTGCGGATGGTGGCGCCTCGGAAGGCGTAGATGGACTGGTCTGAGTCACCTACTACGGTTAGTTCTCCGCTGGGGCCTTGACCCCCAACCCCAACAAGTTCACGCACCAGCACGTATTGGGCGTGGTTGGTGTCTTGGTATTCGTCTACCAGTACGTGCCTGAAGCGGCGTCGATACAGCTGGGCTATGGCGGGTTTGGCGCGTAGCAGCTGCACGGTGCGCATGATGATGTCGTCAAAGTCGAGGGCGTTGGCGGCTTTTAGGCGCTGGTTGTAGGCGCGGTATACCTCAGCTAGGTGGCGCTCGAAGGGGTTGGAGGTGTTGGCGGTTTCGGCGAATTGTAGCGGGGTGATCAGCTCGTTTTTTAGATCACTGATGCGGTTGGCGAAGGCTTTGGGGGTGAAGCGTTTGGGGTCGATGCCTAGTTCGCGCACGATCAGGGTGATTAGGCGCTGGGAGTCGGTGGCGTCATAAATGGAGAAGCTTGAGCTTAGCCCGGCAGCTTCGTGTTCGCGGCGCAAGATGCGTACGCAGGCCGAGTGGAAAGTGAGCACCCACATGTATTTGCCGGCCCCTCCCACCAGGGTTTCTAGGCGTTCACGCATTTCGGCGGCGGCTTTGTTGGTGAAGGTAATGGCTAGGATTTCGCTGCCTCGGGCCCGGCCGGTGGCTAGCAGGTAGGCGATGCGGTGGGTGAGCACGCGGGTTTTGCCTGAGCCGGCGCCGGCTACGATCAGTAGCGGCCCGCCTTGGTAGATGACGGCTTCATATTGGGCTGGGTTTAAGCCCTGTAAAAGCTGTTCGGCTGCGGGGTTTGCGTCATTGTTCACGACGGCGCCCGCGTGGGTTGCGTTTGCTGCGCCGCTCACCTGGCTACCTGCCTGGCTAGGGTCAGCCGCGTCAGGGCCAGCTGTACCAGCCGCCGCGCCAGCGTAGTCGCTGGTGAAGCCCGCGCCGCCGGGGATAGCGGTGGGCCAGTGTTCATAGTCTTGGGCCGCCCAGGCAGCCAGGGCGGCTTGATCTTGGCTGTCCAGTTCGGGCATGTCGTAGCCCTCTTCGTAGTCAGCAGGGGGCTCTACCAGCTGCCAAGCTTCCTCATCGGCGTCGCTAAGAGACGGTAGCACAGCAGCAGGGTTTAGTCGCATGGGGTCGCCAAAAAGATCCACAGGCCCAGTCTAGCCATCCACGCCCCGCGCCGTCGTCGACCCTAAAGCCGCCACAAAACGCTACTTAACCGCCTGCAGGTAACGCTGGCGGCCAGTTAGATCCCGGTGGCACCCGCTCTGGCTAAAACCAGCCGCCTTAGCCGCCTTGACCAGGGCCTGCACTTGGCTTGGGTCATGCTCCATAACCAGCACTCCCCCCACCCGCAGCAAGCTAAATGCCCGTTTAATCAGTTTTAGGGGTAGCTCCAAGCCATCGACTCCCCCACCAAAAAGCGCCAGGGGCGGGTCATAGTTGGCAGTTTCGCTATCTTCAATAAGCCCTGCGGGCACATACGGCGGGTTAGTTACCACCACATCCACCTGGCCCTCAATTTCAGCTAACTCACTTAAGGGGCCGGTGGCGTCTGCTTCAATTACGCTTACGTTAACCTGGTTTTTTTGCGCATTAACGCGGGCTAAAGCGGCTGCCTGGGAATCTAGCTCAACCGCCCACACCCGGCATCCGGGCACCTCGCTGGCCAGTGCGCAGGCAATCGCTCCCGAACCAGTACACAGGTCAACCACCAGCGGCGCAGCCAGGGCGCTGGCGGCCTCGATCGCGGCCCCGGCCACCACCTCAGTTTCTGGGCGCACAATAAACACCCCCGGCTGGCTTAATAGCTCCAGGTGGCGAAAATACATGCGGCCCGTGATTAGCTGTAGCGGTTCACGCCTAGCGCGCCGGGTGATCACCTGCTCATAGCGGTCAAAAAAGTCCTGCGGCGCCTGGCTAAGCAGGTAGAGTTTTTCGCCCAGCACAAACTCCGCCAGTTGGCGCGCGTCACTGTGGGCACTAGCCACCCCGCTTTCAGCTAGGCGCGCAGCGGCCTGGGAGATAGCCTGCATAACTTGGGCCCGCCCCGGCCCAGCCAGCGAAGTTACTGGCGTTTTCTCACTCTGCCCAGCTGGCGCCCGCATTGCTGGCTCTAAGGCGCCAGAGTCTGCTGCCAGCGGCTGATCCGCCAGCGGCGCAACCATTTCAGTTACCTACAGCAGCTAGACGCGCGGCCTCATCCATAACAATCGCAGAGTCAATTACCGGGCCCAAATCACCGTCAAGCACATTAGACAGGTTATAGGCCTTGTAACCGGTGCGGTGGTCAGCGATACGGTTTTCGGGGAAATTGTAGGTGCGGATGCGCTCAGAGCGGTCCACAGTACGCACCTGACTTAGGCGCGCCGCATTAGCTTCAGCCTCAGCCTGGGCGGCCTGCTCAGCTAGCAGGCGGGCCCGCAGCACGCGCATAGCCGCTTCCTTATTTTGCAGCTGGGACTTTTCGTTCTGCATAGACACCACAATGCCAGTAGGTAGGTGAGTGATGCGCACAGCCGAGTCAGTGGTGTTAACGCTTTGACCGCCCGGACCTGAAGAACGGAACACGTCAATACGCAGGTCGTTGGAGTCAATTTCAATCTCGCCAGGGTCATCAACTTCAGGCATCACAAACACACCGGCAGCTGAAGTGTGTACACGGCCCTGAGATTCAGTCACCGGCACGCGCTGTACACGGTGCACGCCACCCTCATATTTCAGGTGCGCCCACACCCCGTCTTCAGGGGCCACCGTGCCTTTAGCTTTGACAGCCACCTGAATATCTTTATAGCCCCCCAGGTCAGAGTCGGTGAAGCTTAAAACCTCGGTGCTCCAACCCATACGCTCAGCATAACGGGTGTACATACGCACCAGGTCACCGGCAAACAGGGCGGATTCTTCCCCACCCTCACCGGCTTTAACCTCAATGATTACGTCACGGGCGTCGTCGGGGTCACGCGGAATCAAAAGCTTACGCAACTTATCTGCAGCCTGCGCCTCAGCAGCCTCTAAAGCCGGAATTTCTGCGGCAAAGTCGGCGTCGGCTTCAGCTAGCTCACGGGTGTCAGCCAGATCCTGTCGTAGCGAATCCCAATCCCTATAGGCAGCTACTGTCTGTCCAAGCTCTGCATAGCGGCGCCCTAGCTTACGTAGAGCCACAGGATCAGTGGCCGCACTAGCCATTTTCGCTTCAATATCAGTGTATTCATCAACAAGTGCGCGGGCGGCAGAGAAATCCTCAGCATGGGTATCAGACATACTTAAAGCCTACCAGGGTCCTAAGGACACAAAAATGCCCCGAACCTCTCGGCCCGGGGCACCATTTAGGGCAGTAAAACCCAGATCACTTCTTGCGCTTGCCGTAACGAGCCTCGAAGCGAGCCACACGACCACCGGTGTCCAGAATCTTCTGCTTGCCGGTGTAGAAGGGGTGGCAGTTAGAGCACACGTCTACGCGGATCTCACCGGAGGTAACGGTAGAGCGGGTCTCAAAGGTGTTACCACAGGTGCAAGTCACCGTGGTGGGCACGTATTCGGGGTGAATACCCTGCTTCATTTAGGAATCTCCTTATAGCTTCAGAGGTTGCCGGGTCCTAAAACCGTTTTTTAGGTGAACCGGTCAACGTGGCGATTATGCCAGCCAATTACCTCGCATACAAGCAATGGGAACCTCACGCTCAGCGAGATTCCCACCACTTGTTTTATTCAGCTTTGCCGCAGTTGGCGCTGGTGCCACCTAGGCTTTGGCGTTAACTTCCTGCTCAGCAGCGCTTACTGCCGGTGTTTGACGTGAAACAGCCATCAGGAACTCAGCGTTGGAAGCAGTGTCTTTGAGCTTGTTAAGTACCAGTTCCAGGGCGGCCTGCTGGTCAAGACCAGCAAATAGGCGACGCAGTTTCCACATGATCTTTAGCTGTGCCGGGTCAATTAGTAGCTCTTCGCGGCGAGTACCCGAGGCGGCCACATCCACCGCCGGGAAGATGCGGCGCTCAGCCAGCTGACGCGACAGGCGCAGCTCCATGTTACCGGTGCCCTTGAACTCTTCGAAGATCACCTCGTCCATCTTGGAACCGGTCTCTACCAGCGCGGTTGCCAAAATGGTTAGTGAACCACCGTTTTCTACGTTACGGGCGGCACCGAAGAACTTCTTGGGCGGGTATAGCGCGGCAGCGTCCACACCACCGGAGAGGATACGGCCAGAGACCGGGGCAGCCAGGTTGTAGGCGCGGCCCAGGCGAGTGATGGAGTCAAGCAGCACCACCACGTCCTGGCCTAGCTCTACCAGGCGTTTGGCGCGCTCAATGGCCAGTTCAGCAACCACGGTGTGGTCGGAGGCGGGGCGGTCAAAGGTGGAGGCAATAACCTCACCCTTAACCGTGCGCTGCATGTCGGTAACTTCTTCAGGACGCTCATCAACCAGCACCACCATTAGGTGCACTTCGGGGTTGTTAACCGCGATAGCGTTGGCGATTTGCTGTAGCACAATGGTCTTACCGGCCTTGGGCGGCGAAACGATCAGACCACGCTGGCCCTTACCAATGGGGGCTACCAGGTCAATTACGCGCGGAGTTAGAGCCTTGGGAGTGGTTTCTAGGCGCAGGTGCTCTTGCGGGTAAAGCGGGGTGAGCTTAGCAAAGTCGGGGCGACGCTTAGCCGCTTCCACATCCATACCGTTAACGGTTTCTACCGAGTGGATGGGGTTGTATTTGGGGCGGATCTGGCGTTGCTGTTGCTGTTTGCGGCCCTGGTAGCGGGTGTAGGGCTCAGGTGAGCCTTCACGTACCCAACCGGTTACCGCGTCACCGGGGCGCAATCCGTTGGCTTTAACCTGGGCGCTGGAGACGTAGATGTCATTGGGGCCCGGTAGATAGCCGGAAGTACGCAGGTAGGAGTGGTTAGGGCCAACTTCAAGGATGCCGGCCACGGGCACTAGTACTTCTTCTTCGCGTTCGCGCGGCTCGTTGTTTACGTTGTCGCGGTTGCGTTTTCTATCACGGGGACGACGGCGCTCGGCGGGCTCTTCGGCGCTGGACTCAGCTCTGCGCTCAGTGGGCTCAACTGCGTTAGTGCCGGTCTGCTCGGCTAGTTCACGCATCAGCGCAGCCTTGGCGTTAATGTGTTCTTCAATACCACCGCGTTTGCCCGGGTCTTCCTCGATTGCCTGGGCGGTGGCTAGGCGACGACGCGGACGACGGGTACGCATTTCTTCACGCTCACCCTTGTCGCCTCTCTCGGTGCGGCGCGGACGCTCAATTTCTCGCGCAGCAGCGCGGGCAGTAGCACGTGCGTTCATTTCAGCTTCGCTGCGCGGGGCCGGTAGCTCTAGGCCTAGGTCCAGGCTGCCCAGGTCAGTGCGGGGGGCGGAGGCAGGGGCGGAAGCACGACGGCGCCCCAAACGGCGGACACCTTCAGCTTGAGGCTGTTCTAGCTCATTTGCCTCAGCTTCGCGGCGAGCCGCTAGACGCGGATTAATACTTAGTTCGGGAATTTCGCTTGGACGCACGGTAGCGGCCGGGTTTAGTGCAGTGGCGGTACTAGTGTTAGCAGCAGCGTTGCTCTTAGCAGCTAGGCGGGCTGCCCGAATTGCTGAAGTTAGCTCAACCTTGCGCATCCGCGAGGTACCAACAAGTCCCATGGAGGCGGCTAGCTCTTGCAGGTCAGCCAGACGCATGGTTGACAATGGTCGGGATGTGCCAGGTTTGGCGTTGGGGGTCTCGGTCACGAGGATCCTTCTATGGTTTTTACCACCTATTAGCGCAGGTGGTAATGAGGATAATTCGAGTGCCGGATAAACACGGACTTGTATTAAGCATCCAGTTGCGAAGACCTCGCATAAAAACTTGGGTGCTGAGCTTGAACTGCATCCAGTCCTTGCTCGTGCATCACTGTACCAGATAGATGCTAAAAACACCTATCTTCTACCATATTTGTGCCACAAATTCGACGCTTTCCAGCATTAAAGTAAACACTCTACTGCCCTTATGATACAGCTAAGGGCCGACGATTATTAAACCGTCAGCCCTTAAAGCTAAATTCAGCTGCTCAGCTGATCTAGTCAGCGCCGTCTTTAGGACGCAAACAGATCTAGTACAGTTACAGCGGCAGTGGCACTGCCCCCTGGGTGTCAACGCCGGGGCTAAGCACGCTCCAACCATGGCGGCGCAAAGTGTTGCGGGTGTGGCTGGGGAGCTTATCTAGCACCAGCACAGTTGGCCCAGCTCCACTAATAACCGCAGGCAGGCCCTCTTCACGCAGGGCGCGCATTACCGCCGTCGAGTCTTCAAGCACCTCAGCGCGGTAATCCTGGTGCAGCCTATCCTGAGTGGCACTCATTAGCAGCTGCCTCTGCCCAGTTAGACCCAGCATCAGCAAAGCTGCTCGTGAGATGTTAAAGATAGCGTCTTCACGCGAGACCACCTCAGGTAGCACCTCACGGGCTTTAGCGGTGGCCAAGCGGATACTTTCCGGGGGCACCAGTAAAGTCACCGGTAGGGAGGCGTCGAGGCGGATCTGGGCGCTGTGGGCTTTGCCCGCTTCCATCCAGGAAACCGTGGCGCCACCGTAAATAGCTGGAGCCACATTGTCGGGGTGCCCCTCCATTTCAGTGGCCAGCTGCAAGATGACCTCATCGTTAAGCGCTTCAGGCTCGTCGATAAGGCCACGTGCCAGCATCAGCCCGGCCACCGCCGCACTGGCTGAAGAACCCATACCTGAGCCGTGGGGCACCCGGTTGCGACAACGCATATCAAAATTGGCTTGCGAGGCCCCAACCGCTTCTAAACCAAAACGCAGGGCACGCACCACCAGGTTATTGTCGTCGGTGGGGACTTTACCGGCCCCTACCCCTTCAACATCCACATGGGTGGCGTAGGTTACTGGGCGTACATCAACCTCATCATAAAAACGCACCGCCAGCCCCAGGCTGTCGAAGCCTGGGCCTAGGTTGGCACTGGTGGCGGGAACGCGAACTGAGGCGTATTCGGCGCTGATGCGCACGCTCATAGACCCAACAGCTCCACAGCAGCCTCCACGGTGGGGGCAATAGATTCGGTAGTGATTTCCTGGCGGCTAAGCGCAGTGGCGGTGTCTTTGAGACCATTACCGGTCACGGTGCACACAATCTTCCAGCCCTTTTGTACCAGGCCCGCCTCGCCGGCCTTGATCAGGCCCGCTACAGAAGCGGCTGAGGCCGGCTCTACGAACACGCCGGCTTCAGCGGCCAGTAGCGCCTGGGCATCAAGGATTTCACTGTCGGAAACGGCGGAAATAAAGCCGTCTGAATCGTCGCGTGCAGCCACGGCATAGTCCCAGCTGGCCGGGTTACCGATACGGATGGCAGTAGCTACAGTTTCGGGGTTGGCTACCGGGCCGCCGTGCACGAAAGGTGCAGCGCCTTCAGCCTGGATACCCCACATGCGCGGCACGCGGGTAGCTACCGGCGCAAAGTCACGCGGGTCAGCAGCGGCGGCGTCGAAGTCGGCGCTCATTGTGGCCGCAGTAGTGCGCCCAGCGTACTCGTTGTAACCCATCCAGTAAGCGGAGATGTTACCGGCGTTGCCAACCGGGAGCATGTGTACGTCGGGGGCGTCACCCAGGGTGTCTACCACCTCAAAAGCGGCGGTTTTCTGCCCCTGCAGACGGTAGGGGTTAACTGAGTTAACCAGCGCCACCGGGTAGGAGCGGCTCAGCTCGCGGGCAATGTTTAGGCCGTCGTCGAAGTTACCGTCAATCTGTACCAGGCGGGCGCCGTGCACAATGGCCTGAGCTAGCTTGCCGGCAGCGATCTTGCCCTTGGGCAGCACCACTACGCAGTTAACGCCGGCGGCCACCGCGTAGGCGGCAGCGGAAGCCGAGGTGTTACCGGTGGAGGCGCAGATAACCGTGTTGGCTCCCGACTCGGCCACCTTGCTCATGGCCATGGTCATGCCACGGTCCTTGAAAGAGCCGGTGGGGTTCATGCCTTCAACCTTCACCCACACCTGGGCGTCAAGTTTCTTAGAAAGCGTGGGCACAGGCACCAGCGGCGTGCCACCTTCGCCTAGGGTGACGATCGGGGTTGACTGCGAAACGGGCAGTCGGTCGCGGTATTCGTTAAGCAGGCCTTGCCAGATGTGGGCCATGTTTTCTCCTCGCTGGTTCCTTAAATCTAAGTCTGTTTTTAGCTGTTTGCGGCGGCTGGGCGGTTTTTAGCCGGCTAGCGCTGTGGCCGGGGCGCCTAGCGCTGTGGCTCCTTTTAGCGGCAGCCACTGGCACCTTTAGCGGCGGGCCACTAGCTCCTTTAGCGGCAGGCCACTAGGGCGCGGGCGGCAGCCACCACGTCACCCATAACTGCGCT
>ERZ773014.1187-NODE-1187-length-16921-cov-3.703190_pt1 | contig 16921 bp, 21 predicted proteins | sample MGYA00580841_ERZ773014 | MGnify/ENA primary metagenome ERZ773014 (study PRJEB29015, sample SAMEA2737989) | human oral metagenome | biome: human oral; feature: human-associated habitat; material: dental | place: China | collected 2067 ...
TTTTGAGGGGCGGGGTTAAGCTCGGAGAAAATTGTGACAAAGTGAATTCCTTTTTTCCTGCGTTAGGGATAGTAGCGATTGTTTGAAATCCTTTTTTGAAAAAAAAGATTGAGTGCGGATAGCCCGACCATTTATGGGAACGCCATTTTAAAAAAAAAGATTATTTTTGACTTATGAAATGTTCATTTTTAAATAAATCCATACTTACTTTTGGACTTGTTGCGTCTATTCATTTAACTGCACAGGAAAGTTATATTCAATACAATACTTCTTATATTAAAAGTTTAGGCACAGATGATAAAATTGATAGTAATCTTTCTTTGGATACTTTCAAGGAGCGTTTTCATTTTCTAAATTCTAATACGGCTTTAAGCATTGATTATAATGATACTACTTATCAGTATGTTAAGCGTTATCTTTCTTATCGTTGGTATGGAAAAATTATTGGTTTAAGTGCTTATTATTTTCCTCTATTTGAAAGCAAACTGCAACAATATGGAATGCCTTTGGAACTTAAATATTTGGCTGTGGTTGAGAGTGCGTTAAATCCTCGTGCTGGTAGTGGAGCAGGAGCGAAAGGGCTTTGGCAGTTTATGCCTGTAACGGGTGGATACTATGGGATTAAGGAAAATCCTTATATCAACATTTTTTACGACCCTGTGGGCAATACAGATAGTGCAGTTCGTTATCTTCGGGATTTATATAAGGAATTTAAGGATTGGAATTTAGCAATTTCGGCTTATAATTGCGGTTCGGGCAATGTCCGAAAAGCAATTAAAAAAGCGGGAACTAATAATTATTGGAAAATTCGTCCTTATCTTCCGAAAGAAACACAGGCATATGTTCCAAGTTTTATTGCGGTAAATTACATGTTCAACTTTTATAAGGAACATGGTTTCAAACCGCAGTATTTCAAATACAATTTCTTTGATTTGAAAATGATAAAAGTAAATCAAGATACTTCCTTTACAGAATTGGGAAAAAAATATAATTACAATCTCCTTAGGTTTGCTAATCCGCAATTTTTGACGGATTTAATTCCTGCTGGGAGCATTGTGTATGTAAAATAATGGACCACTTGAAAAGTGATCCGTTATTTTACTCTTCTACATTATGTAACTTAAAATCTTTCTTCTTGAATTTTTCCTCTCCCTCTTCTTTATCTTTATTGAAAAATTCCAAAGTATCAGAAATGATTTTCTCTAAATTTTTTTCCCAAAACCAAAGTGGGATTTTAAAATAAAACTTTCCTCTTTCGTTCTCTTCAATTTCCCGAAGTTCTTTGACTAAGGATTTAGGAACGAAAGTCCAAGGATTAGTATTTATTTTTTTGAGGGTAGCGGTAAGAATAAGTTTATAAGACTTCTCCATTTCTTCGTATTTATCTACATAGACAAATACGCATTCCTCCTCTTGTGGAGTTTTCAATTCTTCTATTTTGGTTTCCCAAGTTTCGGGGTCAATTTCTAAGCCCTCATCTTTTTTTTCTGTTTTGGATTTGGGCAGCCAAAATTCCACTTCTTTTTCTAATTCAGAAACAAAGGCTTTGATGAGTATAGCCCATTCTGTTTCTTTAATGATTTGATATTTCTCTAATTTTTTCATTTTCTGATAATTTAAAAAACACATTTATAGCCCTCTGTATCGTAAATAATACAATCAATATTGACTGCTAATTTCCAATATTCATACTTGTCTGTATGCGGGTCTCCATTTCCTATGTCTGAACCAAAAACAAATACTCCCTCTTTTTTAAAAAGATTGTAATAATTCAAAAATTGTTTTGAATTATTTGTTGCTCCTTGAACATTGCCCCAGCCATAAGAACCTCTTATGACAAAAAGATTAGCATTAGGAAATTTGGATTTAAAATTTTGAATAAGGGATTTTATTCCCTTATCAAAATATCCATCATTTACCCCTATGCTAATAAAGATATTTTTTGCGGTTTCATCTCCGCTAAAATTCTGCACGAACTTATTAAGTTCTGCCACACCTATTCCTACTTTCGCAAGGGGTTTTAATATTTTAGCCTTTTGGCTGTGTTTGGCAATATAAAAACTCTGTGAATCTCCAACGATATAATTCTGTGAAAATAAAGCATTGGAAATCAATAAAAAAATTGTAGATACTATAATTTTTTTCATTGTAATAAATAGGGGGTATTTAACATAATTAAGATTATAGGAGCTGGGTTAAAATTTGATTATTATTGAAAATCAATATTTTAAGCAAATTGCGAAATTCGTAATTGATGATTATGCAGTAAAAAGTCCAAATAGATAAAAATTATTTAATTTTTAAGGTCTTTTTTAAGGGGGTGTTTTTTAAGGATTTGATAAAAAACTACAAGACAAAAAATTTGTTGTCTTGTAGTTTTGTGTGATTATTGAACAGGAGTAAATTGAATAGGCACATTAGTAAGGGTTTTGGTCATTGTTTTCCCTAATTGGGTATGTGCTGTAATAGTCACTTCTCCTGCAAAGAAAACACTTACCCTTTCTCTTTCCCAGCCCTCTCCATCGCCTTTTGCGTTAAAGGTATGATTGATAGGGTGGAAAGCGTTATTGTAAGTTACAACGGCTTGACTTGGGTCAATTAGTTCTGTGAAAGCATAAGATTTAGTAACATCTCCGCTTTCAGTTCTCATCTTAAAACTTACTTTGTATTCAATCTTAGAGATTTTATTCTCTCCTCCTCCTCTAACAGAAAAGTTTTTTAGGAAGTTTTCTGTTTTATAATAATAAGTTTTAGATGATGGTAATCCTCTATTTTGAATTTCTTCTTTTACAAAGATTTTACTATGAATATCTCCCTCAAAGAATAGTGAATCTTCCCACTTTCCGTCTTCACGGCAAGAACTGAAACTTAGCATTGCTATAATAGCCAATGCGAACATAAAAACTGACTTTTTCATCTTATTGAAATTTAATTAATATAATTTTTTAAAATAGACGCTGTGAATGTTTTTGTAAGGGTTTTTCCTAATTGAGTGTGTGCTGTAATGGTTACTTCTCCATCATATGGATTAAGTTCATTAGCAATTTTAGTTGCATATATATTTCCCTCGGTGGCTTCATTTGTACTTCCAAAATATTGATTGATAGCGTGGGGTTTATTACTATAAGTTACAATGGCTTGACTTGGGTCAATTAGTTCTGTAAAAGCATAGGTTCTCTTTCTTGTCTGTCCATTATAATCATACTTAAAACTCACTTTATATTCAATCTTAGAGATTTTATTCTCTCCTCCTCCTTTAAGTGTGAAATTCTTTGTAAAAGAAGCCACAGAATGCTGATAAGTAGTTTCCCACCTTTCGGGAGTAGCCCAACCAGCGGGGATATGCGTTGTTGTTTTTTCAACCTGAATATTTATTCTACTGCTGGGGTCTCCCTCAAAGAATAGTGAATCTTCCCATTTTCCGTCTTCACGACAAGAACTTAAACCGAGCAATGCTATTATAGCAAATGCAAATTTTAAAATTGATTTTTTCATAAAATTTTACTTTTTTAGTTAATATAATATTTTAATCCTCCGAATATCGTTCCATTAGACTTTGAAAATTTACTTTTAAAGTCGTAAAATTGGGTGTAGTCTATGGTTATACTTAAATTTCTTACTACAACAATTTCAGCTTCAATAGTTCCCGAAATTCCATATCTGAATGATTTTAAATCATCAGAAATATTGATATTTTTTTCTCCTTTATTTACTACTTCATATCCTCCAAATGCACCTCCATAAGCATTGATAAGGAAAGGATATAATCCCTCATAGCCATATCCGATTTGTGCATTAAGTCCATATTTTTGATATGGCAGCACTTCGGTATTGGCGTATTTCACTTTATAACTTGCATAGAAGCCCTCTACTTTACCTAAAAATCCTTTATTTCCAATTACTCTATTGTATCCTGCTTTAATCATGCTTCCACTTCCTGTGCTTTTATAACTCGGAATAAATCCATAATTTGCATGGATACCGCTTTGACCGCTTCTTCTTCCCTGTGCATAAATGCTGATAGAAGTAAGTGCTAATACTGCTACTAAAACTTTTTTCATAATATCTTATTTTACTCTAATAAATTCTGCGTTAATAATCATTTCGGGCTTAATTGTTAAATTAATTTCCCTTTCTCCGTTTTCTTCACGGATAATAAAATTCAAAACTTTATTATCGTTAATGGTAAATTTATCAAAAGCATAGACCACTTTGGTCCATGATTTTGTTTTAAAGTTCTTTACTCCATTATCCCAAACGGGGATAAAAAGTTTTTCATCTAATTCCAAATTTTCATTTCTTCTTTTAACAGAATTTGTGTTAAAAAAAGTTCCCTCAATATCGTAATCAATATTGGATTTATTCTTCACTTCAAAAAGGAAATAGATATGTTTTTTACTTACATATACTCCTTTAATAAAAGCCAAAATCCCTTTGCTATATACAGAATTTCTATTTCTGATATACCCCGATTTTTTTTCTACTGCTTTTCCGATTTTTTCTACTTCATCTTCCATTGGAGCAGTAGTATTTTCATTCTGCACCTCTGTAAAATTGATTGTTTCTTCTTTTTCAGGTGCAGGAGCTTTTTTAACTATTTTAGGTTTAGCGACCACTTTCTTTTTTGTGGTCTGCTTTTTTTTCTGTGCAAATAGTGGGAGGCTTAATCCCAAAAGCATTGCTAAAATAAAACACTTCTTCATATGATAAATTATTTGCTATTATGAACTAATAAATATACTGTTGTTGGCTGTGCTTTCACGGAGCGAACATTGGTATTTTTCTTTCTTGCTGAGCTGATAATTCCGCCAATAACGGGTATTCTGCTGGTGGCTTGATTAGTTACTTGATCTTCAATTTCTGTATTTCTTTCTTTTGCTCCCACAATTCCAATTCCCTCAATTCCGTTGCTGTCTAAAAGTTGGATATTTACGGGGTATAATTTTTTATTTACATTGATAGCATTAAAAGTAACCATAATTCTGTTATTTTGAAAACTTGCGACACCTTGTATCGGAAAATTTTTAGGCAAAGACTGCCCCGCAATAACAGCTGGTTCTTTAAGGGTAAAGGTCAAAACTCTTCCCTCTTGGATTTCCCCCTGTGAAATAAGTTGTGCAGGAACTTGTTTTGCCTGTGCAATGGATTTTCTTTCACTTGAATAACTATTGTAGTTATTGCTTGGTGGCGGGGAATAGCTCCCTACTTCGGTAGGAACTTCATCATAAACTATCTCTTTGGACTTTACTACCTTTGGTCTGTTTTGGGTGTTTTTATATCCAATGTTACTTTTAGAGGGTTCTTGTGTCTGCCACATTTTATAATCTCCATAAACCTCATGAGAATTATTTGGAGCGGGTTGATTTTGAGTTTGGTTTGGAGCGGATTGGGGTTGGCTTTGCTGTTGCTGTCCAATTCCTGCTAATTGTCTATCTAACTGCTCAAAATTAAATCCCTCGTCTTTTTTCTCTTCGGTAGGAGCAAATGTATGCTCTAATCCGCTTCCTGTGTTTGTTATTTTTTCATCGGAATTTAGAGCGTCTAATTTATTATTATATTCTCCTAATTCTGCTTCGGGGGTAGAAAATTCTACATTTTCTTTGTCGCTGTCATCAGAATAGTTGGACATTCCATACCATATAAACCCACAGAATATTAAAAACATAACTCCAAATGCTCCGTATTTGGTTTTATCTTCTTTTGACAGGTTTTTAAAATCAAATGAAAAACCTTTTTTGTTCTTATTTTTTTTCTTATTCTCCTTTTCCATCTTCTTTCGGATTTTGGTTAATTGCTTCCTCTGATTGTTTTAGTTCTAAGTCCTCTTCGTTTTTCTTTATCTCTGCTCTTGTTAGGTTTTCAGAGAATTGAGTAATAAGCAGACCATATGGATTATATGGATAGTTTCTATTCACTCTATCCATAGTAAGGGTAATGTTATTGTTGTAATTTTCTACAATTCCTCCGTTAATTCTTTGTATTCTTACAACAAAACTTGCTTGGTAAGGTGCTTCATCATTGATTTTAAGGGTATGTTGTAGAATTTCTGCATTTTGGGTCAATCCTGCAATGGAAAGAAATTCATCAAAATATCCTTTTTTTGCTCTATCTCTGATAATGGCTTTGGGTTGTTCTCCTACGAGCCACAATACCCTCTCTCTTTTTTGTTTCATTGAATAAGCGTCCAAAGTATAATATAACTGAACAAAATATTCTATATTGGCTTTTGCTTGAATAAGGTTGGCTTCTTTTAAGTCTCTTTTTTTCAATGGAACAAGCTCGCTCTTTTCGTTGATGGCATAAATATTTTCGGTGCTGTTTTGATATACCATAAAAGCAAATGCAAAAGCACTAATGATGCTAAGCCCTGCGATAATAGCAATAGTTATTACAGCTCTGTTGTTTTTTCTTAATGCAGTGTAAAAATCTTCTCCTAAATTTTTCATATTTCTTTATTTATTGAAACATTCCCATTACATAACTTGTTGCTGTTGAAAATAGTTTTATTTTAATGGTAAAAGTAACTATCATTGCTATTAAAAGCCCTCCTGCAAAAAATCCCCCATCTACTTCGGACACTCCTGTATTTACATCAAATTGTCTTACCAAAGCCCCTTGAACCATAGACGAAATTCTTATTATTCCAATGTAGGCAATTCCTAAAATAAAAATTCCTATATACCTTAATATCCATGTATGAAATAATTTTTGTGTTCCCGAGTAGGTGGATAATGCTACGGCTAAGGGAAATAGAAATTTTAATAGTTGTAATATAAATATTCTTTGCACCAAATAAGATGCTGTGATACTTAAATCTGCAATTTTACAAAGTGCACCTAAAAGAAAAGTCACTCCAAGAACCAAAAGACTTCCTAAATTTCTTAAAAATACTCCTAAATACTCATACCATGCTTTTGCTCCCTTAAATAATTCAGCTCTTTTTTCCTCTACCATTTCTCCCATTTCTGAAAATAAATCAGACGAAGTATTTTGCATTGCAACATCTACTCCCGCAAAAGCATTTTCAATTGTAGTAATAATCCAATCAGAACTCATAATGACAAGTCCATACCCTAAAATAGATGCTAAATTTCCAATTTTAAGTTCTTGGTTATCTAAATTTTCTTTCACAAACATATCTAATACTTTAAGAGCTAAAAGTCCTAATGCTAAAATTTTAGCCCCTGTAAAAGAAAATTGATAAATATTATTACCCTCGAGCATTCTTATAAGCTCATTTATAAATGAAAAATCCATTTTACCAAGTGTATGTTACTAATGCTGACCTATTTATTAAAATTTTACTTCTTTCTTCTCTTAAAAGTTCTACCCTTTCTTTATCACTCATAGCAAAAAAGTTATTTGACATAATTTTATTAATGAAAGTGATACTTTGATTTAATGTTGAAAGAATATTTATTATATCATCTGCTATACGCTTTTGTGTAGCAGGTCTCTTTTTAGATAGTTTTTGTCTTGCTTGTTTGCTTAAACTGATTGCTTCTTTATAAAGTTCTGCAATTTCTTCTAATTCTTTTAAATCTCTTACATAGCCACTTACTTTGGTTACAGCGTCCGAAGCCTTTTTCATGTATTCTAATGATTTGTCTAATTGGACTATTTGCTGCGTTGTTGCTTGAATTTGGGTGGACATGTTCGCCGCCTGTGTCGGGTCGGTAACTACCATTTGAGAATATCCGAATACTGGTAATAAAAGCACTGCGATTTTAAAAATTTGTTTTTTCATAATTTTGGAATTTTATAAAGTTCTTAATTTGTTCTATTGCTTCTTCTTCTGTTATCCGTGTGGATTTTAATTCATTTTTGAGTTCCTCATATCTTGATTGATTTTTAATCATAATATCAATAGCCACTTCCATACTTCCTACTTGTTCATATGTTTTGATTAACAAATCATTCATTGCTCCGTCCGTTTGATATGCCCAAAATACTTCCTTAGGCACTTCTAACCTATACACTTGGTGTTTTTCTCCACGAAGTAGGAAAAACTCCGAATATTTCCTATCAGCACTAAAATCAGATTTCAGGGAACTCATTTGGTAAAATGCGTGGTCTGATAGTCCAAATCTATCCTGTATGGCTTTATAATCTTTTGAGCCTAAAACATAAAGGATTTGGGTGTTTTCAATGATAGCATTGGATAATTCATTATTAGGAAGTTGGCTGATAGATTGTAAAACAATCCCAATACTTCCGTTTTGTTTTCTAATGGCTTGATAAAACCACTGAATACGGCGAAGCATTCCGTCCCACTTTAATTGTTCTGCTACTTCATCAAAAAGAATTACCCCTCTTGTAGATTTGTCTTGCCAAACCATTTTATCAATAGTGGTAGAAATAAGTTGGAGCATGATAGAAAGCAACAATCTATGTTCTCTAATTCCGTCTAATTCAAAAACGATAATTTTTTTATCGTATAGGTCTGCTCCAAGACTTTTTTTAGTTTCATCATAAATATTGGCAAAAACTCCTCCCTCTACAAACTCACTCATCAGCAAGACAAATTCATCAGCATTGAAAAATTCTTTTTGAATTTCGAGTTGCTCAATAATAGCTTCTTTTTCATCAATAAATCTTTTGACAAAATCGGGCAAGGAATGGCCTGTGCTGATATTCTTATAATAAAACTCTACTATCTTTCTTAGCACGGCTCTTTCCTGCTCGGAAAGGGATACATCTCTTCTAAAATGAACTCCTATAAACTCTACAATTTCATCTATTTTAGAAGTTGTAAGCGTTTCATTTTCCCTTAATTCAAATGGATTTACTCCTAAACTATCACCCTCCTTATAGGTAATATAAGCAATATCATTAGGGAATAAGGTGGCTAATTTTCTGTATGAACCTCCTAAATCAATAATAACCTGTTTTGCTCCATCAGAGTAAAAATGGCTTATTATATGATTGGCGTTAAATGATTTTCCTCCCCCTGTTGGTGCAAGGATAAAGAAATTTCGGGCGTTGATATATTTCTTTTCATCGTCCCAAATATCTACAATCACGGGGGTCATTCCACTTAATCTTGAATTAAGTCTCAATCCCTCTCTATCATCATTATATTTTCCTGTAAGTGCTAAAAATGCTGAAAACATTTCTAAATTTCCAATGTAGTAATGTTCTTCTACAAACAAGTGAGCATTTAAAGGATAAGAATATTCATATAAAGCCATTAGATTATCTCCAAAGGCTCTTTCGGGCTTTATATCAATATCTTTAAATCTCTCACTTACTTTGTCTATTCTTCTTTCTAACTCGGCTTCTGAATTAGCGAACACCACAATATTATTGTGGGCTCGTATAATTCTTTCAGTATCGGAATGTCGTGCCATTTCTTTGAGCATTTTCTCTGTTTCTTCTGCCCAAAATTCATTAGTTGAATCAAACTTTCTAAATTTAGAAAGGTTATCATGATTTCTTTTAGCCAAATTGTAATGATGTTTATTATCATCAATTACAGCAATTTGGTTATATATGTGAGTAAAATTTAAATCATATCCAAAATTATCTCCGTAATTCTTGTAAAACTTAGTTTTATCATTGGTTAATTCTCCGTCTATTCTACAAGCGGTAAGGTGTTCGGGAAATTTATCTTCCTGTGGAAATTTGAGGATAGTAGCATATTGGTCTCCTATTCTTAAATACTCCCACTCATTTTTTATATCAACATCATAGAGTTCATTTAATCCGCTATTGATATAATTATAATGTTCTGAAAGATATTCTTCTGATAAAGGTTTTACCTTAAATCCATTTCCTCCTGTTAATTTGATACTATTGATATAATCAACAGCCTGTTTTACAGAAATGATAAAATTCTTAATTCTTTCATCAAATTCAAGAAATTCCTTTTTTTTAGGCGGTCGGATAGGATTTTTTAAAGCCTTAATTTCAATAGAATTATTTGGCAATACAAAAAATATATTGGTAGTGTGGGATAGGTAAGGTATTCCCTCAAAATAATTCTTGGTTGCTTTTTCTAAAAAGTTTCTATTAGGAAAATTTTTAGTATCAAATTCAGTTTCTTTAAAAATATCCTGCTTAAAAAATATACTCCCTGTTGGCAGGTCACGAAGAGCCTTACTCCAATAATCATTGAGCATATCATAATCAGACTGCCCCAAAGAATATTTTTCAGGCAATTCCAAACTATATCCTAACGCAAAACTTCCTAACTCTCCGTAAAAACTATTTTCCATTCTCCTTTTTTGTTTTAGCCTTTAAATTTCTCGTTAATGGAGAAATCTCATCTGGAAATTTCTCATCAAGCATTTTTCTTAAAAAATCATTGTTACTCATAAATATCTTTGTAAGAATAACCGAACAAAGATTTATCACAGCAACAATGATTAGCTTTGTCCAAGTAAATGTAGTTGCAAGTATAACCAAAGAAACAATAGCAATACCCATTGCTAAATAAAACGCTTCGGGAGTAAAGCCCCAAATTTGGGGCTTTCTTCTAATGTTTTTATAGTTTCTTATCTCTTTCAAACTATAGAGCTTTACTTGTTACAAATCGGAATATTCCAATGAATACTCCAAGTATTACAGCAAACCAAATAAAAACTTTCATCGCCGCCATAGCGTCTTTCCCGTTTTCATTATATTCATTAAAGGCTTTCCAGCCTGTGAATACAAATGCAATTCCCGCCACAAATGGGAATGCTTTTTTCACTTCATTTAGGAGGTTCTGCCCTGTCTGATCAAGCCCTATATTCTGTGCATGAGTTATAGAGTTCATTCCTACAAGCATTAAAAATAATGCTACTCTTTTCCAATTGATTTTCTTTTTATTCATATATTAAAATTTTATTTTTTCAAAAACAAATATATGTAAAAAATTTGAATATAGCCAAATTTTTTATACCGATAAACCTATTTTTTTAGCAAAAACATTTACATCATTAAGAATTTTAGTATAATTCTGCTGTATCTTATAATCTAAATCATTATCCTGCTCTTTAAGTTCTTCCACTTCAATATTGAATTTCGGAAATCTTATTACTTCTGCCTTTCCTCCTGAAAGAAATGCAAATTGACCTGGAACGAACTTTGTAAATTCATGTGCCCTTACTTTGGCTACTTCTCTTTCCCCTATGGTAGTAGATGCGGATTTACCACTGGTTCTTGAATGGGTCTTTATTTTTTTAGGCTCAAAATACTGCTCATAGAATTTTGCTGTATCGGGGTCGTTAGCCCTACCAAAAAATAAAGTAGATAAGTTTGCCAATACAGCTTTAAATCCGTCTTTTGTATATTGTATAACGGCTTGGGAAATATCCTGTGCGCAATAAATTGTAGCAATTTTAAAACTCGCCATTGTTGCGGAAATTCTCGCCATGTTTTTTAATTTAATCGTAGGAGCTTCATCTAATAGAATAAATGCGGGTTCTCTTTTCCGCACCATCATTTCCCTTGTTGTAGTATGGATGATTGTTGCTAACACGGGGGTTAAGGCTTCTTCATCCTTTGGTTCATTTAAAACAGATAGCACGACTTGGTTATCTTTTGCGTTCAATCCCAAATCTATTTCATTTTCACTTAATGCCCAAAATGCTTCGGGAAAAGCAATTTTTCTAAGAGCATTAGCAAGGGTAGAGATAACCGCAGCTGTCTGTTTTTCAGAAGCCAATCCCATTAAAAATGCAGACGCTTGAATTTTTACTCGTGGATCATCTTCTAAAAATACTCTTAATCCTGCAAATGTTTCGGATTCACCTTTTCCGAAACTTTCTTCCTTTTTAATAGAAAAATCCACAGATAAAATGAAAGCAATGATGTGAGGCAGTGTGCAATAATATTTATGCTTCATTGAGAATTTTAATATAAGGGCTGTCAGCAAACTTTCCGCACTTTCTTGGAAAAAGTTATTTTCTCCTTTTTCAGTCCCTGCTAAATTGTCTAATAATACCCTTGTAACCGAAATAATATTTTTCTCGTCCGTAAGATACTTTGGAGCAATAGGATTGAGCCTTACGCTCAAATCAGGTCTATGAATAGCAAAGATTTTTAATCTTTCTTCAAACATAGGAGTGCATATTTCGGTTAATTCTCCATTTTTATAATCATATATCAATCCCGAAAAATGATATTTGGAAAAATGATTTAGCAAAGTATAAATCACTGACGCTGTTTTTCCACTTCGGGAAGCCCCAAAAATCCCTACTCCTGCAAAAACATTTCTTATTACTCTTTTTCCGCTTTTAGTTGTTACTTCTACATCTACAATAGGCTGTGCTTCGGGGTCTCTTTTTGACAATCCTAATAGTAGCCCTAACAATAAAGCAGGAGCAATAACATAAGGCAAAAGAATTGGCATAAAAGACAATTTAAATAAGTAGTAGGTCAGTCCTACACTTATAAATATTCCTGCTATAAAAAAGATAGATGTTTTTTTATAGCGGAGAGCTAAAAAACTCAATCCAAAAATCACTGCAAAAATTCCTACGAATATTATTAGCAGTTCTTTACTTATTCCAAAGTCTAAAAAATCTAAGTCCATAGTAATTTTAATTTACAAAAGTATTCTTTTTATATTTAGTAATGTATTCCCTTATCTACCACTAAGTTTTTCACTAATTTCACGGCTTTAATTATTAAATCTATCTTACTTGTTGGGAAACTTGTCGGCAGAGTAATAGGCATGATAGCATTTCTAATCTTCTGTCTTGGGTCTAATTCCTGTTTTATTGTGTTGATACCTGTATGCTTATATATTTCCTGTTTTATCTTATTTTTTATCATGCCCTCTACTCGGTGCTGGGCTTCTTTCACAGCCTTGCTCAGTTCATTTCTTCTTTCATATCGCTCCTGCTGGGGTCTTTCATACTCAAATCTTTCATCAAAAACCTTCTCCATGTTCTTAAAAAATTCATCTCTGTGAAATCCTATCTTTGCCCCGTTCCCAAGTCTTCCCTCTTTATTATTTACATTCGGAGACATTGAAACCTTATCCCGTGCATAAACGCTGGTTCTGTCGTGTCTTGATACAATAACATGGGTATGGTAATTCAATCCTCCTTTTACTGCTCCCTCTTTAATCACTTCCCCTGTATGCCTGTCTAATTCTAATTTGCTTTTCAGCAAATTGATTTTAGCTATATCGGGGTTTTCTTTTGCTTCTTCTTCGGCAATTTCTTTTAGGGTTTCCCGATTTCTAAGCACTGCTTTATCGGTATGCTTATAAGTCCGCTCGGTCTCTACCTTAGCAAAATAAAGCAGGTCTTCCCCTGTAATTTTGCGTTTGGTAGTATCAAATCCTTTCTCCTGCCATACCTCATTTTTAATTCTCTCTTTGGCGGAGGCATGCTCTTGTTCTATGGCTTTTTCTTTTGCCTGTTCTAACCGATGTTCTAACTTATACCTTTCTACATAGCCCTTTCCCTCTTCTATATGCAGTTCGCTCTGCTTAAAAGAAAATTTTATCGGTTCTTCCAAACCCTCCTGTCTTTGATAAAAGATATACATTTTATCTCCTTTTTCTATTTCTTCTCCCTCCTTTGGCTTAATATCCTTTACCTCCAACCTCTCAAATTCTATCTCCAAGAGTGTCTTCTGCTCCTTATCCCGTTCTACTGCATTTTTTATTATCTGCTCCGCCCTGTATTCCTGTAAAGATACTTTCCCGCCGTCCAACTCTTGGACTTCGGTTTTATTTGCCCAAAAACGAACTTCTTTGCCGTAGTCCTCTGGGGTGGTTGCAATTAAAACAGCGTCTGTTCTTCGTTCTACAATCTCGGCTTCTATTTCTTTTCTCTTATTTTTATCCAGCAATCCCTGCTCCCTTGCTTCCTGCTCTGCTAACTTACTTTCATAATAAAGTTTATCTACAATAAGAGTGTTTTCAGTAACCAATTTTATTTTTTGCTGTGGAACAAACATGGAAATTTCTTTGCCCCGCTCCTGCTCAATGATAAATTTACTCCCATTTTCTACTTCGGTTGCTGCTTTGATTTTCAGCACCATGTTTTCGGTGCTTTTATGGAGTTTCTTTATTCCCTGCTCTTTTAGATAGGCTTCGTAACGCTTCTCTACTTCGGGTTGCATTTCTTTTCTCTCTGCTGGGTTGGGTAATTTATCTTGGTGGGCGTAAATTTCCCTGTCCATAAGCCGTGCATACTCATTCATTACCTCCTTAGTATAGAGTTTCATCTGCATTTTCATCATCTCATCTTTCTGCTCATTATAAAAACTCAGGGCTTCGGGGTTCTCCTTTAATTCTTCATAGTTCAGCCCTCTCCTTTCCAATTCCTGTTCTGCTAATTTGAGCATATGTTCCTGCTCCTGCTGGCTCGGGCTGATATTCAACATGTAGAAATTGCTTAATTTATTATTTAGTGTGCCTCTATTGTTGTCTATTTGTGTGGTGGCTACTTCTATACTAATTTTAGAATTAGGGTCATTTTCATCATAGGGGTTAAAACTTTGGTTAAAGAAATATTCCTCCCTGCCTGCTCCGCTTTCCCTAATCTTCTGATTTTCTTTATCCAAATACTGAAAAATATTGCCTGATGAAACTCCTCCTGTCTTTACATTATGGGAGGTAATATTAGCATACATCTATATCACTTCTTTTAGTTCTTTCCACTCCTGTTCTGATAGTTCTACCACTATTCGGGTTTTTGTTCCTGTCATTCCTATTTGTTCAACTTTTGAGTTCTCAAAAATTTTAAACAAGGCGTTTTTCTGCTCCTCATATCTACGATACAATTCCATCGATTCTTGGTTGCTCTTTTCCAATTTTTCAGCCAGTTCTTTCTCCTTAGCACTTTCTGTTTTAGGTTCAGTAAGGTAAGATTTAGGGGTTAAATCTACTTTTGGAGTTTCTATTTTTTCCGCCGTTTTATTGATTTTTCCTAAATCTGAATTTTGGCTCAAATCATAGATTTGTTTCTGCATAGGGACAAGGTGGTCTTTGGTAATCCCTCCTACCCACTTTCGTAAAGTGGTGTTATCATTCGTTAGTTTTTTCTGCATTTCTTCAAGATATGCTTTCAATTTAATTTCTAATTGTATAAATCCATTTTGAAATTCTCCTGCATAATCTTCCTTTGGATTTATATTATTTTTTATAGAAAAAACAGACAGCAAATGAACGCATAAATTATAAGTAGGAATATCATATTTCTTCTTAATTGTATCCAATAATGTCTTAGTATCCTTAGAAAGCAAAATTGTGGTATTTGACATAAAATATAGTTTTTTATATAGAGCAAATATATAACTTTATTATTTGATATTCAAATATTTAATTTAAAAATTATCTTTAAAAATATATCTAAAATATAGAATTTCTATATAAGTCTATTTTTTATGTTTTATAATATATTGATAACCAACTAACTACAGAATTACGATTTTTAAATCGGAAGTCCCTCTTGCTTCAAAATTTTTTCGTCTGGAAGACAGAAAAAATTCTCTAACGAAAATTCCATTTTCGCAGAAAATGTCCATTGACTAAAAGTCCAAACAGATGAGAAATCTGCCACTTAAAAAAGCGGAATTATTTTTGAAAAAAATAAATTCCTCCTTACTGAAATTTTCATAAATGAAAATTCAAAATCCTGCTTTTTTGAAAAAATAAAATACGCAAAGCGTGTTACTTTTTTTTCAAAATTTAGAAAAAAGAAATTTATGAATATAAATTATTTTTTTCGTTTAAGCCAAAAAAATACCCCCAATTTTATTGGGGGAGCGTGGATAAATTTAGTTATGGAATTACTAAAAATTATTATATTTTATTGAAAATATGATAATTTATTTTTTAGCGGTTTTTTCTTCATATTTGTTTCTATTCTCATTAAATTTTTCTTTTATACCTTGACTAAGGTTTAAATGAAAAATGGAAAAATACACTGCAAAAATTGTAATTATTCCATAGAAAATATTATTAAACACTTTGGGAATTTCTACAAATAAACTTACAATGCTGTAAATTATAAAAATGGCAAAAATGGATAAAATGGTAACTTTTTTCATTGGTCTGCTTTTTTTGAAAATTGAATTTCTTCATCAAAAAATTTATTTAGGTTCGCTCCTTTTTCTCTCAGGAAAAGGAGGTATCTAAATAATTTCATTTCCCTATAATTTTTCTCAATGTAGTATTTCCTGTCGGTATTTCCTAAGAAATCATCGAGTTCAGTAGATTTTTTAACGGTTCTTTCTTTTCTGAGTTTTCTGAGCATAGTAAATTTTAAAAACTTTTTTAAAATCTTCCCAAAAGGAAGTGGCAAAAACTGAAATCAATTTTAATTTAAACATAAATTTTTGTCAAAGATAAAAAAAATTATAAAAAATTAAATCCATTTTTAAGGCTATTTTAGGCGTTTTTTATTTTTCAAATAGAAAACATCACAATAAAATAGATAATGGAAATTTACCCTATAAAAATGCCCGAAATTTTAATTTTTATGAAAGACTAATTTTTTATCTGTTTGGACTTGTAAAATTTGATAATTAACTACAAATTTTCCTTTTAGTCTTTTTGGACTTAAAAATTGGCTATGTTTCACAGGCGATTTTTGAGGAAAAAGTTATCCACATAGACCTTTTAAAAAAAAAGAAACCTTTTATATACCTTTTATAATACCTTTTATAGAATGGGGGTTAGGCTTTTGTTGGTAAGGGATTGCTGGAAATCTGAGGGGGGCGCAATTTAGCAGTCGAGGGGGGCGCAATTTAGCAGTCGAGGGGGGTGCAATTTAGCAGTTTGGACAAAAACGAGGGGGGTGCAATTTAGCACACATGATTTTTGTCATGCTGTGAAACGCTATTTTTTCGTGAGGAGGAGTTTTTGAAAAGAAACTCCAAAACACAATTTTAACGCTTTTTAACATTAGGGGGGTGCAATTTAGCAGATTTTTTAACGCTTTTTAACATTAGGGGGGTGCAATTTAGCACGAGG
>ERZ773014.1188-NODE-1188-length-16912-cov-4.734591_pt1 | contig 16912 bp, 33 predicted proteins | sample MGYA00580841_ERZ773014 | MGnify/ENA primary metagenome ERZ773014 (study PRJEB29015, sample SAMEA2737989) | human oral metagenome | biome: human oral; feature: human-associated habitat; material: dental | place: China | collected 2067 ...
CTCCTAAATATATATGTTTTATAATTGTATTTTTATTTATAGATATTTTATCTATACATACATTAAATTTATTTAAATATTTTTTTAGACAGTCTTTACATATATATTCAAAATCAAAATTTTGTTGTAAATCCTTATCCTGATTTATTTTAAGTTTTTCAATCTCCAAGTCTTTTAAACAATATACACAATTATTTGGTATAATTCCTAAATATTTTAAATATCTTTTAATAACGTAATTTTTCATTCCAACATTTTAACATCTTTTTTATTATTTGCAACTTATTTCATAATTTTTCACAAAAAAACTCCAATAGTTATTAAATAAATTTACAAATTTATCAAATAAAAAGACATGTTCTTTATAATAAACATGTCCTACATTATATATTTAATTCATATATTTCAAATTATTTTATAATTCATCTTATTTTATCTAATTTTATCCTATTTTAATAATTCTATATTAAGTGGTTGTAATTTAATCTTTTGATCTTCATGTATAAATTGATGCCATGTATTTTCTAAGCTTGGTTCCATTTGTAATAAGTCATATGTAAAATATACTCTTCCTTCTAAATCTATATTATTCATAACCATAACCTTATATACTTCTGCCATATGTTTTTTATCTTCACATACAAATAATATATATGGTTTTTCATTCATTCCTTCAGTTCCTGGCTTAAATGTATCAAAGAAATTTTTATATAAGTTTAAACGTGATAATAATTTTTCTTCCCAATTTTTTTCACGTCTTATTGCTTCAACTGCAACATCAATCTTTGTTATTCCTTGTGCAAGTGTTATAAATGCATTTGCTTTTAATTCATTTTCTTTATCTGCTACTAATACTTTTTTTATAATATCTGATTTATAGCTTGAACATTTTGATTTTATTGCAAGTACTAATTGATTTGTTGCAAGTACTCTTTTCATAACTGCAACTGGTTTTGTATTATCTGTAGGTTTCCATTTTACCTTTAATTCTCTTGCTTCTAAAAGGTGTTTAGCATTTTTTTCTAAACAATAAACTTTATATGCTGCTTTTTCATCTAATGATCCAAAATAATATCTTGATAATAGTTTTGTTTTTAACATTTGGTCTAATTTTTTTACCATTTTTCTTCCATTTTCAATATGTATCCCATCCATTTCAAGTAACATATTTATTTGTCTAGATGTCATAAATTCATATTTATCAACATATTCTAATATCTTATATTCTAATTCTGTTATATGATTTCTATCTATTTTATTTGTTATTTGTACGATTGAAACATAACCTTCATATCCGTCAAACTGTTTTATTTCTCCCTCTTTTATCGCAAAAGGTGATACTTTTGCCTTTATTTCACTATCTTTTACCATTTCTTCTCCTTCATATACAAATAATTTATTATATATTTGCTTATATTTGTTATAACATATCTAATTCTTTTTTTTAAGCTTATTTACAATATTTTCATCTAATTTTACATATTTTCCTTGTTTTATATTTTTTACATCTAAAAATCCTATTCTATTTCTATGTAATGCAAGTAATTTAAGCTTTACTGCAGATATCATTTTTCTTACTTGTCTATTTTTTCCTTCTTTTATAATTATACTAAATCTTGTTTCATTTTTTTCATAAGAATATCCGAAGTATTTTTATAATACTTTTTCCTGTATTATATTTTTTATCATCTATAAATATTGTAACCCCTTTTTTTAGATTATCTAGTTTTTCATCACTTACTTTTCCTCTTACTGTTACATAATATTCTTTTTCTATATCATGTTTAGGATGTGTAAGTTCTTGTATAAGTGTTCCATCATTTGTTAAAATTATTGCTCCTGTTGTATACATATCAAGTCTTCCTGCAGTAACAATTCTTGTTTTAGTTTTTATAAGATCTACAGCTTTAGGCCTTCCGAAATTGTTCATCATTTGTACAAAGATATCCGAAGTGGTTTATTTAACAAGTAATATTCTAATTCTTCTTTTTTTAATAATTTCCCATTATATTTTATGATATCATTTTCTTCTATATTTTGACCTATAACTGCTTTTTTTCCATTTACTGTTATCTTACCCTCTCTTATATATTCTTCTGCTTTTCTTCTTGAACAAAGTCCTGTTTCTGCTATATATTTTTGTATTCTCATTATATTTTTTCTTCTCTTTCTATTCTAACTATTTCTTCATAATCTTTTTCTTCAAAAACCATTTTCTTATTTGTTATTGGATGATTAAATTCTAAATACTTACTTTGAAGTACTTGTCCTATTATCCCATAATTATTTTTACCATTTGAATATATATTATCACCTATTATTGGATAACCTAAATATGCCATATGTACTCTTATTTGATGTGTTCTTCCTGTTAAAAGTTCTATCTCAAGTTTAGTAATTCCGGTTTTTTGCCCATATTTTCTTTACTTTTGTTATTGCTTCTTTTCCGATCTTTACTTACACACATTTTATATCTATTTTTTAAGTCTCTTGATATTGGAAGTTTAATAGTAAAAACATCATCTGTTATTTCTCCTCTTACTATACAAACATATTTCTTTACAATATTTTTTTCCTTAAAATCTTGTATTAATTTATTCATTGCATTTTCTGTTTTTACTATTATCATAAGACCTGTGGTATCTTTATCAAGCCTATGTACAATTCCTTTTCTTCCTTCTTCTCCTGGAAGATTATTATAATTATATTCTAAAATATCTGCAAGTGTTATATCACTTGTACCACTTCCTTTATGTACTATTAACCCTTTAGGCTTATTTATTATAATTATATCATTATCTTCATATATTAAGATTTCTTTTAAAATATTTTTATTTTTTAATATATCTTTTTTTAATTCCTGTTCTTCTTTTTTTATATCTTCTTCACTTTTTAATATTTCTTTTTCTATATATATATAATCACTATTTTTAAGTAAAGTACTATTTTTTGTTTTCTTTAAATTTAAAAGGATACTTCCAGATAGTATCCCTTTTTTTATCTTTTCTCTTGAAATATTTAATTTATTTAAATTAGATAAATATTTATCAATCCTTATATTATCTAAATTTTCTTCTTTATTTAAATCTAAAATAATATATTTATCATTTTCTAATTCTTCATTTTTATTTTTAGTTTTCTTCTCTTTGTCTTTATACATTTATTACCTTTATATTATTATTTTCTATTTTTATTTATATTATTTCTATTTACATTTCTTTTATTTTTACTTATCACTTTATTACTTCTATTTTTTAACAACATAACACTTATAATTACAATAATAAATATTACAATCACAACTATTATAATATATATATTCTGATCATCTTTTAATATATTTCTTCTTTTTTCTGCTTCTTTTTTTAATTCTGCTTCTTTTTGTTCTTCTTCATATACATCTCTATCTTTTGCTGTAACTTTCTTCCCTTTAGTATCTATATCTGGTGTTGATAATATTTCTACTTTTTTTTGATATACAACATCACCTTCTGCATATGAAATATTATTTAATATATTAAAATTCAAACATAACACTAATATTAAAGTTATTAATATATTAACTATTAATATTGATCTTTTTCTAATATCACCTTTTTTTTCTTTTTTATTATCTTTCATAACTCCTCCAGTTATATATTTAAAATTATAATCATGATTCTACATATTACAATTTAATTTAATTTTTATTAATCATCATTTAATATAGGATAATTGTCAATATTATTCCTGTTAAAAATCCTATAAACACTTCTAATTTTGTATGTCCTAATAACTCTTTTAATTTCTTATATTCTTTACTATTATAATATTCTTTTTCTTCCATCATTTCATTTAGAATTTTGGCATGTTCACCTGCCGCTTTTCTTATTCCGAGATGCATCATACATTACAATAATTGCAAGTATTACTGATATTGAAAACTCTGTAGATCTTACACCATTTGTTTTAAATATTACTGTAGCAAGTGATGCTACAAGTGCAGAATGTGAACTTGGAAGTCCTCCTGTTGTTAATAATGTAAACAAATCTAATTTTTTATTCTTTATCGAAAAATATATTGTTTTACAAACTTGTGTTATTATAAGTACTAAAAAAGGTATTATAAGTACTTTATTATTTAAAGCTCCATTTAATGTCTGCATTATTCTTCTATTTCCTTTTGTTCTTTTTCATCTATGAATTTTGCGACTTTCTCTTCTGCTCTTAATAATTTTTCATTCCCTTTTGATACAAGTTTCATTGCTTCTGTATAAATCTCTATTGATTTATCAAGCTCAATATCTGACTTATTAAGTTCATTATTAGCAATTTCTAATTTTTCTAATATTTCTTCTAATTTTACATCTTTTTCTTCTTTACCCAATTTTCTATTCTTCCTTTACTACTATATTTTTTTCTATATCAGAATAATAATATCCTATAACTTCTCTAGTATTATTATCTAATACAACAACCATATATATATTATCATTTACCTTATCCATAAGGTTATATGCATATCCTTCATTTCCTAAATATTTTTTCACAAGTTCTAATGCAGTATCTGCTCTATTTTTTTCTTTATCATCCCATTTTTCATTACTTTTATCAATAACTTTTTGTATATCTTGTGATAATTCTTTTTGTGTCTTATTTTCTTTATTATTCTTATTATTTACTTCTTTAATTTCTTCTTTTATCTTTTTTACATTTTTCTTATTTTCTTCAGGTATATTTTTTTCTATTTCTTCTTTTTTATTTTGTTCTTCCTGATATGCTTTTTGTCTTTCTTGTTCTTGCTTTTCTTTTTCTTTATTTTCTTGTTTTATTTTCTCTAATTCTTGTTCTAATTTCTTCTTTTCTTCTATATTATTTTGAAACTTTTTATTATCTACAAATAAACTTACTATTGAAATAATAACAATAATTATAACTATTATTAAAATCCATATACTACTATGTTTTTGTTCTCTTATTCTTTTGTGTTTTTTTTCTTCCATATATCACCCAATTACAATCTTAATCTACTACTGCATTTTTACTTCCATCTGAAAAAATAATCTCAATTTTATCACCTTTTTTCAGATCTTTTTTACTTTTAACCATCTTATCATCTTTTTTTGTAACAGAATATCCTCTTGATAATATTTTAAGAGGATTCAATAATTCTAATCTTGTAACATTTTTTTCAAATAAGTTTTTCTTATTATCTAAAATCATCTTCATATTCAAATTTAATGTTTGTATAAGATTATCAAACCTCATTCTCTTATTTACAACAATACTCATTGGACTATTATTTTGAATTTTTAATTCTAAATTATGTAATTTCATTTTTTTTGATGCTAAAATACTTTCCAAATGTCTTTCAAAACTTCTTTTTAATAACAATAATCTTTCTCTAATATCTGTAAGTTTTGGTACTGCTATTTCTGCTGCTGCAGATGGTGTTGGTGCAACTCTATCTGCTACAAAATTCGTAAGTGTCACATCTGTATCATGTCCTACTGCTGCTATAATAGGAATTTTAGAATTAAATATTGCCCTTACAACTATTTCTTCATTAAATGCCCAAAGATCTTCTAAAGATCCTCCACCTCTTCCTACTATTATTACATCAACATTATTCCTTTTATTAAATTCTTCTATAGCTTCTGCAATTTTAGGTGCAGCCTCATCTCCTTGTACTGGAACTGGAAAAAGTCTTACATCAATACTACTGTTTCTTCTTCTTGTTACATTTAATATATCATGTATTACAGCACCTGTTCTAGATGTTACAACACCTATTGTTGAAGGGAAAAATGGTATTTCTTTCTTATATTTTTCATCAAAAAGTCCTTCTTCTCTTAACTTTTCTTTCAATTTTTCAAATTTTTCATGTAGTTCTCCGAACACCATCTTTTTTTATAGCTACTGCTTGTATTTGATAATATCCGTCCGTCCACCATATACTGTGGTCTTTCCGAAGAACAAATATATTATCACCATCTTTTATATCTATATTATTTTTAAGTGCATAATTTTTAAACATTATACATTTTACAGTAGAATTATCATCTTTAAGTGTAAAATATAGGTGTCCTGAGGTATTTAATTTAAAGTTTGATACTTCTCCTTTTACACAAATTGTTTCAAGTTCTTTTGTTTCTTCAATTGTCATTTTAACTAAATTACTAAATTCTGTTACTGTAAATACTTTAAACTCCATCATTTAATCCTTTTATTCTTACATAGTTTGCTAAAATACCATTTATAAATTTTGTATTTTTTTCTTCATTATATTTTTTACAAATGTTTATACATTCATTAATAGATATCTTAAATGGTATTTTTAAATATTCTATTTCTATTATTGCAAGTTTTATAAGTGTTATTGCAACTTTATCAATTCTAGAATAATCCCATGTTTCTTTTTTATTTTCTTGTATTATACTTTCTAAATATCTATTATTTTCATTATATATATTAACCATATTAACAAGATATGCTATATCTTCTCTATTTCCTATTCCATTAATATCACAATATATTTCTACTTTTTCTTCATCTACTTTTATAAACTGCATACTAAACAATATTTTAAAAGCTTCTTCTCTTAATCTTCTTCTTGATAATCCTTTTTCTTTTTCTTCATTTGTCATATTTTCTACTCTTTTTAGATTATCAGTAAATGGATTTTTTCTTATATATATACTTTGTACGTCATTTAGATCTATCTCTTCTGCCTTTTCTCCAAAAAGTTCAAGAATCTGATTATATTCTTCTTGTTTTGTTACTTTTGTTTCCTCTTTCTCATCAATATTTTTATTCATTATTACCTTCTTCTTTACTTTCTTCAATATTATTTTTAGCCTTTAAATTATTGCTTTCATTAATTTTCTTTATATTCTTAATATTTACATTTACTTCTGATACATTTAAATCTGAAGCTTTCTTTATCGCAATTTTTACATCTTCTTGTAATTTCTTTGTTATATCTTTTATAGAACCTTCTTTTACAACTATATCTATTGATATAATTAATTCTGTGTCTTTACTTACATTTACTCTTGCAAAAGAATTTTCAACTCCTTGTACCCCATTAGAAATATCTTTAACTAAGTTTTCTAAAGTCTTCCTAGATATTATAAGTTTACCACTATTATTTTCAAGTATTATAGCATCCTTATTTTCTTCTAATTTAGATTGAAATAATATTCCCTTTATTGCCATTACAAATAATAATATTTCTATTATAACAATATATGTCATTTGTTCTTGTGTAAAACTCATATTTGATATATTGCTTATAAAATTAAATACAGGATTTACTACCCCACTTATATTTAAAATTACTGTGAACATTACCACAACTATAGCCAATATTATGACTGAAAATATAAAATATATTACTTTATCTACTAATTTCATAACCTCTCCTAATTATTTGTTTTCTTCTTCTATTTTTACACCTTGTACATGTACATTTACTTCTCTAACCTTTAAACCTGTCATTGCTTCTACTGATTTTTTAACTTGTGATTGAATATTAAATGCTATATCTGGTATACGTATTCCATAATATACCATTATATTTATATCTATCATTACATCTTTCCCTGCAATATCAACTTTTATACCTTTTGTTGTACTTTGTCTTTGTCCGAAATGCTTCTGAAATATCTGTGAATAAATTCCCTTGTCTATCTATTCCCTTTATTTTATCTAGTTCAACTGCTACAATTGATGCTACTGCATCTGCTGATATTTCAATTCCTATATTTGTTATTTCTACTTGTTCTTTTTTTCCAGTATTTTCTTTTAATTCTTTACTATTTTTTTCTTCATTTTTTTTAGTTTCTTTTTCCATACACACCTCTTAATTATTAAAGTTATTACATATATAATACCATAAAAAAAACTATTATTACAATTTTTTTATTATAATTCTTGATTTTTGTATTTAAAACTTGTATAATTTTCTATGTAATAAGTTTTGGGTGATTAGCTCAGCTGGTAGAGCAACTGACTCTTAATCAGGAGGTCCAGGGTTCGAACCCCTGATTGCCCACCAAATAACAAAATAAAAAAGAAATAAGTAATATTTTGCTTATTTCTTTTTTTACATTATTCATAATTTTACTTTCTATATTAATTTTATATTTTAATGTACACACTTTTTACATGGTGTTCTTCCTCCAACAGAGTTTATTCCAACCCTATAAGAATTTTTTCCTCCACATTGTGGATCATAATGATATCTTTTCCCATTTGGTGTTATATATACTCCTCTAACATTAGAATCAACTTGTGGTTCTGATGTTTGAGCAGATCTTGTAACAGTTCTTGGTCTACTTGCTGCTGGTCTTGCTTCTTCTGCCGCTTTTTGTGGCTTAGCCTCTCTATTGTTTCTACTTGTAACAACTGCAGCTGTTGCTGCTGCTCCTATTGCAGCATCTCTTGCTCTTTTATTCTTTTCTTCTAACTCTTTCTGTTCTAATTTCTTTTTTTCTTCATTTTTTTGTTCTTCTTCTTTCTTCTTTTGCTCTTCTTCACTTTTTAATTGTTCTTCTGTTTTCTCTGCTTTTTGTTCTATTTTAGCATTCTCATTTTCTGGATTTTTTGAATTCGGATTATTATTGGCTTTATCACTTGTACTACCTAACATATTCCCTATCACACTTATACCTATAATTCCACTAATGATCATTAATGCAAGTTTTCCCTTTTTCATAATATCCCCCAAATATATATTAATTAAATATTAACATATATTTTAGTTCTATTCAATTATTAGTTATTTTCTCCTTTATTCCTAATTAAAATATATCAAAAAATACTTGGACAGAAGTATAATATTTTAATTTTCTCTATCCAAGTATCATTACTATTTAAGCCTTATTACTAGACATAAACACATTTCTCATCTTATCTTTAACTATTTCTTTTATTTTTTGTTTACCTGCACCCATATATGCTCTTAAATCAATTACTTCTGGATGTTCTACAAAATATTTTCTTATTTCAGATGTCATAGCAAGTCTTAAATCTGTATCAACATTTATTTTAGATACTCCTTCTTTTGCTGCACGATTAAGCATATCATTTGGCATTCCTTTTGCTCCTGGAATTTTTGCTCCAAATTCATTTGCTGTATTTACAAGTTCTGGTATTACACTACTTGCTCCATGTAGCACAATTGGTGTTTCTGGTAAAACTTTAGTTATTTCATTTAATATATCATATCTTAATTTTGCTTCACCTTTAAATTTGTATGCTCCATGACTTGTTCCTATTGCTATCGCTAAACTATCTACACCTGTTTCTGTTGCAAATTTTAATGCTTCTTCAGGTTTTGTATATATTGCATGTTCTTCAGATACATTAACTTCATCTTCAACTCCTGCTAATGTTCCTATTTCTGCTTCTACTGTAACATTTCTTAAATGTGCATATTCAACAACTTTTCTTGTTTCTGCAACATTTTTTTCATATGGTTTACTAGACATATCTATCATTACAGATGTATATCCTGCATCTATACATTCTTTTGCTATTTCAAAACTTCCTCCATGATCTAAGTGAAGTGCAAATGGTATTGTCACATTTTTTGATGCTGCTTCAATCATTTTTACAATATATCCGAAGTCCCATATATTTTATAGCAGAACTTGATGTTTGAAGAATAACTGGTGATTTTTCTTCTTCTGCTGCTTCTAATATTCCTTGTAATGTTTCTAAGTTTGTAAAATTAAATGCTCCTACACTATATTTTTCTCTTTTTGCTTTTAATAGCATTTCTTTTGTATTTTGTAACATTTTTCTCTCCTTTATATTTTTTATTTTTTCTTTATAATTATTACTTTTTGTAATATATGAACCTACAATTATATTATCTGTTCCTACATTTTCCAAAAATCTTGCTGTTATATTGTTAACCCCTCCGATCTACACTAATTTGAAGACCATATCCTTCTTTTTGTACTATTTCAGATATATTTTTTATCTTAGGTAATACTTCTTGTATTAGTTTTTGTCCACCTTTTCCTGGTATAACTGTCATAAACAGCAAGTTTGAAATATATGGTAATATTTCAATTATATTTTTTTCATCAGTATATGGATTTATACTAATTCCGAGCCTTTACTCCTTTTTTTTGTATATATCCAATTACTTCTTTTATCTTTTGTATTTGTTTTTCCTTAGTTTCTTTTTCTAGATTATATTCTTTTATTATTGCCTCATAATGTACTGTTATTATATCTGGCTCTAGAAAAGAAAATAAGTCTATATTTCTTTCTAAATCATATGTCATAAGATGTACATCTTTTTTCATAATACTTACTTGATTTAATAATGATAATTTTGAATACATATCATCAATATTATTCTTACTTTCAGTAAACTTACCATCCATTACATCAATATGAAAACTCTTTATGCCTGCTTCTTCTAAATTATATATATTTTTTATAAATCCTTCGTTTTTTAAATCTAATATAGAAATTGTTAAATCCATTTTCCCTCTTTTCTAATTTACTTTTATTCCTGTAATTCCTTTATATTCTTCCTCTTCACCGAGCATTTATATTTTGGTATATCTTATATGTATTTTTTATATTTATTTCTATTTCTGTCATATCATCAACTTTAGTTTTAAGTGGTATTTTTATAGAAATATTATCATTTGGTGATGTTTTCTTGTTTAGCTTAACAACTATATTAGTATAATCCAAGACCTTTTCTAGTTCCATATTTTGGATCTCTTTTATTATAATCTTTGTTATATGTTCCTTATATGTATCGATCTTATTTGAACTTTGTTCTACTTTTTCTTTTATTTCTTTTTCATATGATAATATATCTTCATTTATCTTTTCTTCTAATGAAAACTTATATTGTAATATTTTTGTTGATTTTGTTATTTCAACAACTCCTGACTTATTAATTTCCATAGATATAATTATTCCCATTATTATTAACATCATAACTATTGTAATTGTTAATGTTATTAATGTTATACCATTATTATTCTTATATATTTTTCTTTCCAATTTTTTATCCTTTGTTATTATTTTTAATATATCTCTATTTTTTAATGTATTTTATTGTAATTTTTCTAACATCTATATCTTCTTCTTTTTCTATTATTATCTTTAAATATCTATCTGGAAGAGCATCTTCTATAATATCTGCCCATTCTATAATACATGTTGCTCTATCATAATATTCATCTCCACCCATATCATAAAATTCTTCAATATCTGAAAGTCTATATACATCAAAATGATATATTTTTTTACCATTTTTTATATATTCATTAACAATCGTAAATGTTGGGCTTGATATTTGATCTTCCATACCATATTCTCTTAAAAAACCTTCTGTTATTTTAGTTTTTCCGTACTCCTAAATCTCCTATCAAACATATATGTATAATCTCTTTATCTTTTTTTAGTTTTTTGCTTAAAATTTTTGCGAGTTCTTTTCCAACTTTTTTAGTTTCTTCTTCTGTTTTTGTATATATTACTATTTCACTATTATTTTTAAATATATCTTCTTCTAATTTCATTCTATTCTGCTCCATAAAGCTTTAATTATTGTATCTTCATTTATTTTAGTAGTATTTTCAATATTCCACCCTTTAAACATATATCCTTGTTTTATAGGGCTTGTTAAACCATTTTTTTCTAAAATTTCTTTTATTGTAGTACCTTTTTCTACTATTGCTGAAGGAAATGTTCCTATTCCTCCATCTAAATCAAATGAACATATTACCTTTGTTCCTAAATCTTTATATGAAATCCATTTTGCTACATATGTTGTATTTTCATATATTTTAGTAAAAATGTTTTTATCCCATTCTACAAACACATATCCATCTTTTCTTGGTATAGTTGGAAATTTAGGAATACTACCTTTTTCTATAATATATTTTTCTAAAATGACATTATTATCTGTAAATCTTATTTCTACTTCATTTTCTCCAACTTTTGAATATGGTGGAAGTTTTACTGTATTTTGTATACTGTTATTATTATCTTTAATATTATTGTCTGATTCTTTTTCTTGATTATTTTCCAATTTATTTTTTACATCTTTATTAACAGTTTCTTTAAACTTTTCTAATTTATCTTTTTCTATTTCATCATCAATTATAATATCATCATATTTAAAGGCTTTTTCATCTATTCTCTTTTTATTTATTATAGCTAAAATATCTATATCAAAATCAAGTTTATCTAATATTTTATTAATATTTATAGCTTCATCTTTTTCTTTTCCATTTTCTGTCTTTTTTATAATCACATATAATATATTATTTTCTTCTGTTATTTTTCCAATATTATATGTTGGATTTAATTTTTTTAATAATATAATATATGTATTTCTTGAACTATATCCACCTGCCTTATATAACCTTACTAAAAATTTTCTTACATTTTTTTCTTCTTCTGAAACATTTTCAATTAATACCTTTTCTGTAATTTCATCAACATATTTTTCTATATCTTCTTTATTTGTTAATTCTCTTTTCTTATCTTCTTTTTTATCTTTCTTTACTTCTTCTTTTACAATAATATCATTATTTTTTATTCTATTTTTTGATAATGTAACAAAAAGTATGCAAATTATTATAAGTAATATAGTAAGTATAACCGCTATTACAACACCTTTATATTGTTTTAAATTTTCTTTTATATAAAAAAGTTTTTTCCATAATGGATCATTATTTTCATATTTAAGATTATTTCTTATTCTTGAAATTCTACCTTTTTTCTTATCTTTTGACATATTTCCCCTTAAACTTATATTAATTATATCTAAAATATGCTTTTTATATTATTTTCATTTAATCTATTTTTTTGAAGTATATCATCTAAAATAGGATTTAAAATTATAGCTTCATTCATCCCCTTATATGTAAGTTCAATATTTGAACCTTTCACAGAAAAATTCTCTATCACTCCTCTTGTTTTAAGTTCATTTGCTACATCTACATATGTTTTATTAATATTTTCAGGTATAAATTTTCCGTGCTGTATATGCACCACTCAAAATTATATTTTTACTTTCCTCTCTTATAACACTAATTGCATTTTCTTTCCTAATTTCTAATGAATAATTTAATATTCCATTATTTGAATATGTTGCAGATATTGTTATTCCTGTAAGTATCAATAATACTACAATTGTTATAACAAGTGTTAAAAGTGTTATACCTTTTTTAGATTTATTATTTTCTTCTTCATTTTCCTCTTCATCTTCATCATCTTTCTTTTTTCCATCAAATAATATATCTTCATTTATATATTTTTTTAAATATTTATCCAATATTTCTCTACTATCATTTTTTGTAAATAATCCCATTTTTTCCTCTATACTAAATATTATTACATATAATAATATTATATCTAATTTGCTTTTTCAATTATTTTAAAATAAATATAATATTACTTTTTAATATAAAAAAGTAAAAAGAGTATAAAAAATAAAGGGCTATGCCCTTTACTATCTATAAAGTTATTCTTAGTTAACTTTTTCTTTTAAGTTTTTACCTGCTTTGAAAACTGGTGCTTTTGAAGCTGGTATTATCATTTCTTCATTAGTTTGTGGATTTCTTCCTTTTCTCTTAGCTCTGTGTCTAACTTCGAAAGTACCAAATCCTACTAATTGTACTTTTTCTTCTTTCTTTAAAGCTTCTGCTATTACTTCAACTAATGCGTTAACTGTAGCTTCTGTAGCTTTTTTTGTTTCTGCTGTTTTTGCAACGATTGCATCAACTAATTCTGATTTGTTCATGTTTCCCTCCTATTTTTTACATGAAAATTTAAATTAATTTAAATTTTTTCCTTTGTAAATAGGTTTAAACCTATTAAATATAATTAAGTAACCTTAATTTACCTATAATATAGCATAGTGCTTTTTTTCTTTCAATATATAACTAGCTTTTTTTTACTTTTTTTTAATATTTGTATGTTTTTTGTAATATATTATAATTTTTTATCGCTTTTAATTTAAATCTAAAAACCTATATTATTTATAATTAGTCCATTTAATATTCATCTCTCAACTGCTTATATTTATAATAATTTATCATAAAGATTATTATTATTCCTACTATTACAAGAAATATTGATGTTCCTCTTATATTAAACAATATTATTGTTAGTATAAACATAGTAAATTGTAATGCTATATATTGATTTAAGCTATTTGCTAATATTATTGGTATAATTATATAAATAAAATACACTATAATAATTTTAAATAATGTTACTAAAAACACATTAAACTTTAATATTGTACACCCATAAACTAAAATAGAAAATATTATTCCTATTGCAAGTATACTTAAATCATTTCCAATTGCATTAGATATATAATTAAATTTCAATTTATCTCTTTCTTTAATAGTTTTTGCTCTTGTTAATGTAAAATTATTTATACCTGTAAAATAATTATACATAGCATAATATGTTGATATAAATAGTATTACTAATAAAGGTTCTGTAGCTATTGATTTTATTGATTCTGAATTATCAAATTCCCAGCTATAAAATAAATTATCACTATGATTTATTGCTCCATTACCATCTTGTCCTATAATTCCAAATTTCATTCCTATTAAGATTATAAGTGCTATTCTAAAAAATAATAATAAATATTTAAAGATCTTTTTATGTTTATATATAAATTTCTTTATAGGATTTTCTTCTTTTTTCCTCATATCTATTCTTTTCCTTTTGTTATTTTACTTACTTTTCCATTTTCCAGTTCTATTACTTCATCACATTCTTCTAATATCTCATCATTTATATGTGTAACAATTATTATTAATTTTCCTTTTTTCTTTTCTTCAATCAATAATTCCTTTACTTTTATAACTGCTTTTTTATCTAATGCATTAAATGGTTCATCTAATAATATATTTTGTGGATTATGCATAAATGCTTGTATTAATGCAACTTTTTGTTTTGTACCAAGTGATAATTCTGAAAACCTCTTTTCTTTGTATTCTTCTATTTCAAAATATTTATACCATTTATCTAAATCTATATCTTTGCTATTTTCTGACATTTTCTTTAAATATTCTAAATTTTCATTTATTGTATATTCATTAACCATTACTGGATTTTCTATTATTATCCCTGCATTTTCTATATAATTGTTATTTTTTCTAATTTCATTTCCATTTTGAAGTACTTTCCCACTTGTAAGCTTATTATAGCCTGATAAAGCTTTTAATATAAGTGATTTACCACTTCCATTTGCTCCTATTATTGCATACATTTTTCCATCTTCAAACTTTAAATTTATATCACTAAGTACCTCTAAATTTTTATACTTTTTATATCCATTTATTATTTCTAACATTATTTTTTCCTTCCTTTTCTTATTTAATTTAATCTAATTTTAAGTTAATTATTCTAATCTATATCCAACTTTTTCTTATTTATATAATAAAACAATAATATTAATCCTATCATACCTGGTAAAGGATTAAATATAGTATTTTCTAAATCACCATAGTTTGCATATACAAGATAATATCCTGGCATATAACTTAATATATCAAGTCTCACTCCTAAAATTGTATATAATATTAAATCTCTTACTATTATATGTGCAATCCACATTAATACAAAAAACAATATTGTTCCTCTTAATTTTCCTAATGCTTCTAAACATAATATTCCCATAACTGATAATACATATGTTCCAAATACTGTTATAACTTGTTCAAATCCAAATAATAATAATTGATTATCTTTTATTCCATACAGAAAACTTCCTTCTTTTATCTCCCAAAAAAACTTATAATCTATATTATTCCCTGTTGATAATGCTAATACAACCATAATTGTTAATACAATCACATAATGTAGTACTGGAACTATTGCAAATTTTAACCTATCTTTCCAAAGTTCTTTTTCATATTTATTATTTCTTCCTATATTATACTTTATAAGATTATGTTTCTTATTTAAATATAAAAAACTAACAAATATTACACTTATAGGGAATATTGTCATTCTTATCATTAAATATGTTCTAAACCTATTATCAAAACTTAATAATTCTCTTACAAATTCCCAATAATCTACTCTCATCCATTCTGCTGTTTGATATGCTTTATATCCATTATAATCCCATAACACTTTTATAGCATTTTGATATATTTGTGTAAATTCAAATATAATCAATATTGTAAAAATAATTATGGGTATCTTATTTGCCCTAAAAAACTTTTTTATTTTTTTCATCTATATCCTTTCCTTTAATATATAACTTTTAGCATTCTTTAAGAAATAAACAGCAATGTCATTATTATTTTTAATTAAAATCTATCTGGTGAAAATCTTCCTGTAATTTTTGCATTCCAATCCCACCATCTTTCTCTTTGTAATTTTAAATAAAATTCTTGCCCTGGGTCTCCATTAAACATTCTATGTCTAGTTTTTGTTCCTTCATAAGTCTTACTTATTTTGCTTACTAATTCGTTATAATAATTATACATCTTGTGATCAGCTACTAATTTTTTCCTATTTTCTGTAGGATTATTTAGTTCTAATGTATATTCTTTCCTATATGTTGATTTACGAAGTCTATATGTACTACCCCATCCTTGACCATTTATTGTCTTTTCAAAATATCCAACTGCTGCATATGAAACACCTGCAGTTATAACAGCAGTAAGTATTAATATTAAAAATATCATTTTCCTTATATTTGTATTTATCATCTATATATCCTCCTATATTTTATTTTCTTACATTGCTGTTTATTTTTCAAAGAATACTATAAAAGCCGAAGAAACAAATAAGTATTAATTAAATTAATATTATTTTTAACTCCAGCCTCCTTTCATTATTATTAAATTTTAAATTTATCCTTTGATTAATTTTAATATACTATATTTTTATTATAATTTATATAAATAAA
>ERZ773014.1190-NODE-1190-length-16902-cov-10.744702_pt1 | contig 16902 bp, 15 predicted proteins | sample MGYA00580841_ERZ773014 | MGnify/ENA primary metagenome ERZ773014 (study PRJEB29015, sample SAMEA2737989) | human oral metagenome | biome: human oral; feature: human-associated habitat; material: dental | place: China | collected 2067 ...
TCCACGTTCAAGAATGGGAATTTTAGGAAATTATTATATTAGAAAAAATGAAATTCTAGATACAGAGAAATTGAAAAATGAAGTAAATACAGTAAGACTTGAAGATGTGAATAATTTTGCAAGAACGAAATATCTGGAAGAAAATATTACAGTTTTGGGGAATATTAACGTATAGAAAAAATAAAGCAGTAAAGGTTAATGAAGTTAATTGAGGGGAAATAAAAAATTAAAATTAGGAGAAGGAAATGTTTCGAAACCAAAAATTAATGATAGAAGAAATAAAAAATAATATTTTTCGGATGGACAAGATGATTTTATTAATAGTCTATGCACTTGTAACAATCAGTACAGTTTTCGTATATAGTGCAACAAGACAAAGTGGAATGGTTATAAAGAATATTCTGTGGATTGCAGTAGGTTCTATATTAGTTTTGTTGTTGTCATATATGGATTATAGAAATCTGAAAAGATATGTTTGGCATATTTATGGTATAGGTGTTACTTTGTTATTGATTGTGCGTTTTGCAGGAAAAAAGACTCTGGGAGCACAGCGTTGGATTTCCTTGGGACCATTTCAATTGCAGCCTTCAGAATTTGTAAAAGTGGGAATTATTATAATAATCGCTTATTGGATTGTAACAAAGTATAAAGACGGTATTAACAATCTGCAAGACATTATTGGCTCAATTTTACCAACGATGCCACTTATTTTATTAGTTTTGATACAGCCTGACCTAGGAACAACATTAATAACGGTTTCAGCATTCTTATTTATGATATTTCTATATGGAGCTGATATGAAACCAATCTGGATAATTGGACTTGTTGTATTGTTGTCAGTTTATCCTGTTTACAGATTTGTTTTAAGTAGCTACCAGAGAACACGTGTGGAGACATTTTTACATCCTGAAACAGATAGAAAAGGAAGCGGGTGGCACGTAATTCAATCAAAAATTTCCGTTGGTGCGGGAGGAGCATTAGGAAAGGGGGTTTTACAAGGAAGCCAAAGCAGATTGGAATTTTTGCCAGAAGCACAAACAGACTTTATTTTTTCAGTATTGTCTGAAGAATTAGGATTTTTAGGCTCTTCACTAGTCTTACTTCTATATTTTGGGCTGATTTATGAAATAATGAGGATATCGCGGATTATACAAGATGATTTTGGGCGACTCATACTCTATGGTATGGCAGCAGTAATTTTTATGCACGTAATTGTAAATGTGGGAATGACAATCGGACTTGTACCTGTTACAGGAAAACCGTTATTGTTTATGAGTTATGGAGGAAGTTCATTTTTGGCTTCATTTATAATGATAGGAATAGTGGAAAGTGTAAAAGTTCATAATAAGTAAAAGTAAGTTGAATAGGAGAAAATTTTTGAAAAGTAAAGAAGTTGTTGTAGATTCGGAAATGGAAGGAATGCGTCTTGATAGGTATTTGAGAAAAAATTTTAAGGATGAGCCGTTAAGTAGAATTTTTGGAGCAATAAGAGCTGGAGATGTTAAGGTTAATGGAAAAAAGTCAAAGGAAAATTATAGACTTGCGTTAAATGATACAATTGTTATAAAAAATTTATTTTCAGAAAACTTTGATAATAGAAAAAGTTTTGAAAAAAATAATCTGAAAAAAATTCAAATACAGAAAAGTGATTTGGAAAAATATAAAAAAATGATAATTTTTGAAAATGAAGATTTTTTTATTGTCAATAAAAGTGAAAAAATTCCGATGCACAAGGGAACAGGGCATAAATATGGACTTGCCGAAGTTTTTAAGGAAATTTTTAAAAATGAAAATATTAATTTTGCTAATAGACTTGATTTTGAAACATCAGGACTTGTAATTGGCTGCAAGAATTTAAAATTTTTAAGATATATTTCTCAAAAAATTCGAGATAATGAAATACAAAAAAAATATTTTGCAATTGTGCATAATATAAAAAATAATATTGAATCTAAAAGTTTTAAAATTGAAAATTATTTAACAACAACAGAAAATAAAGTTATTGTTTCAGAAAATCCTATTTCAAAAGATTCAAAAAAAAGTATTACAAATTTTAAGAAAATTTTGATTAGCGAGTTAAAAAATTCAAAAAAAATATTAGATTTACTAGGAAAAAATAGTAAAAATGTTTTTCTTTTGGATGTTGATTTGGTTACAGGAAGGAAACATCAAATAAGAGCACAGTTGGCACATCAAAAAATTCCAATTGTGGGGGACAAAAAGTATGGGATACAGGATGGAAGTGATAAATTTTTCCTTTGCTGTTATTTCCTTTCTTTTGATAATTATAAATTTTCAATTTTAGATAAGGTATTTTTTTAAAAATACATATTTATCAAAGTTATTTCTAATATAGATAAGGTATTATATAGAGTATTATAACATCTGTTATTTAATTTTAAACAAGAGGTGAAGAGAATGGGATTATTTTCAAGTAAAAGATCAAAAAATAAATATGCAACACTTACATCTAAGTCAAAGTTGACAGTTGACATTGTGGATGATAACAAGTGGAAAAAATGTAATCAGTGTAATGAGATTATCTATAATGAAGATTTAAAAAATAATTTGAATGTTTGTCCAAAATGTGGGAATTATTTTAGATTAACAGCATTTGAAAGAATTGAATTATTAATTGATGAAGGAACATTTTTTGAAGAAGATATGACGCTTAATTCTAAAAATGTGTTATCTTTTCCTGAATATGAAGAAAAATTAGAAATTGCACGTGAAAAAAGTAGAATGTTAGACGGAGTAATTAGTGGGATAGGAACAATTAATGGAATAAAAGTAAGTATTGCGGCAATGGAATTTAATTTTATGGGTGGAAGTATGGGTTCTGTTGTTGGTGAAAGAATTACTAGAGCTCTTGAACTAGGGCTTAAAGAAAAAATACCAGTTGTAATTGTTTCAAGTTCTGGTGGTGCCAGAATGCAGGAAGGAATTTTGTCGCTTATGCAAATGGCAAAAACTTCAGGTGCAGTAAAAAAATTAAATGAAGCAGGAATTCCTTTTATTTCAGTTCCTGTTGATCCGACTACAGGTGGAGTAACAGCTTCTTTTGCAATGCTTGGAGATGTAATAATAACAGAGCCGAATGCTTTAATTGCCTTTGCGGGGCCAAGAGTTATAGAACAAACTGTAAATCAAAAATTGCCAAAAGGTTTCCAAAGAGCTGAATTTTTATTGGAACACGGAATGGTTGACATAATTTCAGAAAGAAAAGATTTGAAAACAACAATTTATAGAGTATTAGAAAAATTGGTGTAAATTTAAAAATTTCTCAAATGAAAGGATAGGAATATGAGTATAAAAGATGAAATTAAGGAACTAGAAGAGGCAATATCGGAATTAAAGTCATTTTCAGATGAAAAAAATATTGATTTTTCTGCTCAAATAGTAGAACTGGAAAAAAAATTGGAAAGTAAATATAAAGATTTTGAAGAAAATGAACTGGATGCATGGAATAGAATTCAGATTTCAAGAGATCCTAAAAGACCATATACATTGGATTATATAAATGAATTGACTCAAGATTTTGTAGAGCTTCACGGAGATAGGCTATCAAAAGACGATCATGCTATTGTAGGTGGATTAGCCTCAATTGATGGATATAAAATAATGATTATCGGACAGCAGAAGGGAAGAGATATAGATTCGAATATTTTCAGGAATTTTGGTATGGCAAGTCCAGAAGGTTATAGAAAGGCTCTAAGACTGATGAGAATGGCAGAACGTTTTAAATTACCAATTTTAACGTTAATTGACACAGCTGGAGCATATCCTGGAATTGAAGCTGAGGAAAAAGGGCAAGGAGAAGCTATTGCTAAAAATTTGGCAGAAATGTTTGGATTTCGAGTGCCAATTGTATCAGTAGTAATTGGAGAAGGTGGAAGTGGAGGAGCATTAGGAATTGGTGTGGCAGATTCTATTTTAATGCTTGAAAATAGTGTATATTCTGTTATTTCTCCAGAAGGCTGCGCTTCGATTCTTTTTAATGATTCAACAAAAGCAGCGGAAGCGGCAAAAAGTCTGAAAATGGATGCAATCAGTTTAAAAAGTCTAGGAGTAATAGATGAAATTATAAAAGAACCTTTGGGTGGAGCTCATCGAAATTTTGAAGAAACAGCGCAGAATTTGAAAGAGGCAGTTGTAAAGGAATTTAAACGGATAGATAAGTATTCACTTCGAGAATTATTAAGAAGAAGATATGAGAAATATAGAAAAATTGGAGATTTCTTTGAAGAATAGTCAAGCAATAAAAAAATATTTTTATAAGGCATAAATTAACTTGCCTTATTTTTTTGACAATTTTTATTATATACTCGAACCCATTTAAAATTGAACTACTAAAAAATTATATAAATTTAGGATTTGAGTAAAATAGTCATAGATTTTGAGTTGGGTTTTAAAGACGTTTTACTATATTGATATAAAAAATATTTAAAATAAAAAATAAATTCAGAAATTAGTATTGATTTTAAAAAAAATTGGGGTATACTAGTAAAGTATAGAAACAGAAATTTTAAATTTAAATGATATAATTAATTAACAATTTGGGAGGAAAGCAAAAATGGGAACAATGAAAGCTGCAAGATGGCATAACAGAAAAGATGTAAGAGTTGAAGAAGTAGAAATTCCAGAAATTACAAGAGAAAATCAAATTAAAATCGCAGTAAAATATGCTGGAATTTGTGGAAGTGATTTGCATGAATATTTAGGAGGTCCTATTTTTATTCCAGCAGATACTCCACATCCTTATACTAATGAAAAAGCGCCTATCACAATGGGACACGAATTTTGTGGAGAAGTTATAGAAATTGGAAATGGAATTACTAAATTTAAAGTTGGGGATAGAGTTACAGTTGAACCAATTTTGGCAAAAAATGGATTAGTTGGAAAATATAATCTAGATCCTAACTTGAACTTTATTGGACTTGCCGGTGGAGGTGGAGGATTCTCTGAATTTGTAGTTGTAAATGAAGATCAGGCTCATAAATTACCTGATGAAATTGACTTTGAGCAAGGAGCATTGACAGAACCAGCAGCAGTGGCAGTTTACGCAGTTAGACAAAGCAAATTCAATACAGGAGATACAGCTGCAGTTTTCGGCTGTGGACCAATCGGGCTTCTTATCATTGACGCATTGAGAGCATCTGGAGCAACAGAAATTTATGCTGTGGAAGTTTCGCCTGAAAGACAGGAAATCGCTAAAAAATTAGGAGCAATAATTGTAGATCCAACAAAAGTAAATTCAGTTGAATTTATAAAAGAAAAAACAAATGGCGGAGTAAATGTGTCTTATGAAGTGACAGGAGTTCCTGCTGTATTGCAGCAATCTTTGGAAGCCGCTGAAAAAGATGGAGAATTAATGGTTGTAAGTATCTGGGAAACAGAAGCACCGATTCAGCCTAACGAAGTGGTAATTCAAGAAAGAACAATAAAAGGAGTTATCGCATACCGTGATGTATTCCCTAAAACATTGGAACTGATGAAACAAGGATATTTTTCAAAAGATTTATTAGTAACAAAAAGAATTAAATTGGAAGATATTGTAAATGAAGGATTTGAGGCACTTGTAAAAGAAAAAAGCCAAGTTAAAATTTTGGTGTCACCTAAATAATTAAATTGAGAGTCTAAAAATTAAATATATATTTGGTAAGCCTGTTTTTAATCTTAAACTTAGAATTAAGAAAAGAGCAGGTTTATTATTTTTTGTTGGCTTATTTTAAGTTTAATTAAAGGTTTTGATGTTATAATTAATTATAGGTAAGTTATTATTAGTTTTTATAGTATTAAAGAGATTTGACTATATTTTTAAAAGGAGTGTGAAAAAATGAAGTTAAAAGTTGGAGTAATAATTTTGGGAGGAATTATTATTGGAAATTTAAATATTTTTGGAACACCTGCGATAAGAACACCGTATGTTTGTCCTATTGGTGGAGAAAAATTTGTAGATTTTCATATACCACAATGTCCTGGAAATAAATTTGTAATGTTTAAGGAAAAATTTACCAATGCAGAATTAAAAAAATACGAAAAAATTATTAATGGAAAAGATTATCGTGAAATTTCCAAAGAGGCGGGAAAATATTATTATTTAGGAAGATTTTATGAATTAGCGAAAGAATTTTCGGATAAGGAAATTGGAGAAGCTTATTATAATTCGTATTATTTTGACCATTCAGAAAATCAGGCAATAACAAAAGAAGCATTGCAAAAGGGAATAAATTATTTGGAAAAATCATTTGAAGCTAAAAAGGAAGAAATACCTTGGAAATTATTAAATTTGTATGCTGAAAATAAAGAATATGAGAAAATGAATAAAATACTGGAGAGTGTTTCATCAAAAGATTTACAAAAGGCGGCAAATTTTTATTATGATTTGACAGGTATTGAGTTAAGCAATGGTTTTGAACGTTTCAAAAACAAAATTCAAGATAAAAATGATAAACGGATGATTGTAAATAAGGCACTTGAATTTTTACAAAGGGAAATAGCTGAAAACAAGAAAGAAATAACTGAAGAGCAATTATTACAACAAGCTAAATTATATCGTGAATTAGGTGAAAAAACAAAAATAGACCGTTTATTTGCTAAAGTAGATAAAAAATATTATAAAGCTGTGAGCTTATTTTATATGGATGAACCTGAAAATTTTTTAGGATACGTCTACAATGAACAAAGTCTTTCAACAAATAATGAACTTACAAAATCCATAAATTATATTGATAAGGTAATTGCCAATTTAGACAATGAAATAAAAAAATCACAAAAGAGTAAAGATTATGCAACTTTAAAGCAGCTAAGAGAAGAAAGAGGGGATGCTTTATTAATAAAAGCAGAAGCTAACAGACGTCTAGGTAAATTTAACAGAGCTGAGAAAATTATAAATAGTATTTCTGAACAAGATATAACTAAAATTAATGAATCAATGTTTAATGACATAAAACAACAAATAAAATCTAAAAATTCAAAAGTAGAACAATATTTTCCACCACAAGTAGTATATTAAAGTTTTGAAAAAATTAAGGGCTGTTTGAAGAAATGACAGCTCTTTTTTATTGTTATATATGGTGAAATATAAATTACAGTTCGAATTATTAATGAAAAAAGGTATTTATATGGCGAATAGCGATTAAAATTAAGGGAAAAACAAGATTTTTTTTCTAAAATTTGTGAAAAATTTAGTAAAAAAATGGAAAAATATGAAAAATTTAAAAATTTTGACAATAATTTTTTTTTGTGCTAGACTTTTTTCATAACGAATATTCTTAAATGCAAAAAAGCAATTTAAGAAATAAAATCTAAAATTTGGAGGATAATTTTTATGAAATCTAAAATGTTAAAAATGATTATGTTAGTGACAGTATTTATGTTAACAATGGCATGTGGAAGTAAATCGGCAGATGGAAAGAAAAAATATACAATTGGAATAGACACAAGTTTTCCGCCATTTGAATATAAAAAGGATAGCAAATATACTGGAATTGATATAGAATTGTTGCAAGCGATTGGGAAACTAGAAGGATTTGAAGTGGAATTTAAGCCAATGGATTTTGGGGGATTGATTCCAGCGTTACAGTCAGGACAGCTTGATGGAGTAATTGCAGGAGCGAGCATTACTGAAGAAAGAAAGAAATCTGTAGATTTTTCTGATCCATATTATGAATCAGGGCTAGTTGCGTTAGTTAACAAGGGTAACAGTACTATTAAAACTGTAAAAGATTTGGAAGGAAAAAGATTAGTTGTGAAAAATGGTACAGCTGGAGCAAAATTCGCAGAAGATAATTTAAAAGGGAAAGCTACTATAAGAGTATTTGAAGATTCAGCTTCTACATTAAAGGCAGTAGAAAATAATCAGGCAGATGCGGCATTTGAAGATTATCCAGTAATTGCCTATACAATAAAAGTAAATCCAAACTTAAATGTTAAAATAGGAACAGAAAAATTGACAAACAATGAATACGGATTCATGGTTAAAAAAGGAGAAAATAAGGAATTATTGGAAAAATTCAACAAAGGATTGAAAACATTAAAAGAAAATGGAGAATATCAAAAAATAGTGGATAAATATACAAAATAATAAAAATAAAAAAGCAAAAGGTTCTTTTACATCATAGCACGAATATAAAGTTCTAGGACTGATTTGCTTTTTTAAGTTAAATTTTTGAATTTTAGAAAGGGAAAAATATGCTGAATTATTTAAAAACTTATGTCGAAATATTATCAGAATATAAAATAGAATTTTTAATTGGATTAGGCACGACACTTTTGATAGCGGCAATATCGTTATTTTTTGCCGTGCTGATTGGTATTGGTGTAGGATATATAAATTTTGTGCCTACGAAAAAGAAGAATTTTAATTTTTATCTGATTAAAACTTTGCAGTGGATTGGGAAGGAATATATTGACCTTATAAGAGGAACTCCGTTATTAGTGCAAGCGATATTCTTTTATTTTGGAGTTGTTCCGATTATAAATAAGGCTTTCCTAAACGGACAGCAGATGTCGCCTGAAATTGCTGGAGTTATTATAATAAGCTTGAATGCTGGTGCATTTCTGGCTGAAATTTTTAGAGGAGGAATACAGGCAATTGACACAGGGCAAATGGAAGCAGCGAGAAGTCTTGGATTATCTTTTGGAAAAGCAATGAGAAAAGTCATTTTACCACAGGCGATAAAAAATATGATACCCGCAATTTTAAATCAATTCATTACGTCGTTAAAAGACACATCATTACTGATGGTAATAGGAGTTGCTGATTTGATGGGGAAAGGGCAAATTGCATTCAAAACTAATTATAAGACTTTTGAAACAATGTTAATTATCGCATTAATTTATTATCTTGTAATCAAAATTCTGTCAACTTTATTCAAGAAAATAGAAGGGAAGCTAAAAGTATGATAAAAGTAAAAAATTTAAAAAAACAATTTGGAAATAATGTTGTTTTGAAAGATATAAGTGTAGCAATAGAAAAAGGAGAAGTTATAAGTGTAATTGGGCCTTCTGGATCAGGAAAAAGTACATTTTTAAGATGTATAAATGGACTTGAGGAATTTGACGGAGGACATATTTTGGTAGATAATGAGGATATGGCTGATAAAAATTTGAATATTGACAAATTGAGAGAAAAAATAGGAATGGTTTTCCAGTCGTTTAATTTATTTCCACATTTAACAGTTTTGGAAAATATTATTTTAGCCCCAGTTACATTAAAGAAAATGAGCAAAGAAGAAGCTAAAGTTAAAGCTAAAGAACTTTTAAAAAAAGTAGGGCTTGAAGAAAAGGCGGATTTTTATCCATCCAGTTTGTCTGGAGGGCAAAAACAAAGAGTTGCAATAGCAAGAGCATTGGCAATGAATCCTGAAGCAATATTATTTGACGAGCCAACTTCAGCTCTAGATCCTGAAATGGTAGGAGAAGTGCTGCAAGTAATGAAATCGCTGGCAAAAGACGGAATGACAATGGTTGTTGTAACGCATGAAATGGGATTTGCAAGGGAAGTGTGCGACAGGGTAATTTTTATGGCTGATGGAGAAATTGTAGAGCAAGGAAGTCCAAATGACGTATTTTTGAATCCACAGCACGAAAGAACTCAAAATTTCTTAAAAGTATTATAAAAAATACAGGGCTACCTAAAAATGGAAGCCCTTTTAAATTATTCTTTTGTAATTTTATACATTTCTTTGTAATTTCTTAATTTTTCATCCAATTCTGCAACTGCCCATTTTCCATTGTCTTTTTCCAGATAAATTGATCCTTTTACAGACATATAGCTGTTTGTATTTTCGTACATTTTTTTCATATCATTAAACATTTTTGTCATAAATTTTTCCATAAACTCATTTTCTGACATCTTATCTAAATTTTTATTAGAAAGAAGCTCAGTAATCATTGATTCTGTGTATTTTTGGAAATTTTCTGTTGTATTAGGAATTTTAAATTCTAAAGTTATTTCTGCAACATCATTTTTAACATATCTTATTTTTTCAATATTAGTCTTACTTTTTTTCATCATAATATTAAATAAATCGTTGTAAAATGATTTCATCTTTTTTTCAAATTTTTTATCAGATGAACTTAACGGCATCTGCCCATTCATCATTTCGGAAACCATAGAATTTGCTCCTTGCATAGTAGCATTCATAATTAAATCAAAGTCCCTTTTAGCGGCAATTTCTATTTCCTTGTTATTCTTATTGATTTCCTGTTGTGATAAAGTAACCCCTTTTTTAAGAACAACTTTGTAATTGGCGGAAAATAGTTGAATTGACATTGTTAGTAAAAGAAAAGTTAGTACTTTTTTCATAATAATCACTCCTTTAGTAATTTTATTTCTATTAATATTTTAACATATTTTTTAGGATATTACTATTTTTTATAAAATAAAGATTATAGATTTTTAGTCATTGAAGTGTACCTAAAATTGCTTACTAGAATTTGAATAATGATAAATCCTAATTCAGTATTGCCACAAAAAATATATCTAAGATACTATTTAAAATTACTGCAATAATTGTGTTTGGAATATTGTAAATTTGCTGAAATAAATTTTATATTAAAGCTGATAAGGAAAAATAAATTATTGTTTTCAGTTCGTTTCCTTTTGTCAAAGTTTTTATTTTTATTTACTCTCTCTTTTTCTACAATTCGTATTTTAAGACTTATTTTATCTAATGAGAATAGCATACTTTTTTGTGAGTAAGAAAATTTCTAAAATACTTTATCTTTATATTTAATAAAGAATGAAAAATTTAACATTTTATTTGGCTAATACTAAAAATGTGGTATAATATATTAGACTTCTATTAACATAGTTTAAAATGTATAAATTGAATAGTGAAAAAATTAACTATAATTAGAAGTTTTTTGAAATAAAAATTGTTTATTAAAATTTTAGGTAATAATAAAACATTATTATAATTAATTTGTCATTTTTAGAAAAAAGTTTAAAAAAATAAAGGAGGAATTAAAATGGCTAGACAAAATGATGATACAATAGTAAAAGTCATATTAGGAGCAGTAATTGGAGTACTTGCGTTAATTTTATTTGGTACAGGAATATTTTTTATTTTTAGAGCCAAAAATAAAATAGCAAAATTGGAGAAAGAGAAAAAAGAACAAGCAGAAATTCAAAATATGGCTAATGTTCAGACACCACCACAACAATTACAGCCAGATGGAACAGTAGTAACAGATCCACAACAGCAAGCAGCATTACAACAGCAACAAGGACAAGCAGTGCAACAACAAGCTGCCAATCCAGCACCGCAAAGAACTGTAAGCAGAACAAATACAAATAAGAGCAGCAAAAATACTAACCAAACTAATCAAACAGTACCAACTAGAGAAAGAACACTTATAACAAAATCATCAGATTTGGATCTAGTAAATGTAAGAAAAGATCCAAATTCAAAATCAGCTATAGTAAATGAGCTAGATGATAACGAAAAAGTAAGAGTAACAGGAAAAAATGGAGATTGGTACAGAGTTCAAGATTCTAAAGGAAACAAAGGATACATTCATAAAAGCCAATTACAAAGAAACCAAAGTAAACCTGCTAAACAAGACGATGATGATAGCGGTGAATAAAAATAATTAATTTAAATTTTAAAGATAAAAAATGACAAATGCATCTATAAAACCTGTTCTAACTAAAGGAGCAGGTTTTTTGTTTGGAAAAATTGAATATTTTTGTTAAAAAATGTAAATTTTTTGTTCATAAAAACTGGAAATGTGATATACTAGTATTAGTTTTTGGAAGGAAAGATAAATTTTTTAAGAATTAATATAATTAATTTATACTAAACCCCATTTAAATAACGAATTTATTACAAACTTTTTTAACAAAGGATAAAATAAAATAATCTAATACTAAATTCCATTATAAAATAGAAACTATATTAAGGACAAAAAGTTTTAATTCTTTACTAAATATAGTATGTAATTCAAAATTTATTAAACGTTCGCTATTTAAACGGGAAATGGTATTAGATTAAAAAAAATTTTATAGGATTAAATTAAAAGGAGATATTTGAAATGAGAAAAAAAAATCACAATATAGTGGTAAAAATTATATTTGGAATAATAGCTGTGTTAATTTTATTGACTGTTGGATATTCTCATGTTGTGGCTACACAGCATAAAACAATAAAATTAAGAAGAGAACAGCAGGAGCGTATGAGAAGGGAGCAGGAGATTCAAAATATGCAAAGTATGGCTTCTATAAAATCAGTGCAGCCAGAAAAATTACAAATACGAAATAATAATCAAAGTGATACTGAAAATCCACAGTCGTTAAAAGATGCATTATTTGTAACGAGGTCAACGAGTAAAACGTCAGTTAATGTGAGAGAAACACCTGGTAAAGATTCAAAAATCGTGAAAAAATTGCCTAATGGTGTAAGTGTAAAATTTATAAGTAAAGAAGGAAATTGGTATTTGGTCAGTTATGAAGGTGGTACGGCTGGATATATTCATAAAAGTCAGTTGACGAAGTGAATTTAAATAAAATAGCATAATTTAATGTTAAAACAATATTGAAAAATTTTGTTTGACTTATATTTTTACACATTGTATAATAAATTATATTAAAGTGAATTTGGTGAAATAATAGCCAATTCAATGATAAATGATAATTAAGAAAGAGGTAAAAATTTATGGAAAACGCTATGAAAAGTTTTGGAGAGAATGTCTTTAGAGACAGTAACTTGAAAAAAAGAGTTTCCAAGGACGTTTTTAAGGAATTTAAGGCATCACAGCTAGGTAAAACGGAATTATCAAAGGGAGCTGCCGAAGTTATTGCGAACGCTATAAAAGATTGGGCGACAAAAAGAGGAGCAACTCACTATTGCCACTGGTTCCAGCCATTGACAGACTTGACGGCAGAAAAACACGACTCATTCTTAGAACCAACAGAAAGTGAAGAACTTATTTATAAATTTTCTGGAAAAAATTTGATAAAAGGTGAATCAGATGCTTCATCGTTTCCAAATGGAGGATTACGTAGCACATTTGAAGCAAGAGGATACACAATCTGGGATACAAGTTCATATCCGTTTATAAGAGAAAATAAAAACGGAGTTACATTGTATATTCCTACTGCCTTTATTTCATTTACTGGTGAAGCGTTGGACAAAAAAGTACCTTTATTAAGAACAATGAAATATATAAGTGAGCAATCACTAAGAGTTTTGAGAGTTTTAGGAAATAAAACCTCGGAGCATGTATTTAACACTTTGGGAGTAGAGCAGGAATATTTTCTTGTAAAAAAAGATATGTTTGAAGCAAGGGACGACTTGTTGCTTACAGGAAGAACATTATTTGGAGCGCCTGCACCAAAGGGACAGGAACTGAGCGACCATTATTTTGGAAAAATTAAGGAAAAAGTAATTAACTTTATGAGTGATGTTGACGTTGAATTGTGGAAACTAGGTATTCCGTCGAAAACTAGACACAACGAAGTCGCACCAAATCAGTTTGAAGTCGCACCTTTATTTTCTGTAGCAAACTTAGCTTCAGACCAAAATCAGATAATAATGGAAACTATTGAAAAAACAGCATTAAGACACGATTTAGTGGCATTGCTTCACGAAAAGCCGTTTGCTGGAGTAAATGGTTCAGGAAAACATAATAACTGGTCATTGGCAACAGATGAGGGCAAAAACTTGTTCAGTCCTGGAAAAGACCCAAAAACAAATACTCAATTCCTAATTTTTGTAGCTGCGGTAATTGAAGCAGTTGACAGATATTATCCAATGTTGAGATATGCGACAGCAACTGCTACAAATGACCATAGATTAGGAGGACATGAAGCTCCACCAACAATTATCTCAATTTTTTTAGGAGATGAGTTGACAACAATTTTTAACAATATTGCATATAAAAAAGATGCTCCAGTTTCTGAATCATCAAAAGTAAATTTATCAGTTGATGTATTGCCAACGTTTAATATGGATGCTGGCGATAGAAATAGAACTTCTCCATTTGCGTTTACTGGAAATAAATTTGAATTTAGAATGCCAGGTTCAAGTTCTACGCCTGCAACTACTGCGGCAGTTATAAATGCGATGGTAGGAAAAGTTCTGTCTGAATATGCAGATAAACTGGAAAAAGCGACTGAAAAATCTTTACCAAAAGTAATAAATGAAATTATTGCAAATTCATATAAAAAGCACCACAGAATCATTTTCAATGGAAATGGATATAGTGATGAATGGGTGAAAGAAGCTAGAAAAAGAGGACTTGCAAGCGAAGAAGCTTCAAATACGGCACTTAGAAAAATGATAGATAAAGATGTGCTTGAATTGACACAGGAAATTGGAATGCTGTCTGAGCAAGAATCAATCGCAAGATACAATGCCTATGCCGAAAGATATGTAACACAATTAAGCATAGAATCAAGAACTCTGATTAATATTGCCAACAAAAATATTTTACCATCTGGAATAAAATTTGCAAATTTACTGGCTGACCATATTGAAAAAAATTCAAAATATGGAAAAGCGTTTATAAAGGAACAGGAAGAACTGTTAAAAGAAGTTTTGGCAAATATTACTGCTTTAAGAAAAGAGGTAAAATCTCTTGAAAAAGAAATTAATAGAGTTAAAAATGAATCAAAATTAGACAAACAGACTGATTTAGCAAAAGAAAAATTAGTGACAGGTCTGGAAGCATTGAGAGTTCCTTGTGATAATTTGGAAAAAATTGTTGATGAGGAATTTTGGAATTTTCCTACATATACGGATTTATTGTTTAAACTATAGAATAAATAGGAAAGTGCAGGGACTTTTAGAAGTCCTTGCTTTAATTTGTAAAAAAAATTTTATGCAAAAAAACTTTAAAATCGAACTTATTTAACAGAGTTTGAAATATAATTATTGTAACTTCAAAGAAAGGAAAGTTGGAAAATGATTTTTTTAAAATCACTGGGAAGTATTTTCCCGATAATTGTTATGATTGCAATTGGATATATTTTGAAAAAAAGACACTGGTTTCATCATACATTTAGTGAAAATGTGTCAAAACTTATAACAAATGTGGCCTTGCCTTGTTCAATATTTTATTCAGTTTTAAAATATTTAAATATGGATGCCCTGAAGGAAGTGTCAAACCGTTTAATTTTTACATTTGCTTCAGTGATTATTGGATATGTTGCAGCCTTTGTAGTTATAAAGATAGTGAAAATGCGAGATGGAAGACGTGGAGTATTCTATAATGCTGTAGTCAATGCAAATACGATATTTATTGGACTTCCTTTGAATATGGCTCTTTTTGGGGAAGCGGCTTCAAAGTATTATTTGATGTATTATATTACTAATACAGTGTCAATATGGACTTTGGGATATATGCTTTTGGCAAATGATCCAATGGATGCAGGAAGTGGAGATGGAAAAGGCGGATTTAACCTGAAAAAGTTATTGTCACCACCGCTTATTGCTTTTGTTATCGCATTCGTTGTACTTCTTTCAGGAATAAAAGTTATGACACCGATTGTGGAAACTACTAAGTATCTTGGAAGTATTGTAACGCCGCTTGCTTTGCTGTATATTGGGATTGTGTTGGCGGATGCAGGGCTTCATAGTATTAGATTTGATTTGGATACAAATTTGGCTTTGCTTGGGAGATTTGTATTTTCTTCAATTGTCATGATTGTGCTTTTGAAAATTGCAGGACATTATGTGCATTTGGATGACCTGGAAATAAAAACCTTTGTAATTCAGTCGGCAGCGCCAGTATTTGCAGCATTGCCTATTTTAGTAAATGAAACTGATGGAGATATTGGATATTCTACGAATGTCGTTACTACAAGTACGATTTTATTTATATTAGTTGTACCGATTCTTATGAGTATACTTAATGTAATTCATATTTAATTTAAAATTTAGAAAATCATTAATTTGATTTTCTTTTTTAGTGATTAAAGTATTAATTAAACTCGATTATATGGCTCATAATTATTAATCTTGAAATTAACAAAGAAATATGATAAACTTTTAATGTATACTTGAGATATGTTCAAATATTTAATATTTATATTTAAATTAGTTAGAATAAAAAATAAAGTTTGAATAGAGTAATTATAATCTTTGAGTTTAATTTAAAAAAAATTTTAGTATAATAATTGCAGTTTTAGGAGGAAAAGTGAAAAAATTAATAGTATTGCTTGCTTTATTAGTGTCAGGAATTTCATTTTCAAATACAAATACAAATGTAAGCAAAAGTAAAAGTTTATGTAAATGGATTAAGAATCCAAATATCTACGTATCTAAAGAAATTGATTTGATAAATCATTCGCAATTAAAGGGAGATATTTATTGTGATGTTGAAAATGATTATATGACATATTATGTTGGAATAGGAAATATAGAAATTGGACTGCTTTATAATTTAAGAGAAAAAAAAGAATTAACTTATGAAAATATTTTTAATATATTGGCTGATTTTCAGTCTGATATTTTAAAATTGCTTCCAACGAATATACCAGAAAAGGATGAAAAAAACAAACCAAGATATTATACTTACAGACTATATGTTTATGATGCCAAGAGGGGAGATACCTATATGCTGTTTAAATATATTTATGATACAGCAAAGCCTGATGGAGATTGGAAAATTTATTATAACAATGAAATTTTTTCAAAAACAAGTGAAAATATGCAACGGGTTTTGAAAAATGCCGGTTATCTTCCAACAGAAGATATAGTGTATTAATTAAGGGGATCTATGAAATTAATTTTAGAAGAAGACATAAACTATAAGACCAAAATAAATGATTTTGGCGTTGAACCTGTAAATAAGAGAATTATAACAACGGGAGAAAAATTAATATACTTTAACAAGGGAAAATTTGAAAAGGAAAGTGGCGGGAAAGTAAAAAATTGTGAAATTATAAAATAT